>Ga0315306_10000119_pt1 | contig 37441 bp, 37 predicted proteins | sample TDP1_MG_FD_203803 | JGI IMG/M metagenome (GOLD analysis project Ga0315306, IMG submission 203803) | Freshwater sediment microbial communities from Lake Towuti, South Sulawesi, Indonesia - TDP1 | ecosystem: Environmental > Aquatic > Freshwater > Lake > Sediment | place: Indonesia: South Sulawesi... | reverse complement strand
TGATTATTATAAATATTTCGGTTAATTATCATTAACCGTCATGGAAAGCATGGATCTTATAAGAATTCAGCTATATTTGATTTGAACAAAAATTGTAGCTAATCTTTGTAGTTTTGGTCTATGATTTCGAGGTCTTTCCATGCGAGAGTGAGGTATTGTGAAACTGAGACACCTAGGGATAAAGTGCAAGAAGTGGTGACTCGCACAAAGTTTTTCGCGTGTTCCTACGCTCGTATGTTTGATCGTTATATCTTCAGCTTTCGCATCGCAAGTATAGTGCAAGCATACATCGAAAACGATCCTAGAGTTTCTGTTTTGTACCACCAAAGAAAGCAAATATGCCATACTTGAAAAAACATTCCTTTCATGTTGCTTTTAGTTAAGAAAAGCCCTAAAGAGACATGTAAACCGTTGGGAGGATTGAAATAGAACCAGAATAAATTATAGCTGCAAGGATACATATACCGGAGAAGTGATTGAGATGGAAGAACTATTGGACAGAATAGTAGTCGACCCAAACATACTTGCGGGTAAACCCGTAATAAAAGGAACAAGAATCCCCGTCTACTTAATCGTCGAACTAATCGCCACAGGCATGAACACAAAAAACTTACTTAAAGAATACCCTGAACTCAAAGAAGACGATATCAAGGCAGCTCTCCTCTACGCCTCAAAACTATTAGAAAAGGAAATAACAGTCACCCTCTAGAGGACAACACTTGCCTCAAATACTCGTCGATGAAAACGTGCCAATAAGCGTCATGAAGTGGCTTAAGAAAAAAGGACTAAAGGCAACGAGAGTCTCGGAAACCGAACTCAAAGGAGCAAAAGACGAAAATATCGCAAAATACGCTGTAAAAAATGACCTTATCATACTCACTCTCGACACCGATTTCGCCTACATTTACTATAACGTTTTTCGAGGCTTACTGACAGCAATCGTTGTAAGAGTAAAACCCCCAACACCCGCTAACATAATTGAAGCACTGAACACAACCTTAAAGAAAATAAAGCTAGATGAACTTCAGAAGAAACTCACCATAATTACGAAGAAAAAAGTGAGAATAATAGCCTTTGCGGTCATGTAGATTAGGCTCACGCTTTACCATTTTTCAACTCTCCTTCTAGTTGTGTGAAATCTGTCTCCGATTGAAAATTCATAAACTTATGGAGGGCTCCCTGTAATACAAAAGCAGATTGAAAATAATGCTGGTGTGGATTCCTTATTTTCCAGGACTCGTCTTTCACTCTACTTATGCCCCGTATTCGATTTCAGCTTAGTGTGTTAGTTAAGGTCTTATTATGCGTGCTTCTGCTTAGGCCCGGGTGATAAGAGGGTGTTCGAAAAATTGGATGGTATATGTACTCTCCAAAATTTTGGAGGCCCTGAGCGTTGGAAGATATACAGTAAATCAAAGATCAATCTATATTTTAGTATGGTAGATGAAACTGTTGGTGATGGATAACTCAATTGGTAATACCGTTTTCACCAGCAATATTCATAAGCTTAAGTTTTCCAATGCGAAATAATAGTCGTCCATACTAATATCAGGCTTTTCATTTTGAAATACTAGTTGATGGAAAGCCCCAAGGGTAAAAAATCCAAGAATTAATAGTTCGTGGCATCTCCCTAATCGCTATGGAGTGAATTATTGAGGTCCTTGCATTTGTTTACGCAGGCTCTTTGGCTCTTATCTTAAGATTCGATTTGCGTAACGGTGCGAGAGCTGCGTAGAAACGAGGATCTGCACGCCAAGTAATGTTATATTTAAAAAACATAACTATGCGGCTACTCTCAAACTGAAGCTCCCTGATAACTTCTTGCGATGATAAAAACTTAATCGATAGGTTTAATTGTATACGATATTTTATTATTGTGTACAGTGGTTGTATGTCCTCTCAAGCTGTTACGGCGCGTCTAAAGAAAGAGTTGGTAAAGGAAATAGAGGCTATTGCCAAGGATGAGTCTCTGGATCGTTCGTCTACTGTACAGAAATTGATTGAAATTGGTTTAAGGGAGTATAAAGTGAAGAAGGCTTTAGATTCTTATCGAACCGGTGAAGTGACTGTTTGGCGAGCAGCTGAGTTAGCCGGAGTTTCTTTAAGGGCAATGATTGCTTTGTTAAAGGCACACGACATCCCTTACGACTATGATATGGAATCCTTAGAGGAATTCGTAGAACAGGTGCTGTCAAAGAGGAAGAAGCCTTAGCGTTGGAATTAAAAATTGTTAGTAATGCTTCATCACTGATCTTTGCAGCTAAGATAAGCTTCTTGGATCATATCCAAAATCTCTATGGTAAAGTGATTATTTCACAATCAGTTTTCAATGAGACTGTTGAAAAAGGAATGGAAAAAAAGGCTCCTAACGCGGTTTTAATACGAAAAGCCATAGCCGAAGGCTGGATCGTCGTATCTCCTCTTAATCAAAAGGCAAAAGGTGAGTTGGAAGTTTTAGCTGTCATACCTGACATCAGTCAGGGGGAAGCTGAAGCAATAGCGTTAGCAAGACAGGAAAAGGCTGATTGGCTGATTATCGATGAACGCGCTGGGACTGTTACAGCGAAGACATGGGGTGTTAAAACCATAGGGTTACTGGGCATTATCATTGAAGCTATGCGTAGGGGCATTATCAATCTTGGTGATCTAAAGTCATACTATGACAAGCTGAGCAGAACCGAATTTAGACTGAGGTATCGTGACTACAAGCGAGCTATGGAGCTGGCGGAGAAAGTTTGGGAACAAATGCAAGAAAGCGGTAAATGAACACGCTTGCAACTTTCTAAGAAATCATTAGATGTCTAAAAATGGGTACGCGGAATATGTTTAAATTGTATTCTATGTAATACGTGTATGACAATGAGGGGGCAAAGCGTGAAAAAAGCGTTAGAAAGTGGAACTATTGTTCCAGTTCGCTTTTCAAAGGGTGAAATAGAGAGAATCGACAGGACGGTGGAGAGGCTTGGGTTGAAGTCCAGAAGCGCTTTGATCAGGGAGGCAACCCGGAAATACGTTCAGGAGGCTGGAAGTCTCAAAGTCATTGAAATCAGGGATAATATCAGTCTAAACGAAGCCAAGAAGGAAATCCTTGCCTATCTAAGACTCCACAAGGAAGCTGAAACGTTTGATATTGCAAATGATTTACGATTAGACATGGACTTAACAGTTAAGGCGTTAAAGGATCTTTGGGAAGAGGGTAAAGTTAGTTGATAGGTAAAGAAGTGGGCGACAAAATCGTTGGAGAACAGATCCTCTGTGAATGCCGTAAGATGAAGGGTCCGGTACTTATACATAAAGGAGCTCATAGAGCGCAACGATACGTTCTGTACGGGCTTCCAGCTGAAGCCATCATAGCAAAGAAATGGAGAATAATAGAGTGAATTATTCAATATAAAAGCCTCAATGGAAAGATATCGAGTAGTTTAATCACACGGGTGGCTGGGGGTATAGCCGTTTCACCTAAGAAGTTGCTATCCCTTGTATAAAGGATGATAGTACTTTCTGCGTCCGTATATCCTCGCTAAGGCAATCCCTGCTAGAAATCCTCCTATGTGAGCCCAGTAAGCAACACCTGTCTCAACTGCTAGCAAGGCAAGCGCAAATTGGTAAACAAACCATAAGCCTATCAAAGCATATGCGGGAACATAGACGATGCGTATTAGCCAGCCGAAAGTAACGGCAGTCCTGATTTTGACTTTAGGGAAAAACAGAACATATGCTCCTAGAATTCCGGATATGGCTCCTGAAGCTCCGACGGTCGGCACATTTGACCCCCAAGCAGAGAGCATATGAGTCAGTGAGGCTATGATTCCGCATATAAGATAGAAAACTAGGTATGGCAAATGGTCGCATATGTCCTCTATGTTGTCTCCGAAAATGTATAAGTAGAGCATGTTGCCGCCTAAATGGAATATTCCTCCGTGTAGAAACATGGATGTTAAAAATGTGTAATATGCTTCTCCACTGATGATTCTAGCGGGTGTAAGGCCATAGCTCATGATGATGGTGTTAAAGCGGTCGGTTCCTCCTATTATTTCCCAAACAAATATGACAACGTTCAAGCCAATTAGAAGCCATGTCATAAATGGGGTTATAGAAGTTGGGTTCTCATCTTTAAGCGGGAACAAGTCTCCACTTTCCCTTCCAAAAAATTGTTTAGCCTTATACCGTTTTCATGCGTGTGATTTCATATTATTGGTCGAAAGGTTTTCATGGATTTTTCGATCCCAGTGAAGAACATTGATTTCTAAATATTCAACAAAATATTTTAGGTTGCGTATGAACACGACCTCTTGGACAGGGAATTAAATGCCTGAATTAACCAAGACCTTTACCATAGACACTGAGGTTGCGCCAATTTATCTTAATGACCTACTAAAGTTTGCATACCAGTATTATATCCTTCCGCATCCGGAACTTTTCACGGACATCAAAAAAACTGCCGTTGATAACGAATATGTTCTTTCGTTTACAGCCCTTGACCAGCGAAGAGAGTGGTATGTCAACGTCGAGATGAAAGCCACGAAACCAATCCAAGTAAAAATGACGTTAAGTAGCGAAATCGTTCCTCAAGTGGTCCTTGATAAGTTGAAGGACGACCTGGTCATTAGTGTTCAGTTATTTGAGGAAAAAGTTAGGAAGACCACGCTTTACTTCGCATGGGTTAAGGGGGAGAAAATCATCCCCGAAACTATGCCATCTACGCGAAAGAGGGCAATCGACGGAATTTTTACTAGAAATATGTTATTTTTCTACATTATTTTTATCGGCGCGAGTATTCTCTTATTTAGCGTCTTAGGTTATTATGCACCGGTAGTGATCATCGCTTTTCAGTTTGTTACTGTTCTCGCGTCAGACAAAATTATCATGAAACTTGGAAAGTGGGAGGTTGACTCTAAGAATCCAAATGTCCATCTGCTACAGTATCACCTTCCAGTGGAAGAATATAATGAATTCTACAGAAAATACGAAAATGATTTGGTCTTTAAAATGAAGCAGGAAATCTATGAAAAAACTCTTGCCCTTGGAAAAGAGCCTAACTGTCAACTAGGCGAAGAAGTATTCGCCAAGTACGGTATGAAGTGTACGCCTGAACGTATGTCGGTGAAAACGGTAAACGTCTATGACCTAGTAAGAAAAGCAGCTGAAAAATTCAATCTTCCGATACCTAAAATAGTAATTTCAAATACAATGCTACCAAACGCAGCTGCCACCGGACCTAGTCCAAGCCATGGCGCTATGTTCATAACCACTGGATTACTCGTTCAATTAAACGATGATGAGATCTTCAGTGTCATAGGACATGAAATAGGCCATCTTAGAGGAAGAGATCCTCTCATACTGTTCGGGTTAACAGCTTCTGAATATCTCCTTCGGATTTACGTGTTTTTGCCCTTCTTTATGTTTTCCCCATTCCTTTACCTTATTGTTGCTATGGGTATAGTCTACTTCATCGCCAAGTTCTTTGAAGCTAGGGCGGATCTTCAATCAGCCATAACGATAGGTCAACCTCAAGTTTTAGCTGAAGCATTACGAAAGATTGGGTTTAGGAAACTTCAGTTTGAGCGGGCACCTGCACATAAAATTCAAGGTTGGATAAATTGGGATCCGCACCCGCCGACGTACTTTAGGATTAATCGGCTAGAAAAACTCAAAACTCCAGTAGAGGTTAAGCATCCTTTAATTCAATCAGTTAAGGATGTCATAGATGGATTTAGGGCGGCGTTTTAGGGACAAAATATAGATTTGTTTTTAACTTATTTTCAAGCTTGTTTAACTGCCTAGAAAATTCATGGAGTTCCGCCCAACGGGTGTTGATGAAAAAATGTTGAGTGTTAATGAACCGAAATTATTTTTTCCCACCATGCAAATCTGATTTCAAAGAAGGTAGGTAAAATTTGACTCATTTTTACAATTGGGAAGATGTTGAAAGGCAAGAGGCGTTGAAAAAGGTTTACCGCAAAATCGTTACAGGTAAGAAAATTATGCTAGTCCGTTACGAGCAGCTGCTTGGAAGCCCTGAATTTCCCATTCACAAACATCCTCACGAACAAATGGGTTGCGTGTTGGAGGGAAATATCGAATTCACCATTGGAAGCGAGAAAAAGGTGCTAGGTCCAGGCGACGGCTATGTAGTGCCATCAAACGTGGAACATGGTAGCAAAGTCGTAGGAAACAAAACCGTTGTTCTTTTGGACATATTTTCACCAATACGAGAAGATTACCTCGAAAAGGCGAAGAAATTAGTATAGACTTTAGCAAAGATGATAAACAGAAGATAGTTAAGTAGAAAACCAAAGTTAAAATTGCAATTAAAGATTATGCTCCTGACTTTGCTTCTTTTTGACCTTGATTTCCTTTGGGTACTCGTGCCTATATATGCGAAGCATTGTCATCGCGTTCTTCATACTTTTTTCGAGAAAGGCAACTTGCTGCCTTGCAAGTCGATAAGAGCTCTCCTTCAACTCGTACGCGCGAAGGAGGTCGTTAACCCTTGGATCAACTTCTACGAGCGCTTTCCGGGCTATTCCTATTTCAGCTTTGAATTTCTCAACTGCTCGCCTAGCCTCTGCTAATTCAGCTCTGCGTTTCATCAACTCTTTTTCCCAATGCGCAAGCAATTCCTCAATTTTGGTCTTCAAGTTCAATTCCATCTTAAAACGCTACACACACAAACCCAAGCTCAATTATTCGAGTTTACACATCAAAGAACTTCAGAGCTTTGACTATAAAAAATTAGGCACCATTAGTCGGATGCAAAAACTGAAATTAAAGAGGTAACGCACTTAAGCTTCTATTGAAATAGTTTTAAGGTCAATAGTTGGAGGAACTGACGATAAAGAAAATTGCTGTAGCAATCCTAGGTGCAACTGGGCTAGTAGGTCAGTGGTTTGCTCACCTTCTTCGCGATCATCCGTGGTTTAATCCTTCAGTTATAGCTGCCTCACAGAGGTCGACGCGTAAAAAGTACATTGAAGCTGTAAATTGGGTATTGGGATCTGCAATTCCTGACTATGTGCGAGATTTGGAAGTTGTTGATCCAACTCCAGCTGCTATTGCTGGGGTTGATGATGTTGATTTAGTTTTTTCCGCTTTACCGCCGGAGATCGCGATAACCGTAGAGCCAGAGTTTGCAAAAGCTGGGTACGCCATTTCTAGTAATGCAAGTGCTTTTAGACTGGATCCTGACGTTCCACTACTTGTCCCTGAGATAAATCCGGAACATGTTAAGCTCATTGAGGTTCAAAAACAAAGAAGAGATTGGTCTGGCTTTATTGTGACAGATCCAAACTGCTCTACGGCGATTTTGTCTTTATCGCTTGCTCCACTGCACAGAGCCTTCGGCTTGAGAAGGGTTATTGTTTCAACAATGCAAGCAATTTCTGGAGCTGGATTAGAGGGGCTGTTCGCCTTAAACATTCAAGATAATGTTATTCCCTTTATTGCTCGTGAAGAAGAGAAAATTCAGACTGAAACCTTGAAAATTTTGGGTTCATATCAAAAAGAAGCGGTAAAACCTGCGGATTTTAGAATAACTGCAAGTTGCCATCGAGTCTCTGTTTCTGACGGTCATACCGAGGCTGTGTTTGTGGAGACTGAAAGAAAATGTGATCTTGAAGAAGTTAAAAACGTGCTCAATAATTTCCGTGGGAAGCCACAGCAATTGAGCCTTCCTTCTGCCCCGAAACGGCCTGTAGTCGTTTTGGATGCCAAGGATCGACCTCAGCCAAAATTAGATCGTTTCACAGGTAATGGCATGTCATCTGTGGTCGGAAGAATACGAAGTGACGAAAGTGTAGCAAATGGCCTTAAGTATATTGTCCATGGGCACAACCTTGTGCGTGGTGCCGCCGGCTCCTCTATTTTGAATGCTGAATTGCTATTTAAACTGGGAAAGGTGCCCAAATAGCATTGGCTTATGGGTAAACCCTTGCCGGAGTTCTAGGGAATAAACATACATCTCGGATATGGGGCAAACCGAGAATCCACCTTACAGTTCGCTCGACTCCTAATCCGAAGCCACTATGGGGAACGCTTCCGTATTTTCTTAAGTCAACATACCATCGATAGTCGTCAGGGTTGAGTTCGAAATCCTTGATTTTCTGAATCAGTTGACTGTAGTCGTGAATTCTTTGTCCTCCACCAGCGATTTCTCCATGTCCAGCGGGCGCTAGTAAGTCTGCTGAAAGGGTAATGTCTGGGTTACTTGGATCAGGCATATGGTAGAACGCCTTACATTGCTTAGGGTAATGTGTTACAAAAAATGGGGCTTTGAATTGTTTGCTGAGTATTCTTTCTTCATCTGCGCCAAGGTCTTGTCCCCATTCAATTTTAACGTTTAGCTGTTGAAGTTTGTTGATTGCGTCAGTGTATGTTATTCTCGTGAAGGGCAATGAAGGAGGCTTGAATCTTCTTCCAAGGAGTTTAAGCTCTACCTTGCAGTTTTTCACAATGTTTTGGCAGATACTTGTAACGAGTTGCTCTTGAACTTGTATAATGGCGTTCAAGTCGCCATTGGAAACTTCGGCTTCTATCTGCCAGAATTCAGTTAGATGTCGGCGGGTTCGACTAATTTCTGCACGGAAACTCGGTTGAATAGAGTAAACTTTTCCTAATGCGGTTACCGCGGCTTCTTGATAAAACTGGACACTTTGTGAGAGGAACGCTTTTCGTTTAAAGTATTGGACTGGGAATAGAGTGGCTCCACCTTCGCAGGCAGCCGTGATGAATGTCGGGCAGTGTACCTCCACGAATCCGTTGCTCTCAAACCATTCCCGAGCGTAATGGCAAACTACAGACCTTACGCGTAAAATGGTCGTGACCTTTGGGCTTCGTATGTGTAAATGGCGGTTGTCAAGTAGAACTTCTTTACCGACTCCGAGTTTGATAGGGTAATCTGGGTTTGCTAAGCCAATTACTTGTAGGCTTGAACATTGAATTTCTACGTTACCTGGCGCTCTTGGATCAGCATATACCATTCCATTCACTGCAACAGAGGATTCAACGGTGAGTTGCTGTGCACTTTCAAAATCGCTCGATGAAACGCGGTCTTTGTGAATGGTTACTTGTATTAATCCGGTTGGGTCGCGTAGTGTTAAAAAAATTAGTCCACCGTGCATGCGTTTTGCGTAAACCCAGCCAGTTAAAGTAACTGTTTGACCTTCGAATTCCGGTTTTACGTCCCGAACTTGCTTTACCAGCACCATCTTTACCGACTCTTTCTTAGATTTCTTTCTGGTTCTTATATTTGACCTACGACGCTTAATGAGGGTCAGTGCATTTCGAGTTTAATTAGAATCAGCTGTGGACTTAAATATCTAAGACTGCTTTAAGCGCTTTTAGATTGGCGTCAACTTCAGCTGGTTTCTCGCATATCTGGACTGCAATGTCAGGATCTTTCAACCCATGTCCTGTGGCAATGCATACAACAGTTTCGTCTTTCCGCACCTCTCCCATTTCCACAAGTTTTTTTAACCCAGCTATAGAAGACGCGCTGGCTGGTTCGACAAATAATCCTTCTTTGCGAGCTAACATCTTTTGGGCTTCAATGATTTCATTGTCTGTAACTGTCCGTGCAGTTCCTTTAGACTCTTTAATGGCTTTTATAGCTTTTTTCCAACTGACCGGATTTCCTATCCGAATGGCGGTGGCAATAGTGTCAGGGTAAGCTACTGGATGAATCTCGTTTCTTCTGCTTGCTATCGCTGTAGCAATAGGGGCTGCTCCTTCAGCTTGAATACCGATCATTTGAGGAGTTGAATCAATAAGATCGAGCTGGTTAAATTCAGTAAATCCTTTCCATGCTGCACTTATATTCCCAGCATTTCCTACTGGAATTACAACTTTATCTGGCATCACGTAGTTCAACTGCTCACAAATTTCAAAACCTAATGTTTTCTGACCTTCTAGCCGATATGGATTAATAGAATTCAGCAGGTAGAACTTTCTATATTGTTCTGAAAGTGCTAATACAATTTCTAATGCCTCATCAAAGCTTCCTCGAATTTGGATAACTTGCGCACCATAAATCATAGCTTGCGCCAGTTTCCCATAGGCAATTTTCCCTGATGGAATCAAGATTATACAGTTCAGTCCCGCCTTCGCGGCATATGCCGCTAGAGAAGCGGATGTGTTTCCTGTAGAAGCGCAAATTACGTTGTTCATTCCAAGTTCAAGCGCTTTTGTAACTCCTACAGTCATACCACGATCTTTAAAAGAACCTGTTGGGTTTTCTCCTTCGTTTTTTACATATAAATTCCTCAGTCCTAATGCTTCACCAAGTCTATTACATTTGTGCAGGGTTGTTCCTCCTTCATTGAGCGAGATAATCTTTGCTTTCTTTGAAACAGGGAGGAGAGATCGGTATTTCCAAACAGAAGGCGGGGCTTTCAACCATTTCTGATTTTTTAGCACATTCTTTGACATTTTATAAAATCTATATTTTATGTCTAGTAAATTCCCGCATTTTTTACACAGATATAGAATTTCATCTTCAGAATATCTTTCTCCGCAGTTGATGCATTCAAAATAGAAATTCAAGTGCCATCACCTACCAGAGTAGCTCCATTTGAAGGTTTAGCCACGTAACCTTCAGCCACTAAATGAATCTCAATTTCTCTGTTTGAAATTGGCTCTACAGTCACTTCATCACGGAGTAAATCTAAAGCCATTCCAAAAACGCCGAAGCTAGGACCTAAATTAGCAGTGGATGCTGGAGCTACTGCACTGACATTTTCTTCGGGGTTAGTTTCGTTTGGAGATAGCGGTGTGTCACCTTTCCCCCAACTCCAGATGTTCTTTTCAATGGGGCAACTTAGACTTAAAAAACTTGTTGTTTGGTTACAAATGGGGAAAAAGGGAAGAAAATAATTATGGTGTATATTTGAATGGGTGTTTGGCTCTATCCTTGTTTTCTAGAACTTCGTCGGTGGTTGGGCGGTTTTCAATAGCTTTTCTGAGGGCATGTCTTGTTGCTTTATAGTTGTTTATGAAGACGCGTTGTCGGTCTATCGCAGCTGTGTGGACGAAGACATTGGCTACGATGACGAGGTCGTCGACCGCTGCTTTTGGTATGAATCCATCTGCGACAGTGTCTGCCACGGCTTTTGCTACAGCTTGTTGGGCTGGTCCGTATATCATGCTGGCTTGGCGCATGCTCTTGATTGTAACCGTCGGAATAATCAACGTCATTGGCTTAACCATCAGGTTTGGCTCGAGGATGGCTAACAAGGGTTCGTGTCCCGGAATCGGCGAAGATTTTGCTTTTGTGAATGCGGCGCCTACTGGTCCATCTTTTCTTCCAACAAGAACTTCGACATGAGCGACTTCTGAATCTTCGCCAGATAGAGCTTCTCCAACTTTGAGGTTGAAATCCTTGATTACCTCTGGCGTTATTTCTATTGCCTTTAACTTCTCTTCAAAGGGTTTTTCAGGCTCTATCTCAAAGGTTACTATCTTCGGCTTGATTTTGCCAAGTTTCTCAAGCTCGATGCGTAGTTCTTCTCTGTCCTCATAGGTAAGTTCTCCACCCACGGTCAAAGGTCTCCGCGGCGGCCCTACCTTGATTCCCATCATGTTCAAAGCTTCTTTAGGTCCAACGGCTCCACTTTTGGCGGTGATTCTTGCCAATTTCTGGATTTTCATCTGTATTTCTTGGGCTTTCTGAAGATTCTGCTCTTGAACTGCTTTATACATCTCAAGCCAGATGTCAGGGATAAAGTTGGCACTCGCTAAGATCATTCCATTAGCTCCTGAGGCGAGGGCAGGTAACACGACTTCGTCGTACCCTACTAAGACTTTGATTTTATGTCTCACCTTTTCGAGGATAGCCAGCATGTACTTTATGTCACTGCTGCTGTCCTTTATAGCAACAATGTTATCCACGTAGGCAAGGTCTTCTACTATTGGCCAAGATAGAAGGACTCCTGTCAGTTGTGGAATATTATAAACTATTAACGGTATGTCAACGGCTGTTGCAATTTGGTAGAAGTGGTCATAGATGCCTCTGCTGGCTGGGTGAAAGTAATACGGGGTGACAACTAGGGCAGCGTCAGCTCCCGCGTCCTTTGCGAACTTTGTCATATCAATGGCTTCTTGGGTGCCACTGGCACCCGTCCCAGCGATTACTGGAACTCTGCCATTGGTTTGGTCGATGACGACTTCGATAACTTTTTTCTTTTCCTCGGTGGTCAGGTTTGGAAATTCGCCTGTGCTTCCACATGGCATTACGCCGGTGACTCCTATGTCGATAACAAAATCTACAAGCGTTCTTAACCTGTTTTCGTCGACAGCTTTTCCATCGTCAGTAAATGGCGTAACCAGTGCAGGTGTGACTCCTTTTGGCTCAAATTTTGCCATATAACGTTTCATCTCCATTGTTCTTGGTTGGAATATTGATAACTTGGGTTTTTTGATTTTCGGTAGAATGTACTATAAAAAATGCGAATTTCGCTTAAAATTGAGAGTCAATTATAAAAACTAGATACGTAAATGTTCTCTAATCTCGACGCTTTTTGCGGCTCCTTCTTTTAATACACGCTTTCGCAACGCTTCCATCTCACATGCGCATTTGGATACGTCAGCTATGGCTAGCCACTCCGCCGCTTCGCCTCTTCGAAGAGTTCTGGACTCGCTAGAAAGAAGATCAACATTAGCATCAGCCAACACACCAGCAACTCGAGCCAATGCGCCAGGAACGTCTTTGATTCCTACCCTGAATTCCATAAGTTTCGCTTCTGGGTCGGCAAAGGGCGTAATAATAACTTCTTTTGAGTCAAGATCTCCCGTCAGCATAAGGTACATTCCTTCCCTAAATCTTAGTGCTTCACGGATTGGAATTGGAATAATTATGCGTCCTTTCGCATCTACACGGACGATCTCGGTCATTCTCAATTGTAATGAGCCTCCAATCGTATGCAGTAAAAGTCGCAAGCTTTATATAGTTTGTGGGAAAATTGTGGGATAATACCTACAAAAATCCCACTATGGTGAACTCTTTGAAAAGCGGCTTCATGTTTCCAATTTACAACTTCCGTCCCACGTGGTTACGCCGCTTAGTTAAGGGAGTCCATCATTAAATTTCTCCCAAATTTCTTGGGGGTTTTAACACATGCAAAAGAACGGTATAATTTATACCCAAAAATCTATGCAAGAATCAATTTCTGCCCGGGCTTGAGGAGGTAGAGGTCATGATAATTGAGTTAGCTGTTCCTAACAAAGGTAGATTACGTGAACCGACATTAAGAGCCTTAACACAGGCCGGAATAACCCTCTTAGATAAAGATAAGCGAATTCTGTACGCTAAAACCACTGATCCAGAGATCCGCTTAATCTTCGTTAGGGCCATTGATATTCCCAGATTTGTTGAAGAGGGTGCAGCTGACTTAGGGGTTTCAGGGTATGATTATGTTATTGACAGCCAAGCTCAGGTTAAAGAATTATTGGATCTTAAGTTCGGTCATGCTAAAGTGGTTATTGCAGTGCCAGACAAATCTCCAATCAAAACAATTAACGATGTAAAGCCGGGTGTAAAAGTCGCAACTAAGCTAATGAACCTAAGCCGCTCCTATTTTGATGCTAAACGAAAACAAATTAATCTGATCAAAATCTCCGGTGCAGCTGAGGTCATGCCTCACCTCGGTGTTGCAGATGTTATAGTTGACATCACGAGTACAGGAACAACATTGAAGACTCATGGGCTACGCATTTTAGATGAAATTCTTGAAACCTCTGCTCGGCTCATCGCAAACAAACAGAGCTTCATTAAAAAGCGGGCGAAGATCCGTGAGTTCGTCTTAGCGATTGAAAGTGGCATGCGGGCCCAGAAGAAGAAACTTGTTATGATGAATGTTCCTGACAAGGCGCTTCAAATTGTTACAATGATTTTACCATCTATGGGCGGACCAACTATTGCCAAAGTTGAGGCTCCAGAACCTATGTGGGAAGTTTACGGTGTTATGGACGAACAAGAAATCTACAAAGTGATTAACTCAGTTAAAAAGGCTGGAGCACGAGATATTTTGGTCATTCCAATTGAAAGAATCGTGCCATGAGGCATCTAGCTGTGTTAATCATACCGTCGATTGACATCTCCAAGGGAAAATGCGTTAAGCTCATTGAGGGAAAGCCAAAGACTGGGATAACAATTTCAGACCAACCCATCGAGATAGCAAAATTTTGGGAAACTCAAGGAGCTAAAGTGCTTCATGTCATAGACTTAGATGGCGCATTCAGTGGAAAGCCCCAAAATATCCCAGTAATTATGCGAATTTTGAATGAAGTTGATCTTCCAATTGAAGTGGGCGGGGGCATTAGAAAGGTCAAAGACGCCGTTAGGCTGGTTAACGCTGGTGTGAAATGGGTGATTGTCGGCACTGCAATTTTAGAGAACAAAAGCTTTCTCAGAGAGCTTTTGGCTACAATAAGCCCCGAACACGTTATCATTGCGCTTGATTCAAAGAAGGGAAAAGTCCTAAAGCGTGGATGGACCGTAAGCACAGGATTTTCTCCTGAGAAAATAGTTGAAGATTTTCAAGACTCAGGTGTTGCTGCTTTTCTATACACTGACGTAGGGGTGGAGGGTAAATTATCCGGAATCCAACTAAAGGCAGTTGAAAAACTTGTTCATTCCACAAAAAAGCCAATCATATATTCCGGCGGAATCTCTGCTATTCGTGATCTACTAAACCTTGCAAAGATTGGTGTTCAAGCGACCGTTATCGGAATGGCTCTATACACTGGAAAGTTAAGTCTGCGAGAGGCAGAGGAGGCTGTTTCATTTGCGCGTAGTTAAACTTGATAGAAAGACCAAGGAAACCGAAATCAAAGTAAGGTTAAACATTGACGGTCGAGGTGAAGCCGAAATAGATACTGGTTGCAAGTTTTTTGATCACCTACTCGGAGCGCTAGCTAAGCACGGCGTTTTCGACCTTGAGACTAAAGCTCAGTCTACAATGCCGGTAGATCCTCATCACGCTGTAGAAGATGCTGCAATCGTTCTAGGTAAGGCGTTAGATTCGGTAACCAGCGGAAAAATTGGGATCAAACGTTTCGGAAGCGCGTTTATTCCAATGGATGACTCCCTGGTCTTAGTTGCAGTAGATTTCGGAGGTCGCGGCTATGCCAAAGTTAACGTTACATTTAATCGCTCACGAATAGGTGACTTAGACGTCGACTTGATTACGCATTTCTTACAGACTCTTGCAATTAATGGGAATTTCACTCTTCATGTCAACGAGTTTTATGGTCAAAACGACCACCACAAGGCTGAGGCTATTTTTAAGGCATTGGGAGTAGCGCTAAACGTGGCTACCCGCACTGAACCAAGGTCAAAAGGGCAAGTTCCCAGTCAAAAAGGGGTCATTGGATAGGATAGGGATTTGCTATGCTTGCCAAACGAATTATTCCGTGTCTAGACGTACTAAATGGACAAGTCGTAAAAGGAGTAAAATTTAGACAACTTCGCTTAGCCGGGGATCCACCTACCCTTGCAAAGATGTACGCGAAACAAAATGCTGATGAAATTGCCTTTCTCGATATTGGGGCTTCACCTGAAGGCCGAAAAATCTTGATCGATGTTGTGCGTCGAACGGCAGACATGGTATTCATTCCGCTAACTGTTGGTGGTGGAATTCGTGGAATCGAGGATATACGCGATCTACTTTGTGCGGGTGCGGACAAAGTGTCTATAAACACTGCAGCTGTAGAAGATCCAAAATTAATTAAGAAATCCTCGGACAGGTTTGGGAGCCAGTGTATTGTAGTAGCAATTGATGCAAAACGAATAGGGCGGCGAAAGTGGGAAGTCTATACTTATGGTGCAAGGAAACCGACTGGTCTTGATGCTATTAACTGGGCTAAACGTGTCGAAAAATTAGGGGCTGGAGAAATTCTACTTACCAGTATTGATGCTGATGGTACAAAACAAGGATATGACCTCGAACTTACGCGGACGATAGCCGAAGCGGTGAACATTCCCTTAATTGCCTCAGGCGGGGCAGGCAACCTAGAACACATTTATGAAGCCTTAACAATCGGCAAAGCAGACGCAGCCCTAGCAGCTTCAATCTTCCATTACGAGGTTTATACAGTCCAAGAAGTTAAACGGTACTTGTCACAACGAGGCGTTCCAATGCGATTAAAATAAAGTTATTTAAATCGGGTGGTAAAAATTGGATACAGAAATTTTAGATGAAATTTTTCAGGTAGTTGAGGACAGGCGTAACAATCCAAAACCGAATTCATATGTAAGCGGCTTACTGGCGCAAGGTCTAGATGTAATCTTAAAAAAAATCGGTGAGGAAGCAACAGAACTAGTTGTAGCAGCCAAAGGAAACAGCCAGCAATTTGTGATTCATGAAACTGCAGATCTAATGTTTCATATGCTAGTCTTACTGGCTTCCCAAAGAATTCCTTTCAATGCAGTTCTAAATGAACTCAAGAGGAGAAGAAAGGGACCATGATTTGAAGACTAGACCAAAAATTGGAATAGTCAATTACGGCGTAGGAAACCTTAGAAGTGTAAAAAAGGGTCTCGAAAAGGCTGGCGCTATTTCGTTTATTACCGACGATATCGCTGAGGCTTTTTCTGAGGATGCAGTTGTGCTCCCTGGAGTAGGCGCTTTCAAAAGTGCCATGCAAGCGATGGCACCCCATCTGAATGTAGTTAGGAAAAGGATCTTAAGCGGAATACCTCTGCTTGGCATTTGTCTTGGAATGCAACTTCTCTTTTCAAGAAGCATGGAAGGAGGAACTACAACCGGCCTTAACATTATCCCGGGCAAAGTAGTGCGGCTCCCTAAAACGGTAAAGATTCCACATATGGGATGGAACACCATAAAAACTCGCAAATCCCCATTAAACCGTGGGTTGGCCAGCAATGTTTACGTCTACTTTGTTCATTCGTACTACGCAGCCCCACTTAACTCTGATACTGTAAGTGCAACAACAGACTACGGAATTGAATTTCCAAGCATTATTTCTTCAGATCATATTTTCGGAACACAATTTCATCCCGAAAAAAGTGGGAGAACTGGATTAATCATCTTAAGAAATTTTGTTCAAGTTGCGAGAGGTTTTGGTGATGAAGCTTAGTCAAGAAGAAGCGGAAGCTGTGGCGAAGCAGTTGAATTATCGCCATAATGGCTTAGTCTTAGCCATCACGCAAGATCTAACCACTTCACGAGTCTTAATGGTAGCTTTCATGAATGAAGAAGCTGTGAAGAAATCACTCATAACAGGTATGATGCACTACTGGAGTCTTGAACGAGGCAAGTTGTGGAAAAAGGGAGAACAGTCCGGAAATTTTCAGTATATAGAGGAAGTGCTGGTGGACTGCGACCTCGATGCGATGCTTTTCAAAGTTCGACAACTAGGTGGCGCATGTCATCGCGGATTTTTCAGTTGCTTCTTCCGCAAAATCACGGGAAAACAGTTTAAAGTTGTCGAAGTGCAAGTATTTGATCAGAAAAAAGTCTACAAATGAATTTTCACTCTTAACCATCAGTTTTTTAAGCATGGGTTCCACAGAACAATAAAACAATGTTAGGATTGGGGGTTAGTCCCGATGGCAAAATGCCCAAAGTGTGGAGGAGAAGTTAGCGCACCTGCGAAGAAATGGACGATCGCTCCAAAGAAAAAGAAAGGACCGACACTTACAGTAGAGCTTTATCATTGCACATGTGGAAATAAGTTCCGCGTTGCAAAGAAAACATAGATCATTACTTTCTTCACTTTTCATTTATTTTTTCTAAAATTTTATGAAAAGATATCGAACCTTTTTTATATTTTGAATTTCAAAAGGCGTCCTATCTAACTTTATAATTTTAGGAGGAGTTGCACGACGAAAAACAGTTTCAACGAAAGAGTTCACCCAATGGACATCCGCTCAGAAATGACAATCAACGAAATGATCCAAGAGTTTACTAAGTCAGGCTGCTTCGGGGCTGGACGATTAGCAACCGCAGTCGACATTTACCAAAAAATGCTCGATGAAAAAGCCACAATTATTCTTGGTTTAGCCGGAGCAATGATTCCCGCTGGCTTCCGAAAAATTATCGTCACTCTCATTCAAAAGAAACTGGTTGACATCATTGTTTCAACCGGAGCTAACATGGTCCACGACGCCCTAGAGGCATTTGGTGGAGCACATTATAAAGGAACCTGGTTAATTGATGACAAATCTCTTCATAAAAATAAGGTCGAGCGCATCTACGACATTTTCATTCCCGAAAAGCTCTTCATTAAAAAGTTTGATAACCCAATACTGGAAGTTTATCAAGAAATCGCTAGCCAATTCAAGGGACAAGTCCTCTCAATAAAGGATTTCATCTGGGAAGTTAGCAAACGAATCAAAGATGAAACTTCAATCCTCTATAATGCCTACAAATATCAATTTCCAATATTTGTTCCAGCTATCCAAGACTCATGCTACGGGCTTCAAGCTTGGGAATTTCAGCATCGAACTAAAAACGCGCTTGTCGTAGACGCATTTAAGGACATGGAAGATTTCATTGCCCTAGTTGCAAACTCAAAAAAGGTAGGAGCAATTTTAATCGGCGGCGGGGTGCCAAAGAATTTCATTTTCCAAGCCGCTTTTAAGACCAAACGGGCGTATGACTACGCAATCCAAATCACGATGGATCGACCTGAACCCGGAGGATTATCTGGCGCAACTCTTGAGGAAGCGGTATCCTGGGGAAAAGTGCACGAAGAAGCCAGCAGAGTAACCGTCTATAGTGATGCAACGATCTGCTTTCCGATAATAGTTGCAGCGGTGATGGAGCGACTTAAGATTAAGTGAAAAATAGGAAAGTTCTAAAACTTATCTTTCAAAATCAAATCCTGATATGTCTCAGCTCCTCGAATTACCCATGATTTGCCCCTATCCAACATGGCAACAGCAGGTCTCCCATAAGAAAAATTGCTACTACAAGTTGTAAAGTAAGCACCTGCATCCATAATGCAAATAACGTCTCCCTCTTCAAGCCGCGGCAAAAGCTTGTTTTTATAAATTGTATCGCCAGTATAGCAAATCCTTCCAACCAAGCTGTATCGAATCGAAGGGGATTGGTTGCCCTTATTGGCGACAAGAACTTCATGATACTCAGAGGTTAATGGTGCTGTAATATTGGCTGCGCCACCATCAGTTATAGCCCAGATCCCAACGTCTTTTACTTCTTTCAAAACTCCAACAGTTAGAAGGAGGATCTGAGCAGAACTCGCTATGTATCGGCCAGGCTCGAGGAAAAGTGTAGGCTTTTTTAAGCCAAATGCATCTGCTTTTTCCTTTAATGTTTTCCCAATCGTGCTTGCAAACTCTTCAATCGGAGGGCACAATTTTGGATCGTGAGGAGAAGCTTCACCCTCTATCATATACCGCAAGTACTCTTCTTCACTATACTCTTTAGTCATTGGAACAGGAAACCCACCACCAAGATCTACAAATTCAGTTTCAAAATCAAACTGGTCTTTAGCAAGCCTTGCTACAGACAACAGTTTCTCAATAGCCTTGGCATATGAATATGGATCCAAAACATTTGTCCCAATATGCGTGTGAAAACCACGAAATCGTAAGTATCTAGAATTCTTCATCAACTTTAACGCTTTAACGATATGCCCCGACAACGGATCCAAACCAAACTGCGCCTTCCTCGACCCCGTAGCCACAAATAAGCTCAAGTCTGAGGGCTTCACATCTGGCATAATCCGCAACCCAACATTAACCTCGCAACCCAGTTCCTCAGCAATTTTTTTAATACGGTCGATTTCGGTGAGGTTATCAACATTAATAGTACGAATACTCTTCTTAATAGCTAACCTTAGTTCATCGTTTTGCTTGTTGGGACCATTGAAAACAATCTTTAACGGATGAACTTTAAGTTTCAAGGCTAGCCATAACTCAAATCCAGAAATAACCTCAGTGCCTAAACCTTGACGATGCAAAACCTGCAAAATACTAGGAACATTATTTGTCTTATATGAGTAAAAAACTTCAACTTCATCATACTGTTGTTTAAACGCTGTCACAAAACGCTTGCAGTCTGCAACGAGTTTATTCCTGCTTACAACATGCAATGGAGTCCCATACTTTTTGGCTACATCCACTAGGTCGCAGTCATCAAAAACTAGATGACCTTTGGCATTTGCTTTGAGATTCCAATAGTTGTAATCTATCAAAGCTTTGTCCTCTGCAAGAATGGATGGTATTCCAAAACTGAGTTTATAAAAGTCATTATTGTCATGTTCATTCATTGCATAAGGCATTTTCCTCAAATATAAAAGGGACAACGGAAAATTGGTTTTCAGAAACACGCTAGGATGTGATGTGCAATGGAGTCTGCATTTCGGGAATCCTTCTTACGAGCGTTAAAGAAGGCGCTTACCCAAGTGGTTTCTGATCCGCTAGTTCAGAAAGCTGTAAAGAACGCGCTTGATCAGACCATGAAAAGCGAAGGTGTTTCAACGAATCTTACGGACGAACAAATTCGACAGCTTTCTGCATATTGCCTCGGCACCCTCGCGGCTGATGCAGCGCTTCGAGCGATCTTTGAAGATGAATCGGACCCTTTTCAATTGTTTCAAAAAAAATTCTCTGACGAATTTCTTCGGGTTACGAGTGACATGACGTTAGGTATCGTTCTTGAAAATTGCAATATTAAGCGAGCTAAAACTCAATTTGGGATAGAATCTACTGAGGATATTGCTGAAAAATTATCTACCGAAGATATTTATCAAACACCTGAGTTTGAACAAGCGTGTGCTGTTCTTGAACAAATAGTTAAAGCTGCGATTAAGGAATCCTCGAAAACACCTTAACATCGAGAGACTTTCAAGGGTTTAAGTTGTTCACAAAGCGTCTTTTTAATAATCCAGCATTACAAAAATAGTATGTTGATTTTTATGGGTATATATAGATGCGCCGTTTGTGGAAAGACCTTTGACAGCATGAGTGAAGCAATGCAGCACACCGCCCTTTGCGAGGGCAAAGCTACGAATCAGCGTGAAAACGCGGAGACTTCAAAATAAAGCAAAATAGTTTCTTCGTACGACAACAGTTACATGCATGCTCAGCTCGGAGTGCTTTCATATGAGTGAGGTTCGCTTCAGACGGTGGAATCCAAAAGAGAATATGGTGGAGAAATTTGGAGATTTTCTTGAGAAGAGTAGTATCCTCAGCGTGATAAATAATGGCGATCTCGTTGCGATAAAACTGCATCCTGGAGAGTTGGGGACTCCATATTATATTAAGCCGATCTATGTGCGAAAACTTGTTGAGAAGGTCAAAGAAGCAGGCGGTAAGCCCTTCTTAACAGATACAACCACTTTGTACACCGGAAAAAGGCATGATGCTTTGGATCTTTTACAGACCGTTGATGCACATGGTTTAGGCTTGGGAAGCGTAGGTGCACCTTTTGTTGTCGCTGATGGAGTGAAAGGTGGAGAGGGCATTCAAGTCAAGACAAATGGAATAGTCAAAAGGGTTGGTGTGGCGTCGATCTTCGGTGAAGTTGATAGCATGGTTGTTCTAGCTCATGTTAAAGGGCATGGAATTGCTGGCATTGGCGGAGCTATAAAACAGATTGGAATGGGCTGTATCGACAAAAAGACGAAGTTGGCTGCACATCGTACTGTTGGCCTAAAGGTTGACTATACTAAATGTACTGGATGTGGTGCTTGTTTCAAAATTTGTAGAGATAAAATTCCGCGTATTAAGAATAAGAAAGCATACATAGATAGCCCACTTTGCATGCGTTGTCCTTATTGTCAAAGCGCATGTCCTGTTCAAGCTATTTCCCTAGTAAATCGAGAGAATTTACAAAAGGCGCTCGCTGCAACTACACAAGGAGTGTTAAAAGTCGTTCGAAAGAATAAGACGTGTTTTATCGGGTTTGCGATTGACATTACGAAATTATGTGATTGTACACCAGCGCCCGGCCCTCGAATTAGAGATGATATCGGCATCTTAGCTTCTTTTGACCCAGTTGCAATCGACAACGCAGCGATCGACCTAATATCAGAACCGCTAATCCTGCAGCATAACGGCGTATCCCCGCGGGTCCAAATTAGAGAAGCCAAAAGACTAGGTATTGGAAAAAGCGTTTACTCGCTTGTAGAGCTCTGACCAAGTGAAATTTATTGAATAATTTTACTTTAATTCAGTCATAATTGCAAGGGAATGACTAGTTCCAATTCTAGTGGCGCCAGCTTCAATCATCGCCACAGCGTCCGCAAACGTGCGGATGCCACCGGCTGCTTTTACCCCCATGCCTTCGCCGACAGATTTTCGCATCAACTTTACGTCGGGAATCGTTGCTCCTTGGGAACCAAATCCAGTCGAATTACCACACCAAAATGGCTTTCCAAATCTACGAACATATATTACGTGATTAGGAACTTCTACGCAATGCACATGACCAGAATAATTTATTATGGAGTACCTCTCCTTCTGATATCTATTTGATTGTTCCTTTCGACGATGAGTAAATAGTACATTAGAGTATTGGTGACCATGTGTCGGAATTTTTCTGCTCCCTATTACCCTATCTCTTTCGGCTACAGTTTTGATCGTAGCAACATACCCACATTTTAATGTAATCTCTTGTATATCGTCAGCTAAACGTCTTGATACCGTAAGATATTGTGAAATTTTACCTTGATTGAAGTGTCCATCACCTTTGCAGAGTGCATGCAATAGCAGTCTTAGAGTCTCTTTGTCAAGCATTTTTAATTCATTTGGAAGATATCTATGCTCATCACTACTAAATTGGGAAAGATAATGATACAACTGCTTCGAATATATTGTAATGCGCCAACACTGCTTCTTTCGGTCATAATATATCACTGGATGGAAACCCATCCTTTTTATCAATGCGCATATTTCGTTAGTATACTCAGGATTTTTCTGGGTTATAGACACTTCATATGAAACTTTCGAATGGCCAGGTGATTGCTTGCGAAAGGAATAACAACATCCCTCAGAAATATACCATCCAAAGAATTGTATCCAATCCTTCATAGGTATTGGTCGTGGAGGTATTTGTATAGGGCCATTCTCACAACTACGAGTTTTAGAATTATAGTGCTTAAGATTCTTGATACAACTTGGTAAGATAAAATAATCTAGTTGTTTTCCGTTCCAGTTCGCATCCCTTTTGATGCAGATTATTTTGTTTTTGTAGTATAATTCGTGGGCAGGAATCAGTTCATACTGTTTTCTAGGTGGCTTGTGTCGCCAACGTCTATTAAACATATCACAATATATCATATGATTCGGGGTGACAACAATTTCTGTGCCATTTCCCACGATAATTTTAATCAGTATTCCTGAATATGGTTCATTAACGATTCTTATCGGCTTCTGATACTCTATATATCCAGTTTTTGGATTTAATGTAACAATTTCGTCCTCCATCGTAAGATCTTTGAAATACTTCCATCCATCCGCCGTGAGCACCTCCGTTTTATCATCATAGCAAGTCTTCACGAAGTCTGCACCAGCCTCCTTTACGATCGAACAAGCCTTAACTTTCTCAGCGTCTGTTAAGTAACCAGTTTCGATGATCACTTTAACTACTACGCCACGACGTTTTGCCTCTTTCACAACTCCTTCTACATCCTCCTTCACCAGCTTATAATTGCCAGATTTCATCGCTCCAATGTTCATTACCATATCTATTTCCCGAGCCCCATTTTTGATCGCGGTTTCTGTTTCGAAAGCTTTCACCTCAGTCGTAGTAGATCCAAGCGGGAAGCCTATGACTGTGCATACTTTTACGTCTGTGTTCTTTAGTAACTTCGCAGCTAATGGTACATAAGTTGGATTAACGCAAACAGTTGCAAAATGATAGTTTTTTGCCTCTTGGCAGAGTTTTATAACGTCCTTTTTTGTCGAGGTTGGTTTTAGTAATGTATGGTCAATCATTCTCGCCAGTTGTTCTTTAGTAATAGTCATGTTTGTGAGCCTCCCTTGCCTTTCCTAGCTAAGCATTAATCAATAATTGTTCCAATATAGGACTTGATGTCGGTGAAAGTTATGCATGCAATTGTTAAGAAAACCATACGTGACATGGAAATCGGGACAATTACTGGGGCAAGCAGCGTAGCTAGGGCTTCGGTGAAAGCTATCAAAGAACTTGCGGAGCAAACACGCTTCCGAAGCGAACAGCAATTTCTCAAGGAAATAAAATCGGCGGCTAAGGCTTTTGTAGACTATAAACCTTCAATGGCTTCAGTAAAAAATGGGCTGGCTTTTGTTCTGTGCGATCTATTGAAAGGGGTAGGTGAAGGTTTGGCTCTTCCTACGCTAAAAAATATAGTTATCGAAAGAGCGGATGGGTTTATTAAACAGTCGCTAGAGGCTTTGGAGAAAATCGGGGAGTTTGGTTCAAGAAAAATATCTAATGGCGATTTAATCTTAACACATAGTTTGAGCTCGACGACTCTTGAAATTTTTAAGAAAGCCAGAACCGCCGAAAAGACTTTCAGCGCTATTGTTACTGAAAGTCGACCCGGGCTAGAAGGTCGTACAACTGCATCCGAATTATCCAAATTTGGTATTCCAGTTACGCTGATAGTTGATTCTGCAGCAGGGTATATGCTGAAGGGAGTTAACGCTGTATTAGTAGGCGCGGATTGCGTCCTAGCAAATGGATCGGTTGTTAATAAAGTGGGTACTTACCTAGTGGCGTTGGCTGCAAAAGATCAATCTATTCCATTTTGGGTAGCTACTGAGACATTCAAAATCAGTCCTACTCCACTTCGCATTCAACCCATTATAGAAGAGGGACCATCATCTGAAGTAATTGACTTAAATCGTTTCAGAACTCTGAAAATTCGCAATCCATACTTTGACATTACTCCACCAAAATACGTCACCGAGATAATTACCGAGAAAGGAATCCTTTCACCTCAAGCCATAAATGCAATAGCCCAGAAATTGCCATCCTTACCCGCAAATTTCCTAAAATAAATTTTCATTTTCCAAAAAATCGAACTACCATTGAACTGTCCATTTTTTTGGAGCTTACCGAAAAGCAGCCAAGAAGCTAGTTTCTCAGTAACGTTTAAAGTATTCTCATCGGTTTCTAACGATTTTAACATCAAAGAAGGTAGCAAAGGAAGTGCGCAGTTTTCTTTGCGAGGCAATTATTGCCAAGGCTTTGGAAGAATTTTGGTTTCTCATTTATTGCTCATAAATTACTTTTGCTGCCTCAACAAGCGCAGGGTTTCCAGCAACTATCAAAGCCACAGCCGCAGCTTCCTTTATTTCTTCTTCTGATACGCCCCTTTCTCTTGCCAGTCGCACCGTTCCCGTTATACATGTTGGGCATTGACTGACCACCGCAGCCGAAATAGCGCATAAGGCTTTAGTTTTGGCGTCTAGCTTTGCGGGACCCAGAGATGTCATGAAAACGTCGAGCCAAGCGTTGAGCATATCTCGATTTACCTCTCCGAGAAGCCTAAAATAAAGTGGTAATTCCTCGATGGGTGCAGTCTTCATTTCCTTTAAAGTTAATCTTTTTTCTCCTGACACGAAAATCGCCTCCTCATCTAATCGTCTCAAATACGTAAGGAATGCAATGGACACTGAGTTATAGTTTGTCCAAAATGGCATGAGAACTGAAATTAAGATTTAGTGAAGTTTAAAACGTTATGAAAAACCATAAATATACACCAGAATTTACGGAGCCTGCATATTTGTGTGTCATGCTTACATTATCTATTTTTAAGACTTTATGGAAAAACTCCAGTAGACTTAAATAACTAATGGAAAGTTTTGTTTTAGTTTCTTTTTGAAAACTGGTTTTATGGACAAAACGCTAGAAAAATCAATTGAATACTGTAGTTAACAGCAGAAAGAACAATGGGGCTTGGAGATGGTTTGTTAGGGATGGATGCGAGTGGAACCGTAAACGCGGAATGAACACCAAGCAGATGAACGCTCCAGAAGCAAAAATCCCATTTGTTTTAACCGTGAGACTATCAGGGGGTGAAATAGTTTATATAACGAAGAGTTTTCATTCTTTTTAATTCATTGTCGGGGAACGTGATCTTGCTCACATTATGGAGCATTTTGTTGGTGGGCTAAGTGCCAACTCCTAGGAAAGAAGAGGTTGCTAACATTCTTGCGGGAATAGTTGGCGAAGAAAACGTCTCAGCAGATGAAGCCACCGCATTTTGCTATTCTTGTGACTCGTCAACTGTCGGCTGGTTTGCACTTTTTTCAAAGAGCTTCAACTTTAGACCTGACGTCGTAGTCAGACCAAGTAGCACCCAAGAAGTTTCCCAAATAATGCGTTACGCCGCCAAGCATAAGATTCCTGTGACACCCCGTGGGGCTGGAACCAGCGTTTCTGGAAATCCCCTACCTACCCGAGGCGGCATCTTACTCGATATGACCAGAATGAACCACATTAAGGAAATCAAGCAGGATGACTTATTGGCCGTAGTAGAAGCAGGCGTCATGTACTATAAGCTAAACGAAGAGCTCAAGAAAATTGGCTTCTTCTTCCCACCAGAGCCTGGGAGTGCTGAAATATGTACCATTGGCGGAATGATTGCTAATAACGCCGCGGGGATCCGTGCCTGTAAATACGGTTCAACTAAAGATTGGATCTTGGGTCTAGAGGTAGTTCTTCCTAACGGGGAGATTATAAAAACTGGTGGAAGAACCCTCAAAGCCTCATCAGGCTATGACTTGACCCGATTGTTTACAAGTTCAGAGGGAACTTTGGGAGTTATAACTGAAGCCACAATTAAAATTCATCCACTACCTGAATGTGTCATCTTAATTGTACCATCTTTTAACAATGTTGAAGATGCCACAGAAGCCATGGGAGTGACTTTCAAGCAAGCAATCATCCCGGCTACGATGGAGCTCATCAGTGGGGACTATATCAAAGCTATGAATCAAATTTTGAAAGACGACGAGAAACTACCAGTCGCTGAAGTAGTCTTATTAATTGACGTTGACGGCAACAAAACTGTAGTAAATGAAGAAATCGACCGTATCGTAAACATTTGTAAAATGTGCAAAGCCGTAGAAGTGAAATTGGTCAGAGATTTAGCGATTAGGAAGAAAATATGGCATGCTAGACACTATGCCGCATTTGTGATTTCACGAGTTCTTCCTCCTCCTGAAAAAATCAAGTTGTGGGGAACTCACTTTGTGGATGTCGGTGTTCCTCTCTCTAAGGTCCCAGCAATTATAGGATACCTAAAGGAGCTCTCAGCCAAGTATGGCGTTACTTTAATTCCCTTTGGACATATCGCTGACGGAAATGTGCATGTATCTTGGTGGGCTGACCCTCGCGATAAAGAAGAGCTGAAAAAGGCTCGGGATATTGGTTTAGACCTACTTAGAAAAGCAAAAGATCTTGGCGGAACAATTTCTGCGGAGCATGGAATAGGAATCTTGAGGGCCCCGTACATGAACTTGGAACATCCAACAACCCTCAATCTGATGAGGCAGCTCAAGAAGCTTATCGATCCAGATGGCATAATGAATCCGGGGAAACTTGCCCTCGAAGACATTCCTGAAGACCTGTTCGCTCGACTTCTGCGTGAACTTTATCCGGAAAGTGGAGAGGCCTGATTATGCTTGAGAAATTCCGCACAGAAGCCAACCGGTGTAATCTCTGTGCCGCATGCCACCTCTCTTGTCCAGTATACGATCACCAGAGCTGGGAATATAATTGTGCCAGGGGTAGGTCTCTCTTAATTTTAGCTTTATTAAGAAATCAGATTGGAGTAACTGATACTGTTCTGAACTCGATTTACTCATGTACACTGTGTAAACGATGTGAAGTCGACTGTCCACCCGGTGTAAAATTGACGGATATGGTTGAAGCGGCAAGATTTGACTTTGTACGCATGGGAAAAGGACCCTTAGATATCTACAAACAACTAGCTGAAAACCTAAGGACTAAAGGAAATATCTTGGGCGAAGACCCTTCAACTCAACTAACCATCTTTGACGAAGTCAATGTCGCTCAGAAAAAATCGGAAAATCTCCTTTTCGTAGGTTGTATGGCTACTTATGTACACAAGAATATCGCGCAAGCAGCGGCTAAAATCCTCAAGGCAACGAATTACGACTTTACCTACTTAGGTTCAGAGGAAATTTGCTGTGGAGGGCCGCTATACTTGCAAGGGCTTGAGGATGACTTTACAAGGATTGCTAAGGCTAATGTTGGGAAAATTGAAAAACTTAGAGTTAAACGAATTATCGCCATTTGTCCGATGTGCTATAGTACGTTTAAGAAAATGTATACTGGTCCTATAAAATTGAAAGGGATCGAAATCGTGCACATAACTGAACTTCTGTCTAACTTGATTGGAAATAAAGAGCTAGTATTTAAGAAAACGTTTCCCTTGAAAGTGGTGTATCAAGACCCGTGTCACCTAGGAAGGTACTCCAGTATTTATGAGGCGCCTAGGGAAATCTTGTGCGGTATACCCGGTCTAAACCTCTTAGAACTATCCGAAAATCGAGACTTTGCAAAATGCTGTGGGGGGCCAATTAAGCAAGTTTTCAGGGAAGTTGCTTATGACATAAGTTTAGATATTTTAAGGGACGCCAAAAATTTAGGGGCTGAGGCTGTAGTAACTGCTTGTCCAACATGTTATCATGCGTTAGAAGCTTCTGCTTGGGAGTATCAATTGAAAGTTTTCGGAATTACCGAGGTTGTTGCTACAGCAATGGAGCTATGAATCAAAGGTTATTTTCGTTCTTTTACGGCGACGATCTTAATTATGTCACGATCTTTAATAATGCAATCTTTTGGAAGTCTGACTCCTGTTTTTGCATCGATTGCGTAAATCATCGTTTTGGCTAATTCTGTGTGAATTTCTTTTGCCAAATCGTAAACTGTAGCATCGTATGGAACCAAAAGAACGTCGGGTAAGACGTTACCAGTTCTATCTGAAAACTTTTCTGCATTATCGACTGGATAGACTGTGTTCATTCTGAGAAGTTTAAAGACAGCTAAATTTAGAGCAAATTGAACGCCGGTCCTCATCCACCTAGAGAAAACCCGATCGTTAACGTATTTCAACGCCTGCAATTGTTGAGGACTAAGTTTAGTTTCATCGAGAACGCGAAAAATTTCCTCTCCAGGAATGTAACTTACAAATCCATGTTGCTCAGCCCGTCTTAAGGCAAGCTCTGCTTCAGCACAGCAAGGAACCACTAGTGTTCCTTTAAACTCCTCAACTAATCGTTGGTAATTTTCCTCTGCATAGGGAAGATCCATTTTGTTTGCGACGATAATCGTTGGTTTCGAAAGTTTTCGAATTTCCCATACAAAAGCTTTAAAATCGTCTGCTGTCCACTTCTCGAAATTCTTAGTACTCAATTGTGTCGACTCCAATGTTGCAGTTATACCCTCTCGCTTGACCGTTAGGCCGGCTAATGTTCTGTAAAGCGCTCTATCAAGAGGTAATTTGCTTGACCGAAGTCGCCTAATGATACGTGTTCTATTTTCCTCGAGAATCTTACTAATCCACTTGATCATCTCTTCCTCAACATCATAAACGTCTCGAACGGGATCACCTGTCCCAGGTTTGCTAAGTTTTCCTTCCGAATCCACGCTCCCCGAAGCGTCGACAACGTGTAAAAGCACGTTGGCTTGAACAGCTACGCTGAGAAACTGGTTTCCAAGTCCTTTTCCCATCCATGCGCCTTTAATCAAACCTGGAAGGTCAATTAACTCTATGGGGATAAATCGCCACCCATTAATACAAGCTGAGTTCCGTGGATTGTCCTTAACGCCTAATTCTCGGCAGACACAAAGTGTCTGGACGTAGGCTGCGCCAACGTTAGGTTGCTTAGTTGTAAAAGGATACGTCGAAATTTCAGCGTTTAACAATGTTGCAGAGTTGAAGAGGGTAGTTTTGCCAGTATTTGTCTTTCCAATCAGTCCGACTCTAACTGTCATCTTCCATCAATTACCTTATTTACGCAAATTAATATCTCATTGTCGGAAAGCTAAGTTTTTTCGGTTCTTTTGTTACATTTCCGCCATTCCGCGTAGTAATAAGACAGCTCAGCAATACTTTTACACAATTTTTCTGATAATTTATAGCTCTCTTAGCGGCTTCTTAACTGGCGGCTCTTCTCCCTTGACACATAAGAAGACCAATGGCTCTTTGCCTACGTTCTTAAACTGATGCAATTCATTCTCAGGTATGAATATCGCATCTCCGGGTTTTACCTTAACTTCCTGTTCGCCACCACGTACAAGCGCTTTTCCTTTAAGGATATAGACCTCATGATCTGTCGGATGCGCGTGAAAAGGGGTATGTCCTTCTGGTTCGACAACGAAGTGGCGGAGATGGAATTTGCGGGCTCCTATGCCTTTATGTAGTAGCCACTTTATCTTCACTTTCTCTGCTCCGGGCTCTGTGACCTCTGATGCTTCTTTTTCATTCACATTTATGATGAACATCCATGTCCCTCTTGAACGTAGAATGGGTTTGTTTTAAGTAGATTTCTATTACTAAATTAAAACTTGTGCAACTGTCTAAAAATCAAAAGGTCGACCCGGAAAGGTTTTTAACTATTTTTGTTAGTCAATTAGGGTTTCAATTGGCTAAACGTCAAATATTAAGGGAGGAACAGATTTGCCTGAAAGGTTGAAAGCTACAAAAAATGATTTTGAGGAATTTTTGAAAACACTTGTGTATAAAGAGGGAGATCAATTATTACTTCTCTATGACTTGCCCGCTATGATAACACCTCATTTCACCTTAGCATCTATGATGGATGCTACCATAGAAGCTGTCGGCTGGGACAAGGCGCGTGAAATCATGTACAAAAGCGGCTACAATATTGGCTACGCGTACGTTTCTAGGCTAGGAAAATCTTGGGGAATTGCAGGCGAGGAACTCATTAAGCGGTATTTGCGGTACGAGAACGTTCGGGGATGGGGTCTATGGGAAATCATCGATCTCGATGTTACAACTGGGAAGGCTACAATAAAAGGGCATGGGGGAGTGCGTGCTGAAGAAGGCCTGTTATTCGGAAGTTTCTACAGAGGAAAAGGCGTGAGGAAATACGCTGATTCATTCTTCGCTGGCCTAATCGCGGGCATGATTCACGCTGCCACAGGGAAAAAAGTCAAGGGGACGGAACGAAGATGCTTTGCAATGGAAGATACATACTGTGAATTCGTGACTGTGCCAGAATGAAAGTCTGTTACTCTTTTTTCTTACTGATTTTTAAAAGAAAAAGTTGGGACCTGGCATCAAAGCCAGGGCTTAATAGCCTAGTGACCCATGCGCTTAAACTCTTCTGCCCACGGGTACGGGGCTGGGGCAGGAAGTTCAAGCCTTGGTGTCTTAATAGTTCGGCCTAAGGAGTCTACGGTTTTCAGTGCATCAAGTACCATCTTGGCGCTGACTTTGAAGTACATGTCATTCAGGTAGTAGGTTGGTACCGCTTCTGCTGTTCCTACACAAGCTTGACCGGCTTTCAGTAGGTCTTCATCTGTTGGCTCCCTTAGCCCGATGTCCTCAAAGCAAGCTGGCAACCCGACGGCGTGGCTAAATTCCATAACATCCAGAATTTCCTTAACGGGCCTGTCTTCTAGGACCATCTGCGTGAGAGTGCCGAAGTGTACTAACTCTCCATGGTATTGTGGGAATGGTTCCATCTTGGGTTCTAGAACTGTAAGACCATCGTTAACGGCGTGTGCCGCAGCTAAGCCACAGCTCTCGAATCCAAGACCACTTAGGAGGACGTTCGCTTCTACAACCCACTCAAAGGCCGGAGATGGAACGCCCTTAAGGTTAGATAGCATCCCTGCTACACCGTATTCTCGGTATATGTCATTGCCCAGCCTACACAGAGCTAAAGCCGTCATCGTAGTTCCTTCTTGGTTAAGGGCTTTGACTAGGCAGTTCTTTCCGCCGGACCTAACGTTGGCTTCTCCTTCGTATTTCTTGGAGAAACCGTCACCTATTCCTGAGCATTGCATGCGTGCTGGTGCTTTTGCAACGATCTCCGTGTCTACAATCACCAAGTCTGGGTTTGTGGGGTAGTAGGAGACCCCTTTGAAGGCATGCGTTTTTTCATCATAATAGACTGAAAGTGCACTGGTCGGCGCATCTGTTGCCGTAACAGTTGGCACAACGATTTTGTACGCACCAATATTAGCTGCCGAGTTCTTCCCAGTATCTATCGCTTTTCCTCCACCAGCAGAAATTATCGTGTTACAGCCATTCGCCTTCGCGATATCTGCTATTCGGTCGATTTCAGCCATGCAGCACTCTGGGCCGTATTTAACTTTTGCTGGATTGCCAAACAGTTCAACTACAACGCTAATACCTGCATTCTGGCAGCTTTTGGTAATCGCATCCTTGCATGATGCTAATGCGCCCTTTCCTCCCATGAGAAGCGCTTTCTTCCCTCCGAAGGAAACTATGTGTGCGCCTATTTCCTTGATGACTCCAGGTCCTTGGACGTACCTTCTTGGTGCGGCTAGAGTTTTTGTTCTTTGGGACATTGGTGTAAGTAATAAGGCATGTGCCATTTTTCCCTCTCCCTTTTCGTTCTATATGATATGTCTGATAACTTTATTTTTAAAATTTTTCGTAGTATATCTGACAACTTTATTTTAAAAATGAAAATAAGGCGTAGGCGAGTTTTTATTTTATCCTAATTCCAAGGAAAATATGCTAGTTCTTGGCTTTTTTAATGGCATACCGTATTATATGCTCAGCCACCCTCATGTTAGTGGCTTTTTGAAGACCTTGCCAACTAGGTGAACTATTTACTTCGAGAACTACTGGACCTTGGGGGGTTTCCGCTATGTCAATCCCCGCGTATTCAAGACCTAACTTTTGGGCTGCTTTAAAGGCCAAAGCTTCAATTTCCGATGGTAGGTCTACGGCTTCAACGTATCCACCTTGCGAGACGTTGGTCTTCCATTCTCCATGTAGGGCGGTTCGATAGATTGAAGCCAAGACACGTTTCCCAAGCACGAACGCACGAATGTCCCTGCCTGGTTTTGCAAGGTATTCTTGGATGAATATTGGTTGACCAATTCTTTCAAGGAGTCTAAAGGCGTTATAGGCAAGGTCAGGATTATCAAATTTCATGGATCCGTAGCCCATCGATCCAATCATAGGCTTACAGATGAACGCTCCAAATTGTTTTGAGATATGGTAAGCAAGCGTAGCATTTTCGGTTACGAAAGTTGTTGGTACTTTTATTCCAACATTGGTTAAAGCGCAGTAGGTAGCATATTTGTTTCTCGCTGTCCTGAAGGCATGGGGTGAATTAATAACATGTGTTCCAGCCTGTTCTAGATGCTCAATCAAGCTGATCCGTCGAGTAATTTGTTCGTGTTTACCAGGTCCAAGGGATCGAAGAAAGCAGATATCGATATGTAATAGCTCTCGGTTTTTAATCCAGAACTTTGACCCATCAACACCAACGCTGGCAGAGAGATTCATTATACTTGTCGAAATTGTTTCATTTCCTAACTTTTTGGAAGCTGCGATTAATTGGTGTACATTTACATCTGGTTCACGGCCGTATACAACCATTATCCGCATGTTTACTCCTCCAATCGAACTGAGGTTACCGCCAAACTTTGAATAAAGTCTGGCAACTCATATATGAAACTTTTAAACCGAAAGATCGGAACAACTGGTACTTCGCGGTATAAGCGGAATGGGGCTTCTGTCAGCGTAAGGATAACTGGTAAAAGTTCAGCTCTTCTCCAGTTTTTCATGCCAAGTTTTTCTTTTAGTTTTTCAAGTGTATTCGCAAGGGCTTCGACACGATGCAGTTGTGCGTCGACGATTTTCATCATCGCCATTTTCTGCCACCCATGCTTCCAGTGTTTGCAGTCTACCACTAAAATTAGAGGTTGCCGCATCCCAAGGATGTCGATTTCGCACCACTTGTCAAATCCTTTGAAGCGGAGATGTTTTTGTGTCACGTAGCCGTTAGCTTCAAAAGCGAGAACTGCAAGGTTTTCAAATTCCCTCCAGCCTAGATGCCGACTAGCTTCTTCAAAATCAAGTCCTAATTTAATCGCCTCGATTGCTAAGAGAACTTTTTGGTCAGAAGTTAATTCGATGTTACTATTTTGAAAAGTTATTAAATCGGCTTTGGCGAGTTCTTTTAGCATTGCATGAGCAATTTTAAAAGGTAGACGGGCTTCTTCCGATACTCGCTTCTCCTCGGCAGAACCTTTCGTTGTCAATTTCAAAAGCGCACGCAGAAGTTGGACTTGCATACGCCAGACACAGCGAACTGTTTATACATGCGCCTTTAAGCGTTCCAGTTCTCTACTTATATCCTTAAGGTCTAGTTCTACTAGTTTTTCCCGTGTAGGAACACCATTCTCGTTCCATCCACGTAGTTTATAGTAGAGTCTTAAGAAGTCTCGGAATTTGTTACGGTCGAGTTTTGCTGCAGATATTGAGCCGACAGAGACAGGATCCTCAAAGTCTCGGTCTGGTAGCCAATCATCTTTGTCGGTGAGACCTCGCTTCACATTTATGGCTCGGGTAAGGTTGTAGATTCGTTCGGAACCCTTAAGCAAGCCAGCTAAAGTCATAGGAACTCCTGTTGCCGCAGAATAAAATCGAGCGTAGTATTCGGGATCTAAAGCTAATTCAACCCATTGCAAACGGCATGTCCCAAGGCAATCAAACAATGGTCTAATATGCTGAAGATAAATAACCCACTCCGCCTTGTCCTTGGTGTAGGCTTCTCTGCCAACCTTTGTGTCATATGTTATAGCCCAAGCCCGGTTGTGATGAGCCCCCACATCGCAATTACTTACGACCATAACGCCTTCTGGTAGGAAACTGTGAGCTTTTTCAACGGTAATATCGTAGACAAACTTGTTTGTGTCGTCCTCGACTAAAAGTTCCTCCTTTACTTCTTTTAATTGCTCTACATAAAATGGACTTTCACAAATGGTGCTCAAAATTTCTAAGTTCCGATCACCTGAGGGAACCAGTGTTTGAAGGGTTTCAACAATTTTTCTGAGCGAAGTCCTTCTAAGTCTTAATTTTAATTTTTCCGCTTTCCTAAGTTGCCCTCTATAAATTGGAAGCGCATGTTGGACCACCCCGTATCTATCTCGGATGGTTTTGATGTGCTTTCCACATATGAGAGGCATGAGGTCAAAGTCATCGAGTGAGTATTGGCCCTTTAGGTTTCTACTAATTTCTTCCAGTAATTTTGCTTTTTTCGGATGGTTGCTTCCTATTTTAATTATGAACTCTAATGTGTCCCCCGGCGTACTCATAACAATGTCAAAGTTTTCTTTTCTTTTGAATATGTTACTTCTGATGTTAAGTCTTTTAAGAAGTTGATGGAGACGCTTCGCAGTTCGAGGTTGGCCAGTCGTAATTTTAATATGATAATGAGATGCCTTCTTAAAATGGCATGTGCCGTCGCCGTCGAAATATCCTCGTATGAAAGTTGCTATGAGATTTTCCGGCAGTTTGAATATTCCACTTAAGGTGGTTTTCTCTTTTGGACTATGGATTCCCAAACTATTAGCAACGTTCGCCAAAACGAAGTTTGGAGTGATGATTCTAAATATGCAATTCACTTTTTTGATTTTCACTGGAATGGTTGGGAAGATCGACCAAGAAATTTCGACAAACAGCTTTGCAAGTTGTTCATTCTTATTTGTGAAGATTATCGTATGCGAACGGCGATATCTTCTATCAGTTTCGCGTATATAACCATCTGAAGCGATTAGCCCGATAAGGTACATGAAATTCTCAGTGACTACTGGGGTTGTGAGGCTTACTCTCATACCAGAATTACCTCTGAGCTCTTTAACACTGTTATAAATCGAAGATAAATCAAGGTTAGTGGCATCGCAAATTTTTTTAATGTATTTTAGTCTCAAATCCTGTCTGGAGCGTTGGCTTAAAGGATTTCTTGGGATATTTAATTCCTTTGAGGCTCTTTTGATGCTCCCAAATTTGCTCAGAAGTGCTTCTTGGCATTCCTTTTTTAACCAGTCATCAGCAACTATTGTGTCATCAGGTAACATCGCGAGTATGTTTGGGCAGATTGGATTTTTGTTCAAAATTTTTCGTGGGGCGTAAGTCCAATCTCTGGTTTTAAGTTGTGAGGCTTCTATCCACTTTGGACCATCGTCTGTGTCTATGAGAACCTTATGATCGGGTGTAAACTTTACCGGGACACCTGAAGCAGGTTTTAATTCAATCAACTTTTTTGGAGGCTGCAATTTTTGAACAGCTACAATCTTACGTTCAACTAAGTGATTGTCATTCCATGTAAAAATTGAGCCGTTAAAATTAGTTACGAACGCAGCTCCTCCGAAATCCATTTTCTTGAGCTCATCTTCCACCAAGTTTCCAATCTCTACAATTTCTCCGTTTGAAAGGAATACTTCAGTATCTCTAGGGACGCAGGTCGCGTACGCAAGCGCTTGGGCTTGAGCAGCGCGATGGTCGTAACCACTAATTTCTAATCCTTTTACTTGCATCGCGAATTTCTCTGACTCTTTTCCAATCTTTTGAGATGCTTTCTTTACGCCTTCGGCAAGAAGGTCACCGATTCCTTCGCGATGGGCTATCATTTCAAGGAGTCGAAAGAGAGCCTCGGGGTTACCAAACTTAAGTTCTAATCCTCCGAGTTGCTCTTTAGTTATAATGCCTTTCTCGAAGCATTCCATAGCGAACGCGGCTACATTTCCTGCGGAGATTGTGTCGATTCCAAGGTTATCGCAGAGAAAGTTTGCGTAAACAACGTCTTCGATGGTTGGAAGAGCGCAGTTACTGCCAAGAAGCGAGGCAGTTTCATATTCAGGGCCTTCGACGGAGACTCCTTTTTGCTTTCCTTCTTTAATAACATTAAATTGTCCGCATGCCATTGGACACATGAAACATGCTCGGTTAGTGGTCTTGGTTTTGGTCTCCATTGAATCGCCGTTAATCTGCTGGGAGTTTTCATAGGTGGCTGCTTGAAAGTTCCTTGTGGGCAATGCGGCATTTGCTTGCGACCAGTCAACGACTGTCATTGTGCCTTGTCTTTGCCAAATCCGTAGATCCCTATGTTTCGCCAAATAACTTTCAGTTTCTTCAAAAATTGTTTTCAAGGCGTCGATGTCAGCGACAGGAATATCTTGATCTCCACGAACCGCAATGGCTTTCACCTTCTTTGACCCCAACACTGCGCCAATTCCTGTTCTTCCGGCTTGTCTTCCATAATCTCCAGTTACGCAGGCAAACTTGACTAAGTTCTCGCCAGCTGGACCAATTGAAGCAACTCTGATAAGCTCGTCACCAAGCTCTTTTTTTAGCACAACTTCTGTGTCGAGGCTTCCCATTCCCCATAGATGCTTAGCATCCCTGACCTCTACTTGTCCATCCTCAATCAAAACATAGCTTGGACTGTTAGCTGTTTTCTCTAGTATTAGGGCGTCGAATCCTGCTT
>Ga0315306_10000117_pt1 | contig 37532 bp, 39 predicted proteins | sample TDP1_MG_FD_203803 | JGI IMG/M metagenome (GOLD analysis project Ga0315306, IMG submission 203803) | Freshwater sediment microbial communities from Lake Towuti, South Sulawesi, Indonesia - TDP1 | ecosystem: Environmental > Aquatic > Freshwater > Lake > Sediment | place: Indonesia: South Sulawesi... | reverse complement strand
TTAGAGGGGCTTCGCCCCTTCAAACTTCCCCAATTCTAAGCTTAGAACCTCTCCACCTCCCTCATTAAAGCTATCACAAAGTCCTTTTCCTGGATAGTAGCAATCTTTTTGCCTTTTTTGAACAGGATGGCTTTGCCTTTGCCGCAGGCGATGCCGACATCGGCATCTTTAGCCTCGCCGGGTCCATTGACCTCACAGCCCATAACCGCTACCTTTATCGGCTTGTCAATCTTTAATAGCCTTTCCTCAACTTCTTCGGCTAATTTTATAATATCAACCTCAGCCCGACCACAGGAGGGGCAGCTAATCAAAGTCGGACCGTACTGGCATAAGTCCAGGCTCTTTAGAATCTCATAGGCAGCAATTACCTCTTCTTTGGGGTGGGCGCTTAATGAGACCCGGATAGTATCACCGATGCCTTGATAGAGAAGGGTGCTGATGCCTACCGTGCTCCGAATAATGCCCCTTCGGGATGTGCCGGCTTCAGTAATACCTATATGTAGGGGATAGGGTATCTTTAGGGCAATGTCTTCATAGGCGTCAATAGTCGTCGGGACGTCAAAGGCTTTTAGTGAGACCTTAATCAGGTCAAAGTTAAGGCTCTCCAGCAGGCGTACCTGCTGTAGGGCAACATCAACCATTTGCTTGGCGAGGGTCAATCCGGGTTTGGCGGTTTTGGGCAGGCTGCCGGCATTTACCCCGATGCGGATTGGAACATTCCTCTCCTTAGCTGCCTGGACTATGACCGAGACTTTTTTCGGCTGGCTGATGTTGCCCGGATTTAACCGCAGTCCATCAGCCCCGGCTTCCAGTGCCAGTAAAGCCAGTCGGTAATCAAAGTGAATATCAGCCACAATCGGTAGGGGAGTGCCCCTTTTTATGGCTCGTATTGCCCGGGCGGCTTCGGCATCAGGCACCGCCACTCGGACTAACTGGCAGCCACAGTCTTCAAGCTCCTTGATTTGGGCAGTAGTTGACATAATATTACGAGTGTCAGTTTTGGTCATAGACTGGACCACAATCGGAGCGTTACCGCCGATGGTTACATTGCCAATCTGAATTGGTTTGCTGGCTCGTCTGGGTTTCATAATATTATTAACCTCACCCCCTTTATCTCCCTCTCCTTAAAAGGAGAGGGAGAAGAGATTTTAGAGAGGGGGCAAAGCCCCCTCTCTTACTTTCACTCCCCCTTCCCTTATTAAGGGAAGGGGGGCAGGGGGATGGGTTATATCAGAGGGGCGAAGCCCCTTCAAGCTTCCCCTGATAAATGACATAAAATTATGGTGTTAGACCGCCTCCGCCTATGATGCGTATAATATCACGGTAGGTGATTACCATAAATGCGGCGATGAGGGCAGCAAAGCCAATAAAGTGCACCAGTCCCTCTGTCTTTGGTGACACGCGTTTGCCCCGGCGAACTCGCTCCAGCAGCACGAATGCAATTCTACCACCATCTAGAGCGGGGAGGGGGAAAATATTGATTAGAGCTATATTTATGCTGAGAAAAGCGGCAAATTCCAGTAGCGGACCAATCCCACCCTTAGCCACCTCCCCGGTGATTTGAGCAATACCCACCGGCCCAGCCACTTGAACCGGTGTTGTCCCAGTAACCATACCAAGTATTCCATTCTTGAATAGGACAAAAGTTTCCACACACGCTGATACCGCTAAAGGCGCTGCTCTCCAGGCGGGTTCACTTTGACGGACAATAGTGGCGTCTGTCAGTCTGACTGTAATACCGATTGCCCCCTGACCTTCAGGCGGTCTCCACCTCGGTACTACCTGGACACTCTCTGTAGATGAGTCGCTATGCTGGACAAACATGGTAGCCTCTTTGCCGAGGTTAAGCTCAATATAGCGTTGCAGGTCACCAATATTGTGCACTGGCTTTTGGTTGAAGCTAAGGAGGGTATCTCCCGGTTCAATACCAGCCCTGGCGGCTGGGGAATTGAGGGCTACCTCTTCTATCAACACTTCCCCCATTACTAGGTTATGGGGAACCATAAAGGCAATTGAGAATAGGAGAAGGGGCAGAATAATATTCATTATTGAACCAGCGCTGAGGACTAAAAGCCTGGTGCCAATGCGCTTACCAGCCAGACTCCCTGGTACCTTGGGGTCTTCTTCGCCAGCCATTTTGGTGAATCCGCCTAAGGGTATAGCGTTCAGTGAATATATTGTTTCTCCTCGTCTTATTGAGAATACTCGTGGGGGAAAGCCAAGACCAAATTCGTGCACTCTTACCCTAGATGCTTTAGCGGCAATAAAATGTCCAAACTCGTGGGCAATGATAAGCACGACAATAATACCGACAAAGGCACCTATGGTCGTTAGCATGGCTTATCTCCACTAGCCATCTGTAAGACTTTCTGTCTCGCCCAGGCATCAGCGGCTATGATTTCATCTAGGGTAGGGTAGGGGATGGGTTGATGCAGTTCTAATGCCTGCTCTATAAGATTAGCAATCTCAGTAAATTTAATCCTTTGCGATAGGAAAAGTTCAACCGCTACCTCATCAGCGGCACAGAGTACTGCCGGGTAGGTTCCGCCTTTCCTTCCAGCTTCAATGGCTAACTTGAGGCAGGGGAAGGTATTAAAGTCAGGTGGTTCAAAGGTCAGGTTATTAATTAAGCTCCAGTCAAGTCGGGGAAGTTTGGGATTAGGCAGGCGCTCAGGGTAAGTCAGGGCACATTGAATGGGCAGGCGCATATCAGGGCAACTTAGCTGGGCTTTAATTGAGCCATCTATAAATTCCACCATAGAGTGGATAATGCTCTGGGGATGGATTAAAACCTTAATATTGTCAAATGGCATGTTAAATAGCCAATGGGCTTCAATGACCTCAAAGCCTTTATTCATCAAGGTGGCTGAGTCAATGGTGACCCTTCTTCCCATCTGCCACGAGGGATGTTTTAGCGCCTGCTCAACGGTCACCTCATTTAGCTCAGCAGGGGAATAATGGAGGAAAGGACCGCCTGAGGCAGTCAGAATAAGCTTGGCTGCTGGCTGCATTTCACCTTTGAGGCACTGCCATATAGCACTATGCTCGCTGTCAATAGGCAAAATCAGGGCTCCGTTTAGCTTCGCTTCATTGGTGATAATCTCGCCCGCCATAACTAATGACTCCTTGTTGGCTAGGGCAACATTTTTACTGGCTTTTACCGCAGCCAGTGCTGGGCTCAGCCCTGAACTTCCTGAGGTAGCGATAACAGCGACATCCACCTGAGGATGCCGGGCAATGTCTTCTGGTGGTAGGAATTTATAGTTAGCATTAACCAAGCGGGCTAGTGCCTTCCTGTCGTGACAATAAACAAACCTTGGTTTAAACTCCTTGATTTGCTTTGCCAGTAAATTAACGTTCTTTCCGCCAACTAGCCCAACTATATGAAGCCTGTGGGGTAAGGCACGGACTACCTCGAGTGTTTGCTGACCTATGGAGCCGGTTGAACCCAAAACCGCCAATCGCTTGGTTATATTGCCCATATCACATAATAGTATACCACTATACCGGCAAAGATAATGCTGTCCAGTCGGTCAAGGATACCCCCGTGTCCTGGCATTAGCCTGCCTGAGTCTTTTACCCCCATATTGCGTTTAAGCAGGGATTCTACTAGGTCGCCAATCTGACCAAAGATACTGACCAGTATGCTCAAGACTATTGCCTGCCAGTAGACGAGGGGCAAGTGGAAGGGTGTGGGGGTAAAAAACAATATGCTCACTATGATAGCCCCGACTATTCCGCCCACGCTTCCTTCCCAGGTCTTACCCGGGCTGATATTTGGGGCTAGCTTATGCCTGCCAAATCTCCTGCCGATGAAGAAGGCAGTAGTATCCGAAGCCCAGGTAGCAAATAGAGCAAAGAATACCCAATTTCTACCACCATCCAGTCCTCTTAGTGCCACCAGATAGCTTAACAGCCAGCCTACATAGAGGACTCCAGCTATCGTCCATGCCCAGGTGGTAAAAGCACCCTCTTTTTGTCGTCGGGAAAGGAGTCCAATTAAAGGTAGCACCACGGCTGAGGCTAGCAGCAATGGCATGAGTAAACCGGAACCGAAGCGGGTTTCAAAGAGCGACAGTAACTCTGAATTGCGGCTAAGGGTGAAGAAGGCAGTCCAAATTAGCCCGAAGACAGTCAATGGCGGTGCTTTTGAGGTAGCCACCATCCGGTAGAATTCAAGAGCAGCCAGGATGCCAAAGGCGACTATTAATGCGGTAAGTCCCGGCTCCCCACCAAACCAGACGACAATAACCAGAAGCGGGACAAACCAGAGGGCAGTTATGATTCTTTCCTTGAGCATAGGCTTATCTATCAACTTACTCCGTAATTAAGATGGCTTTAGGGAGGTAATCCCTCTATAGTGATTATCTCTCCTTATCAAGAAGCCGGAGCCCAAAGAGGCTTATTAGAGAAATCAAAGGCATTTCTGCAGAGCTAGAGTTACTAAACAACCTCAGTTATACTCCACCGAAGCGCCGTTGCCTCTGGCTGTAAGATAAGAGTGCTTTCTTAATCTCTTTTTCATCAAAGTCTGGCCATAGAACATCGGTGAAGTAGTATTCACTATAGGTTGCTTGCCATATTAGGAAATTGCTTATCCGTAGTTCACCACCGGTGCGAATGATTAAGTCAACATCAGGTAAACCGGCGGTATAAAGGTAATTATTAAATAATTTTTCGTCTATACTTTGAGGTGGCACACATTCAGCGATAATGGAGCGTACTGCGTCAAGGATCTCAGTGCGTCCCCCATAGTTGATGGCGAGGCTAAGTGTCATCCCGGTATTGTTTTTGGTCAACTCAATAGCTCTATTTATTGCTTGCTCAAGACCTTGGGGGAGCCCTTCAAGTCGACCGAGGTGGCGAATCTTGACCCCCTGTTTATGAAGCTCTTGGGCTTCTTTGTCCACTGCCTCTTCTAGGAGACGGAGCAAACCCGCCACCTCATCTTGGGGGCGATTCCAGTTTTCCGTGGAGAAACCGTAGAGGGTTACATACTTTATCGGGTATTGGTTGAGGCATCTAATTGTCGAGCGTACACTTTTTAGTCCTGCCAGGTGCCCTTCAAACCTAGGTAATCCATGCCGTTCTGCCCATCTACCATTACCATCCACAATAATAGCTACATGGTTGGGCAAGCGAAGCTTTTTCCCTTCAGTTAACAAAGTAGCCTTAGTGTTGCCGCTCAATATTAAACTTACCCCTTAACTTCAGCTATACTTCCGTGAGTTTTTCTTCCTTATCTCGTCCCGCCTGCTCAGCATTGGCAATGAAGCTATCAGTAAGCTTTTGTAGTTGGTCTAGGGCGCGCTTAAGCTCGTCCTGGGATATATCCTTATCTTTCTCCAACCCTTTTAGTTCATCCATGGCTTCACGCCGTAGATTGCGTATTACTACTTTTTCTTTTTCCACCCTGCCCCGGGCGACCTTAATTAGCTCCTGTCTCCGCTCTTCGCTCAGTGGTGGGATATTTATTCGAATTGCACTCCCGTCACTAGTCGGATTTAGCCCGAGGTCAGAGGTTAAGATGGCTTTCTCAATACTGCGTAGGCTGCTTTTGTCCCAAGGTTGGATGACGAGCAGCCTTGCCCCAGGCGCCGAAATACTAGCCAGTTGATTAAGTGGAGTAGACACGTCAGCATATTCTACCTTAATGTGCTCTATTAGGGCAGGGTTGGCATGCCCGGTGCGAATGGTGGCTAATTCTCTCTTCAAGACCTCGATAGAGGTTCGCATCTTTTGTTCGATGTTCCACAAAATGCGGCTAACCATCTTCCGTCCCGCTGGATACCATGGTACCAATGGGTTCACCCAGTATAGCACGCTCAATACTGCGGGGAGCCAGGAGGTCAAAGACGATTATCGGTAGCTTGTTTTCCAAGCAGAGGGAAAGAGCAGTAGCATCCATTACCTCTAAGCGCATATTTAGGGCTTCAATGTGGGTAAGTTTGTCAAACTTCTTAGCGGTGCGATTTTTGCTAGGGTCAGCACTATAGATGCCATCAACATTATTCTTGGTCATAAGTAGGACTTCTGCCTCAATCTCTATAGCTCGTAGGGCAGAAGCAGTGTCCGTGGTCATATACGGATTGCCAGTGCCGCCAGCGAAAATGACCACTCTGCCTTTCTCTAGGTGGCGGATAGCTCGGCGTCTAATGTATGGCTCGGCTACCTGTTGAATATTTATCGCCGACTGGACTCTGGTTGGTATTCCTTCTCTCTCTAGTGCATCCTGGAGAGCCAGGGCATTTATCACTGTGGCTAGCATGCCAGCATAGTCAGCGGTGACTCTATCCATTCCCTCCTGCTCTGCCTTAGCCCCCCGCCAGATGTTACCACCACCGACAACAACCCCTACCCCCACCCCCATTTCTATCACCTGTTTAATCTGTTTGACTATCATGGTCAGGGTAGAGGAATCGATGCCATAATCGGTTTTACCGGCGAAAGCCTCGCCGCTAAGTTTAAGTAATACCCGCTTATACTTTGGAGTGATCATTGGTTAACACCTATCTACCCAATTCAAATCTGGCGAATCTACTTACTTTGATGTTCTCTCCTACCTTGGCAATAGTCTCAGTAATAATATCTTGAACTGTCTTGCTCGGGTCCTTAATGTAGGGCTGGTGAAGCAGGCATGCTACCGCGGGTTCTATGGTATCACCAAAGGGGGCATCATCAATTGAGATAAATTGAGGAGGCATGGCGGCTACTTGCATTGCCAAATTGTGAGCCAGCTCCCTAAATTCGTCAGTACGGGCAACAAAGTCGGTTTCGCAGTTGACTTCAACCATGGCACCAATTTGCCCCCCGGTATGGATGTAGGCTTCAATGATTCCCTGGGTAGCAGAACGTTTTGCTTTCTTTTGTGCCTGAAGGTAGCCTTTCTGCTTCAGAATCTGGATTGCCTTTTCCGTATCCCCTTCAGCTTCAAGGAGAGCGCTCCTGCAATCCATAACTCCAGCACCACACTGGTCCCTTAACTCCTTGATTTTGGCTACTGGAATCTTCAACCTCTACCCCTCCGGCTTATTCATCAGGGGTGAAAATAACTGGCTCGGCAGCCTCAAGTTCCTCCAAGCCCTCTGCTGCTTCCTCGGTTGGAGCCACTGCCTCACCAGTTTTACCCTCAACCACTGCATCGGCAATACTACTGCATATTAGCTTGATGGCTTTAATGGCATCGTCATTGGCGGGGATAGGGTAATCAATATCAGCCGGGTTACAATTGGTATCTACAATAGCCACCACTGGTATTCCTACACGTTTGGCCTCGGCTAGGGCAATCCTTTCCTTGATAACGTCAACAATGAACAATGCTGACGGTAGACTGGTCATCTCTTTGAGACCACCTATCTGTCGGTTGAGGCGTAGAATTTCTCTATCAAACTTTAGGGCTTCCTTCTTGAGTAGGCGGTTAAACTCGCCCTTAGTTTGCTGGTCTTCTAAACGGACTAGGTAGTCTATGCGGGTCTGGATAGTAGTAAAGTTGGTCAGTACTCCGCCCAGCCAGCGTTGGTTGACATAAGGCATACCGCAGCGTTTAGCCTCTTCCTCTATTGCCTCTTGAGCCTGTTTCTTAGTGCCGACAAAAAGGATAGTGCCGCCCTCGGCTACCAGCTGCCGAATAAACTCGCAGGCTTTGTCTAACATGCTGATGGTTTGCTCTAGGTCAATGATGTGAATGCCATTGCGCCGGGTAAAGATGTAGCTCTTCATGCGGGGGTGCCAATAACTGGTCTGGTGCCCGAAGTGGGCACCGGCCTCTAACAGCTGCTTAATATTCACTGCATTTGGCAATCTTAAACTCCTTCTGATTACCCCATAGTATAGCATACCCTTTGGTGTTGAGCAACAACAGGACAGAGGTGACAAAATGTATCAATTAGGTTTATTATTAATAGGAAAAGGGGAGCGATGAAGCCGATAAGGATTATACCCTGCCTCGATGTTAAGGACGGAAAAGTAGTTAAAGGGGTGAAGTTTGAAAACCTTAGGGATGTCCGCGACCCGGTAGAAGCGGCGGCAGCTTACTGCGGTGAGGGCGCTGATGAGCTTGTTTTTCTTGATATCTTTGCCACCGTGGAGGGTAGAAAGACAAGGTTGGAGTGGGTCAGGAAGGTCTGCCAGGTAGTTACTATCCCCTTTGCTGTCGGTGGTGGCATAGGTAGCATTGAGGATATGAGGGCATTACTTGACATTGGCGTGGACAAGGTCTCTATAAACACAGCTGCCGTCAGGGAGCCAGACCTCATAGCCAGAGCAGTCAAGGAATTTGGTAAAGATAGGCTGGTGGTAGCCATTGATGGCAGGAAGAATGCGGTGGGAAGCGGTTCTCCCAGATTGGAGGTGGTAGTGCGGAGTGGTAGTGAGGCTACGGGCATAGAGCTGGTTGGCTGGGCAAAGTGGGCAGAGGAATTAGGGGCAGGTGAGATTTTGCTTACCAGCAAGGACGCTGACGGGACAAAGGAAGGGTATGATTTAGAGATGACCAGAGCAGTGGCAGAAGCAGTCCATATCCCGGTTGTTGCTTCTGGAGGGGCAGGCAAGCTAGAGCATCTCTACGATGCTGTGGTAATGGGTAAAGCCTCAGCCCTGCTGGCGGCTTCAATCTTCCATCTCGGTGAAATCTCAATCTGGCAAGCTAAGCAATACCTGAAAGAAAGGGGAATGCCGGTCAGAATATAGCAACTCAAGAAAGCGCAGGAGACAAAGATGCAAATCAAGAAAACTTACCAAGGCGTAAATCCGGAATTACTTTATGATGAGATAAGGGACTTTACTCTAAAGCAGGGGACAGTTATAGGTGAGGCAAAATTGGAGACATACTCTTTGCCCAGTGAGACATCATCGTTTATTTCTCGTGGTACGCTAACCTTTAAGATTCAGGGCGAGTCGGGCGGAAAAGAGTGTCTCAGGGCACATATCGTGGGCTCGGCTAAAGGTGAGACCAAAGTTATGCTTGACATAAATGAGGAGCTCTTCCCTGGGGAAAAGATTAATGCTTTGCAAAATGACCTAAACTTTATTTTTGGCTCATACGAAGTAAAGCACCGTTAAGGGTTTCTTTAGACAATCAGCAAGTGGAGTTAATACGAGGATAGTTCGCCAACGCTCGAGTACCAGAACTAATGCTATATGCCAGCACTGTGGTAAGGAGTCACCCCTTATTTCCCAAGCCCTGGGACTATGCTTGGATTGTATTCGACAGGACTTTAAGCAAGTCCTCCCCCTGATTGAGAAAGCCCACAGTCAGGCAAGAAACCTGTTTAGCCTCCCATTTCAGCCTCCGCGGAGCGAGGTCGGGCTCCAATGTCACATCTGTGTCAATGAATGTCGTGTCTCCCAGGGTAGCCGGGGCTATTGCGGGTTACGCACCAACCGGGAAAGCAGGTTTAGGGGTGCCACGGCGAGCAAGGGCAATGTCAGTTGGTATTATGATTCCTTGCCCACTAACTGCGTGGCTGATTGGGTCTGTCCCGGCGGAACCGGGGTTGGTTACCCTCAATTTGCCTACTCCCAGGGCGCTGAATATGGCTACAAAAATCTGGTGGTCTTCTATCAAGCCTGTTCCTTTGATTGTCTCTTCTGCCAGAACTGGCACTATCGCTACTCAGCAACCAAGGAGAGCAAGGTTGATGCCTTAGAGCTGGCTGAGGCGGTTGATGACCGCACCGCTTGCATATGCTACTTTGGTGGTGACCCGTCACCGCAGTTGCCTCATGCCCTTCGTGCCTCCCGGCTGGCTTTAGCCGAAAATAAAGACAGGATTCTGCGCATCTGCTGGGAGACCAATGGCTCAATGCATCCGGCATTATTAAGCCAGGCGGCTGAGCTTTCCCTTAACTCTGGTGGTTGTATCAAGTTTGACCTCAAAGCCTGGAGTGAGGGACTGCACATTGCCCTCTGTGGGGTAAGTAATAAAAGAACCCTGGAAAACTTTAAGCTTTTGGCTGAGTATGCTAGAAAAAGGACGGTGCCCCCATTCTTGGTCGCCAGCACTTTGCTTGTCCCGGGATACATAGATAGGGGGGAAATCTCAAAGATTGCTGCCTTTATTGCCTCGATTAGCCCTGATATTCCTTATGCTCTCCTTGCCTTCCACCCCCAATTTATGATGCGGGACCTGCCACCGACCTCTCGTCGTCACGCTGAAGAATGCTTGGCAGAGGCAAAAAGACAAGGACTGAAACGGGTGAGGTTGGGTAACATCCACCTGCTCGGTGATTACTACTAATCCCCCGTGAGCAAGCGGTCAAAAACTAGGGCATCGTGGTACATATTAATGTTATTGAACAGGACATAGCTTTCCCTGTCCTGTAGCCGGCTCTTGAGCTGTATCAACTCCTCTTCAGAGTATTGGTGGCGGTAATGAGGTTCTCCGTGCAGGCGAAGGTACCAGGGCTGTCCAAATAACGGCATTCTGACTGACGGGTCAACGCAGTGAATTAGCCCTAGCTGGTGGCACAGGTCTTTGATTGTCTGCTCACTCCACTTGCCCCTTGGCTCCCAGGCAAATAGGAACTCGGTCCTTCCCACAAGTTGGAAGAATTTAATTATATGGCCAATATTTTGTCTGTTTTCTTCAAAAGAAGCCGGGCACTGAAAAACTATGACCTTAGCCCCAAGTGTCCGGGCGAATTGCTTAGTTTCTTCCCAGGCTTTATGCACTTCCTCAGTGGGTCTAAAGAATCCATAGTGCTCTTGCCTAGCTGAGGGGATTTCGATGCCTGCCTTGCGATAGGTAGGACTGGATGGGGGATGGGTTATTAGCTGCCATGCCTTTAGGGTGAACTCAAAGTCAGGTGGGGCTTGTTCCCGCCAGCCTCGGGCAGTCTCAAGTTTAGGCATCTTGTAGAAGCTCTGCTGGACTTCCACCATCTTGAATTGGCTGAAGTAATCCTTTCGGCTGCAGGGGAAACCACAGCAGCCAACCTTAACTCTATGTAGCTGTTCCATTTTTTTACCCAATCTTGTTTAGGTTTGGAACCTGTGGTCCTATGATGGGAATATCCTCCCCGCAGTAAGGGCAACGCTTATCTGAGCCGACGCTGTACTCGGTTACGCTGAAGCCGTAGCGCTTAATCAGAGGTTGGTTACATTTAGGGCAGTAGGTATTTTCATACCGGTGTCCGGGCACATTGCCTACATATACATAATTCAATCCCTCTGCCTTACCGATAGCTCTTGTCTTCTCTAAAGTGCTCACTGGTGTCGGGGGAATGTATAACTCGTTTCTGAATTTGTATGCCGGGTAGTAACCAGTAACATGCCACGGAGTATCAACCCCCAGCTCTCTCTTGATTCTTTGTGCTATCCGGCTTAACCCGGTTTCAGCATCATTTATACTCGGTATAATCAGCGTGGTTAGCTCAACCCATACCCCGCGCCCTTTGGCTAGGGCAGCGTTTCTCCAGACTACGTTGACATCAGCAGTACAGAACCTCTTGACCGCTTCAGCCTCACCCTTGATATCAATATTCGCTGCGTTCAAGCCGTGAGCCACCAGCATTTCCAGCGCCGGTTCAGTCATGTAGCCGTTGGTAACATAAGTATTATAATAGCCTCTATCCCTAGCCAAGTCGAAGATATCCAGAGAGTACTCAAAGAGCATAGTTGGCTCATTGAAAGAGACGCTAGTCCCCTGGCAATGATGTTGCCCGACGAGTTCAACAAATTCTGCCGGGCTTATATACTGCCCCTTGCCTATGTTCTGAGGCGATTTACTTATGTCGTAATTTTGACACCAGGGGCAGGTAAAGTTACATGACCAGCTACCAATGGTCAAGGCTTTTGTCCCCGGATAGAAATGAAAGAAGGGCTTCTTTTCAATCGGATTGGCGCTGATGGAAGAAATATCACCGTACCCCAAGGTATAAAGCTGCCCACCGATGTTCTTTCTGGAGGCGCAGAAGCCTAACTCTCCCTCAGGGATTAGACAGCGCCTTTCACAGGTGTGACACTGCACCTTGTCCCCGAGGTTTTCATAAAGTAAGGCTTGCCTAATGCGCTCCTCAGCCATCTCCGACCTGCTGTATTTTATTAACCTTCTGTTGACAGTCGGGGCAAAATTCCCAGCTCTTTATATCAGTATCATGGAGGCAGTTAGAAAAATGCATGACACAGACGGGGTTAGGGCAATGCTCAAGTCCATAGGTGTGTCCTAGCTCGTGGACCGCTTCCTTGGTTGCCCGCTTCAGAAAGAGTTTTTCGTCCCGAGGCAAGCCGTAGAACTCTTGCCTCAAGCGTTTCAACGAGATGAGGGCTCTTCTGCCGGCGATATCGGCTATGCCAAAGACGAAATTAAGCCCGGGGGCAAAAATATCGACATCAACCACCCCGAGGGCTCTATTAGCTGAGTCGGGGGGTGGGATGAGGGAAAGGAGTGGAGGTGCCAGATACTGGTTGCGATTATGATAGTAGCTCTCCCGTAGCAAGGGCATTTTATTGCCTATCTTCGTTTCTTGACCAAAGGCCTGGGTCAAAGGCTGCCTAAGGCTTTCCAAAACAGCTTCCTCTATCTCTCCTATAAGCATAAGCACTATCATCTCTAGCTCAATTCTAGCCCAGAGGAACCCTAACAGCAAGCTAACGCTAATATACGATGGCTTGACTCCGAAACCTAAGGGCAATATAATTCATTTAGAAAGTAACCTCTTGTTCTTCTGTGGGCTCGTAGCTCAGAGGCAGAGCGGGCGGCTCATAACCGCTTGGTCGTAGGTTCGAGTCCTGCCGAGCCCACTTTGATTTTTCCCTTGATTGTGATGGCTACTCCTACATGAACTTTACATAAATTACAAACTTTTTTAACTCTTTTGCGTTTTGCAATTTTACAGCGCTACCGGAGGGCTTAAGAAATTTAATTACAGTCGCTAAGTTAAAGAAAAAATTAAAGCACAGAGAGAATACAAGACCGCCCTGATTGCTCAGCTCGCGTCTTTTCCACTTTTTAGTTGCGTTTGGCAGGGGGGTGGCTTGAAAATCAAGTTTTGAGCCCATTTTGCTTATTTATTTCACATAACAAATATAGTGCGTCCCAAAAGCGCCCAATATAGCCATTTTCACATAATATTCCGGGCACGTCGCAAATTTGCTTTCATTGACAACACTTTGCTTCGTCTTTAAAATCTAAACATTGACTGTCTTATAAGGAGGTAAAGGATGGACAAGAACCCGAGGGAAATATTGAATGAATTTCGTAGTGGGGCTAAGGCGTGGGGTGTAGCCCATCCTGCGTGCATGCCAGCATTTATCGAATTAAGTAAAGCGGCGATGAAGCCCGGAGCGCTAGACCTGAAAACCAAGGAATTAATTGCCGCTGCGGTTGGTCTAGCTGCTCGCTGTGACTACTGCATTGTCCATCATGTTTATGAGGCGCTTAAAGCCGGGGCTACTCGCCAGGAACTTACGGAGACAGCGTGTGTCGCTAATCTCATGGGCGGTGGTCCAGTGCTAACATACACTGCTACGCTGTTTCTTGATGCCGTCGAAGCCTTTGCTCCAGATTTTGGTAAATAATATAAAAACAAGTAACATTATGTTAAGTTATAAACCATATCCTGATAACCCCGGCAAACCCCGAATAATGGTTCCCACCGTCCGGAGCCTAAGGGAAAACGAAAGGCCAAAAATTTGGAAAAATTTCGGCTTACTACTTCAAAAGGTACAAAATCATTAATAACAATTTTTAGGCGCCTAGATTTTGACTACAGAGCGTTTTTTGAGGGCTTGGCGTCATAAAAAGAACAGGGAGTGCAACATGGAGAAAAGAGACATAATGGTAATTGGTGGTGGTCCCGCCGGTTATATGGCGGCGATAAGGGCGTCACAACTTGGTGGCAAGGTGACACTGGTGGAGGAGAAAAACCTGGGTGGTATCTGTGTCAATCGTGGTTGTATCCCAACCAAATTTTTACTACATACTGTTGAGATTTACCAATCGATTAAAGATGCCGGGCAATATGGGATAAGTGTCGCCGGAACTAACCTCGATTTATCTAAAATGCAAGCCGGTAAGAATAAGGTAATATCAACATTAATATCGGGCGTTGAGGGTCTTTTGCGCCGGAATAATGTTGAAGTTATTAGTGGACGGGCTAAACTAGCCCAACCAAAGCAAGTAAAAATCGATTCCGGGCAGGGCAAGAAGCAGACCATTCAGGCAGAAAAGGTAGTTATTGCCACTGGTTCTAAACCAATAGTATTACCTATCCCCGGGGCTGATAGCCCAGATATAATGGATGCCGAGGGTATGCTCAGCCTGGACCGGCTCCCCAAGAGTTTGGTGATGGTCGGCGGTGGTGTAATTGGGGTAGAAATGGCGACCATTTTGGCTAAGTTAGGCTGTAAAGTAAGTATAGTGGAGATGATGCCCCACATCCTCCCGACCCAAGATGCTGAGGTGGTGGCTGTCCTTGATGAGGCACTCAGGGAGGATGGTATCGAGATATACTGCGGGGCGCAGGTCACCGGGATTAAGGATACCAAGGGGGGCAAATTAGTAACCTTCTCTGACAGTAATAAAGTTGAAAAGAAGCTGGAAGCAGAGGCTGCCGCGGTATGCGTAGGCTATAGACCAAACATAGAAGGTCTGGGGCTGGATGAGTGCGGTATAGCAATAGAGCGTGGTTGCATTCAGGTTAGTGAAAGGATGCGGACCAGCGTACCTGATATCTATGCCGCTGGCGATGTCGTTGGTGGGATAATGCTAGCCCATGTCAGCTTTGCTGAGGGGAGAGTAGCTGCCGAGAATGTGATGGGTAAAGATTGTCAAATAGATTACCAGGCAGTCCCACAATGCATCTTTACCTTGCCCGAAGTAGCCAGTGTCGGTCTCACTGAGGAGGAAGCGGTTGCCAGAGGATATAAGCTGGGGGTTGGTAGGTTTCCTTTCGTTGCCAGTGGTATGGCAAAAATTTTAGGTGAGCTGAGGGGGCTGGTAAAGATAATCACCGACCAGGATTATGGTCAGATATTAGGGGTTCATATCGTTGGTCCTCGAGCTACTAGCCTTATACCAGAAGCTGCCCTGGCTATGAAGCTAGAGGCGAGGGCTGAGGACATTATCGCTACCATGCATGCTCACCCTACCCTGTCTGAGGCGGTTTGGGAGGCGGCACTAGATGTTACCGGTGAGGCGATACATTTCCATTCTTGGAAGCACTAAGCAGGTTGAGCTATTTGGGTCAGGGTGTGGTGAATTAACTCCAGGAGTTTAGATAATCCCCATTTTTTGGCGGCTGAGATTAGCACTGTATTGCTTTTGGCTGGATGAGACCGGTCAGAAAGAAAGTTTATGGCAGTCTGCTCATCCCAGGTCTTATTACGGTCAAGTAGCAAATCGATTTTATTTAGGGCGGTGATTCTGGGTTTATCGGCTAGGTTAAGGTCGCTAAGAATGTCCTCTACTGTTTGCCATTGCTCGGCAGCATTATGACAAGTTAAATCAACCACATGAAGCAGCATACTGGCTTCATTTAACTCCTCAAGGGTCGCTCTAAACGCAGTTATGATAGTAGGCGGTAACTTCCGGATAAAGCCAACGGTGTCGGTTATTAAGGCTACACTCTTATCAGGCAGGGTCAGGCGCCGGGTAGTCGGGTCTAAAGTAGCAAACAGCTTATCTTCGACAAATACATCTGCCTGGCTAAGAGCATTGAGCAAGGTGCTTTTGCCGGCATTAGTATAGCCGACTATGGCTACAATCGGGATACCGCTCTTTCTCCGGTATTGGCGGTATAGCTCACGGTGTCTCCGTGTTTCCTCAAGCTGCGCTTTCAAACGATTTATTTTCTGACGAATAAGGCGCCTATCAGTCTCGAGTTGTGACTCCCCAGGGCCTCTGGTGCCAATACCACCGCCCAACCTTTCTAAATGGCTCCACTGCCCAGCCAGGCGAGGGAGGAGGTACTGATGCTGAGCCAGTTCTACCTGCAATTGACCTTCACGGGTTCGGGCCCGCTTGGCAAAAATGTCTAAAATCAAGGCAGAACGGTCAATTACCTTTACCTGGAGGGTGTCCTCTAGTTTTTGTTGCTGTAGTGGTGAAAGCTCGTCGTCAAAAATTACTACACTATAGTTGGCGCTGCTCTTTAAAGATAGTAATTCGTCTAGCTTACCTTTGCCGAGATAATGGGTTTTCGAAGGCACCGGTAGTCGCTGGGTGAGTTTCCCCACCACTGCAACCCCGGCTGTGCCAGCTAGTTGAGCCAACTCCTCTATTGAATCCTCCTCCAGCCATCTGTCGGCATTCCCTTTGGCTCGTACCCCGACTAGGAATGCCCGTTCTGGAGGTGGTTTAGTAACAATTGCTCTTTTAGTAATAATAGCCCTCCATTATGTCAAGTTATTTTGTTGGCTTCAACTTGCTTTTATAGTCGCGCCACCCGGCTAACCGTGATAGGCCCTTGACTAATGCTGCATCCGGGACAGTAAGCGACAACCTGACATAACCCTCGCCATTTTTGCCGTAACCTGTCCCGGGGGTCACTACTACCCCAACCTGCTCTAAGACATTGTTGGTAAACTCCTCGGATGTATAGCCTTCGGGGACTTTAGCCCAAATATATAGCCCCGCTTTCGGCACTCTAGCTTTAAGACCGATACTGTTCAGCATGTCAATAACCAAGTCGCGACGTCGCTGGTAAATGGTATTGTGCTCTTGAATGCAATCCTGGGGTCCGGATAAAGCCTCAATGGCAGCGTATTGAATAGCCTGTGGAATCCCCGAATCTAGATTCGACTTGACTCTCTTCAGGGCAGCGACCATGGTGGCATTACCTACCACCATTCCTATCCGCCACCCGGTCATATTGTAGCTCTTGGACAGGGAATGGAACTCAACACCGATTTCTTTAGCTCCATCGGCTTGCATAAAGCTGACTGGCTGATAACCATCGAAAGCCACTTCGGTATATGGGCCATCATGGCAAACCGCCAAATTGTGCTGCTGGGCAAATTTGACTACTCGGTTGAAAAACCCGAGGTCAGCCACAGCCCCGGTAGGGTTATTAGGATAGTTGAGCCATAAAAGTTTTGCCTTGTTGAGGACATCAGCCGGAATAGCATCTAAATCGGGGAGAAAATTATTCTTCTCAGTAAGCGGCAGGTAATAAGGTCTGCCACCAGCGAGGACGGTGCCCATTGAATACGGGGGATAGCCTGGGTCAGTCACCAGGGCGATATCATTATAGTCAATAAAGCATAAGGCGATATGGACGATGCCCTCTTTGGCACCAATAAGGGGTAAAACTTCTTTATCAGCGTCAAGAGAGACATCAAAGCGCTTTTTGTACCACTGGGCTATAGCCCGGCGCAATTCAGGCAGCCCCTCAGTCTCCGGATAGCGGTGGTTAGCCGGGTCTTGCGCCGCCTGACACAGCCGCCCAATTACATTAGCTGGCGTTGGAATGTCAGGGTCACCGATACCAAAGCTAACTATATCCTCACCCTTAGCTTTTTTTTCGGCAATCTTCTTACTAATTTCTACAAACAGATAAGGAGGTAAGTTTTCCAGTCGTTTAGACATTCTCATTTTATCTACACCCTTCTGGCCATTCTCCGGTGAATACTATTTCAGCGGGAGCGCTAAGAAATATCTCCCCTACCCTATCCCACTCCACCTCCAATATGCCTCCACGTAGTTTTACTTCCACCTTGTTATCAATATAACCCCTTAGTTGGGCGGCAACCGCCACTGCACAGGCGCCACTGCCGCAGGCTAGGGTCTCCCCTGCCCCTCTTTCCCAGACCCGAGCTTTTATCTGCTTTCGATTCACTATATTGGCTACCTCAAAATTTATTTGGTTGGGAAATATTGACAGGTGCTCCACCTTTGGCCCTATCTGGGACAGCGGAAAATCGGATACCGGCTGTTGGCAAAGATAGACCGCATGTGGATTCCCAATTGAGACGAAGTTCAGGTCTAGCCCTCTATCGTCTATAGTAACAGTATAGCCCAGCATTGATTTTATGTCAACTAATCCCCTATCACCCTCTTCTATTCTTACTGGAATATCTTGAGCGGCAAATTTTGGTGTCCCCATACTGACCTGGATTTTAGCCAGCCTACCTTTTACCCTATTAATCCTGGCTTTCCTTATTCCAGCCACTGTTTCTATTAATATCTCCCGAGCTCCACCACTAGCCAACCTCGTATTTACTACATATTTAGCCAAGCATATTAGTCCGTTGCCACAGGCTTCAGCCTCGGAGCCATCAGGATTAAACATACGCATCTGAAAATCGGCAGTGTCTGACGGCAATAACAGCAGCAAGCCGTCGGCACCGACACCGAAGTGACGGTCACACATAGCTTTGGCTACCTGAGACCAATCACGCCCCGTCTCAGTGGTCTCCACCAGTACAAAATCATTTCCCGCAGCCTGAAGCTTGGTGAACTTTATCATTATTTCTTATGCGCCTCTTCTGAAATTAGCTATTAGCTTTATAATTGCCGGGCCTACGCTATCCTTTATATCAAACCACTTAATCCTGTCGTCTTTCAACTGAAACCAGGCGTATTGATGTCTGGCAATTCGGTGGGTCTCATATTTGATTTGCTGGATGGCAGTGGCTAAGGTTATCTTACCTTTGAGGAACATACCAATTTGCTTGTAGCCAATACTTGATATAGCTGGCAGACTAAGGTCGTAGCCCATATTTACCAGCCTTTCTACTTCGGCGACAAAGCCTTGCTTTATCATCTGGTCAACCCTTGAGTCAATTCTCCGGTATAGCTCTCCTCTATCGGTGGTCAAGCCTATTATCAGGGCGTTAAACAGTGGTGCCTTCTTATACTGAAGCCGGGAAATAGGGGTCTCGGTGCCTCTGTACACCTCAAGGGCTCGTATGACCCGGCGCACATTACGTGGGTCAATCCTCTGTGCCGCCAGTGGGTCAACCTTCATCAGCTCGTGATAAAGCTCATCCTTGCCAACCTTGGCTGCCCTTTCTTCTAAGCTATGTCTGAATTTCGGGTCAGGGGGGACTTGTGGTATTCCCCAGCCCTGCAATACTGACCATACATACATTCCACTACCACCTACCAGTAGGGCTAATTTGTTGCGCCGCTGAATATCCTCTATAGCCCGATGGGCTAGCTGTTGGTATTGAGCCAGGCTAAAATCCTCGTCAGGGTTAACTATACTTATCAGGTGGTGAGGAACAAGGGACAGTTCTTCTGGGCTAGGTTTAGCCGTGCCAATATCCATATAGCGGTATACCTGCCGACTATCAGCGCTTACTATCTCGCCATTAAACGTTTTGGCTAGTCTGATAGCCAGCCGGCTCTTACCTATTCCGGTGGGACCGACTATAATTACTAGATGGTTCATCTGTAATAACCCTATCCCCAGTATATTTCCTTAGCAACCTACCCCCTCTATCCCCCTCCCTTACCAGGGAAGGGGAAGAATAGGTTTTGAAGGGGCGAAGCCCCTTCAAGCTTTCCCTTTTGGGTTTTTATTGGGTAGCCAATCCCCTAGATAAGGGGAATTTGCCCTTGGTTATGTAAGAGAGGATTTTTTACCCCATAGAGGGGCATAGCCCCTCTGATACTCCCTCTTTATGAGTGACTCTTGATTTTGGAGGTCTGCTTGACAATGCTCAAAAATTGGTTTGCTTTCAGGCTGGCGCCACCGACCAGAGCGCCGTCTATCTCAGGCTGGTTTATGAACTCGGCAGCATTTTCAGCGGTAACGCTGCCACCATAGAGAATGCGCATCTCCTGGGCGGTGCCTTTATTATATAATTTGGCGATGTTTTGGCGGATAAAACCAATGGTCTCATTTGCCTGCCTGCCGGTTGCTGCCTTGCCGGTGCCAATAGCCCAAATTGGCTCATAGGCTATAATCAAGCCATTAACAAAACCTATCCCGGCTAAAGATGACCTTAGCTGCTCGGCTACTACTGCCTCTGTCTTTCCAGCCTCATTTTCCTCAAACGATTCCCCGATACACAGAATGGGCTTCAGCTTAACCCTCAGCGCTGCCTGGACCTTTTTATTGACGATTTCCCCGGTCTCTTTGAAATATTGCCTGCGCTCAGAGTGTCCGATGATAACAAATTCACACAGCCTAGCGAGCATTAGTGGTGAAATCTCGCCGGTATAGGCGCCCTTTTCCTCAAAATGTAGGTTCTGTGCCCCCAGTTTTATTGAAGTTCCTTTAATTAGCTCCTTTACCGCAGCCAGAGAAATAAACGGGGGGCAGATTACCTTGTCAACATTAGCTATCTCATCAAGCTCGTGACGCATTTTATTGACCAACTCTACGGCTTCGCTTACTGTAGTATTCATCTTCCAGTTACCAGCAATCATCGGCACCCGCATTTTAGCCTCCTTATCACCTCACCTTGCCATGCTCCTGCGGAACACTACGATGCCAATGGCAAAGAAGGCTACTGTCCAGCCAATAAGCCAGTAAATACCGTAGCTGATGTTGCTCAGGGGCACCCCGCCATTAATGACATAGCGGCAAGCATTCATAGCATGGAAGAAAGGAAAGACTTCGGCAACTCTGGTAACAGCCGCTGGCATCTGCTCTGCTGGAAACCAAGCACCAGATATCATAGCCAAGGGGACAATGAAAATCCAAGGAATCCCTGATGCCTGGTCCTCGGAACGGGATACAGTACCCATTATCATCCCGATTCCCAGACAACAGATTCCGGTGGTAAACAGGATAAGATAGGCAAGACCAAAGTTGCCAATAATGCTCAGTCCCATCAAGAACCCGACGCCGAGATAAATGGCAGTGGAGCTAATTATTACTGGTATAAAGGGGATAGTATAACCGAATATAAAGTCAGAGGGTCGGGCAGGCGTGGTCATCAGGCGTGGCAAGAAGCCTCTTAACCTGTCTCTGACCATGATGCCGCCAACGGTGGGTATCAATATCATTAATCCGTAAACAGACATGCCTGGTATAAACCAGTTAATAAAGGGGTTGGCGATATGGGATTCCTGTTGTACGAGTTCTATATTCACGGGTATGGTAATGTTTAAAAATCCCAAGGTAACTTCCCTAATCACCGGAATGAGTCTCTGGGGCAGCGTTGGGTCAGCTTCATTGTAAGCCAGTATCAAATTCGTGGATTGGTCTTCGGTAATCACCCGACTGAACCCATCAGGAACAACTAAGTATGCCGGTAGTTCACCGTTGCTGAGTGCTGCCTCGGCTTGCGATGTGCTCTCAGTGGATTTTATTTCCAGCGTGGGAACGTCATCGAGGACACCAATGAAGGCCTGGGAAATCTGACTCCGGTCTTCATCAACTACCCCTAATGTTACCGGTTCAGCGGTCTGCCCCCCGTAAGCGAAACTAAAGATGAGAATAAAAGCAACTGGCATGCCGAGGAGAAATCCCAGCGCAATGGGGTCGCGATATAGCTCCTTGAGATTCCTCTTGCCTATTTCCCAAAATCTCAATCTCTGAGCTCCTTTCCGGTAAGCTTGATGAAGACATCCTCCAAGCTCGGCTCCTCCAGTGCTGCGGAGCGAATGGTAGCACCGTTTGAGTGGAGATAGTCAGTAAGCTCTCTGAAATCCAGGTTCTCGTCAGATATTCTCAGTTTTTCATCAACCTCTTCTACCTCTGGGTATCTGGCTTTAAGCCCCTGCATAATCTCAGGCGTGATGTTTTCTGCCAAGATGAGCATAGCGGGGGTCTTAATAAGGTTAGCTTTAAGTTGACTCGGGGTGCCCACAGCCACGATTCTACCTTCATCAATAATGGCTACTCTATCAGAGAGGAAATCAGCCTCCTCCATATAGTGGGTGGTGAGCAGAATGGTCTTCTTTCCCTTTAGCTGGGCAATGTGCTCCCAGGTTACCCTTCTCGCTTGTGGGTCAAGCCCTAAGGTAGGCTCATCGAGGAATAAAATTGGCGGGTCGTGCACCATCGCCATGGCTATGCTCAGCCTCCTCTTCATCCCCCCCGAGAATTTGCCTACCCTATCTTTCCCCCTCTCCGTTAAACCCATGAGCTTCAGCAGTTCCCCGGAACGCCTTTTTACCTTATCGGAGCTCATGCCGTGAATTTTGCCTATTAAAGTCAGATTCTCCCAAGAGTTGAGACGCTCTGAAATGGCAGTTTCCTGAGGTGAGACGCCGATGGTCTCCTTAACCTTAAATGCTTCCTGAATGATGTCATATCCCATTATTTGCGCTGTGCCCTCGGTGGGCTTCAGGAGGCAGCATAGCATGTTAATAGTGGTCGTTTTCCCTGCTCCATTGGGTCCCAAGAGAGAAAATAGTTCCCCTCGTCCAATGCTGAGGTCAATGCCATTTACTGCTACCAGGTTGTTGAAGCGCTTGGTGAGCTTAAAAGTTTGTACTGCTTCCATCTATTCTACCCTTTTCAAGCACCAAATTTAGTTAGCTTCAGGGCGTTAGCCATTGCTAGGAGCATCACTTGAGTAGCTGGAAATCGCCCCAGCCCGCCAGAAGCACAGGCTGATTCGGAAAACTCCCCTACCCTATCGGGGCGACACCATTTGGAGTATAGAAGAATGGGCACCGGGTGCCAGCTATGTCCTTTAAGCAAGGCTGGTGTTGAATGGTCACCGGTGACTACAATAACATCGGGCTTTAGGCTCAATAGCTTGGGTAGAGCGTTATCAACCTGCTCTATAATCTTGACCTTTCTATCAAAGTCGCCATCTTCACCAGCCGAGTCAGTTGCTTTTATATGTAAGAAGAAGAAATCATAATTAGCATAGTTCCGTTTCAGGGTGGCAAATTCATCTTCAATGCTGGTTCCCGTCTCCAGAACCTCCATGCCAACCAGCTTAGCCAATCCCCGATACATGGGATAACTGGCAATGACAGCTGGCTTCAATTTATAGACCTCGCCCATTTTAGGAAATTGAGGTCGCTGGGAGAAGCCACGGAGGAGGACCATATTAGCTGGATGGTGCCCACCCAGAGTTGCCTTCGCCTGGGCGATAAACTGATTGGCAATACTCGCTGTCCTGCTAGCTTGTGGGTTGAGGGCAGTGATGATTCTTGGCGCTACCACTGTCTGCTGAGGGTCAGAGTCACTAATATCGGGAGAAAGGCGTTCTCCCCGAAATACTACTATAAAACGGTGCTCCTTTACCGGACGAACTAAAATTTTAACCTTATCTATCATCAATCCATCCAGTAATTTAGACAGCTCGGTGCATTTTTCGGTGGAGATGCGCCCCGCTCTGCGGTCGGTAACTAAGCCGGCTTCGTCCACGGTACAGAAGTTGCCGCGAGCGGCTATATCCCCTGACTCAAGGGGGAAGTCTATCCCGATTGCCTCCAGCACCCCCCGACCAATGGTAAAGGTCAAAGGGTCATAACCAAACAGAGCTAGATGCCCTGGGGCACTGCCTGGGGTTATCCCTGGGCTCACCGGGTCGATAAGCCCGCATATAGCTTTGGTGGCTAGTTGGTCAAGATTTGGCGTGTTGGCTGTCTCTAGCTCTGTCTTACCGGTTTTGGGGTTGGGTAATCCACCTAGCCCATCAATTACTAATAATACAATCTTGGTTGGCGAAGGCTTAGCGATTGTCTTTATTAACTCGAAATCAGGTAACAACTTCATAGATGAAGTTCTCTAAAACTCCTTCTTGGTTATTGGCTTTTATTTAACAGGGCTTCTACTCCGGGCAATGTCTGACCGGCTAGAAATTCAAGTGAGGCACCGCCCCCGGTAGAGACAAAGGTCATCTTACTGGCTAATCCCGACTTGGTTACTACTTCAGCCGTAGAACCGCCTCCAATAACAGTAGTGGCGTCGAGATTAGCTAGAAGTTCAGCCATAGCTTGTGTTCCCTTGGCAAACTGGGGTATCTCATATATGCCCATAGGTCCGTTCCAGAAAACTGTTTGGCATCGCTGTAGCTCTTCACTGAAGTTTTTTATCGTTCGGGGACCTACATCTACAATCCTCAAACTGGGCGAAATATTGTCTATAGCTACGGTGTTGACCTTGGCTTCACTACTAAGTCCATCAGCAACCACTACATCAATCGGTAATAGCAAGCGCACCCCCCTTTTGGTGGCGCCTTTCATTAACTTAGCTGCCAAATCTAGCATCTCCTCCTCGACCAAGGACAATCCTACTTCATAGGATTTAGCTTTTAAAAAGGTGGCTGCCATACCGCCACCAATTAGAATATAGTCCACCTTAGTGATAATATTTTCTATCATACCGACCTTATCGCTTACCTTGGCTCCGCCGAGAAGGGCAGCAAAAGGGTGAACTGGATGGTCTAAAATACTACTCAGGGCATCAACCTCTTTTTCAAGCAGCAGCCCGGCTACTGATAGCAGGTACTTAGTAACGCCGACTGTTGAGGCATGACTTCGATGGGCAGTACCAAAAGCATCATTAACATATATGTCAGCTAAGCAGGCGAGGGCTTGAGCAAAAGAGGCATCGTTTCTTTCTTCCTCAGGATGGAAACGAACATTCTCCAAAAGCAAAACATCACCGTTTTTTAGTTTTTCTACCGCTGCCTCTACCTCGGAGCCAATACAGTCCTTGGTTAACCCTACGCGCCGCCCTAAAATCTGCGACAGCCGCTGGGCAACAACGGCTAATCTCAGTTTGTCAACTACCTTTCCCTTAGGCCGACCTAGGTGAGAGCATAGGATAACCTTTGCCCTGTGGTCAATAAGATATTTAATCGTAGGCAGTACAGCACGGATACGGCTATCATCAGTAATAACCCCGGTTTCCTCATCCAAAGGGACATTAAAGTCAACCCTAACCAGAACCCGTTTATTATTGACTTCTATGTCCCTGAGGGTCATTTTATCCATTTGTTCCGCCCAAGATTGAATCTAATCATTGCCTCATCGTAACAGTGGGAGTAAATAGTTGTCAAGCTAGCGCCCCGGGCTCTTAGGCAAGTGCTGAAGAATAAATTCACCGCAGCCAATTGAGTCAAAAGCAGTATCGCTTATCTTGACCTCCGTCTCAGTCCGTGCTAAATTTGATAACAGGTAACTTGTCCCTGTAGCTCAGCAGGATAGAGCGGCTGCCTTCTAAGCAGCGGGTCGAGCGTTCGAATCGCTCCAGGGACGCCACACAAGCTAACTAGGGCAACTGCTCTACCCAAAATTCAACCCAATGTAGCGCAATGTTGTAGTCCATTCCCCCACCACGTAGTCAAAATGTCGCCAGTGGCACATATCGTCAGCAAAGGATATGAACGGTTCTGACCGAATTAACCTGCTGGGCAGAATAATGCTTTTTACCATATATGTAGTGGGCTATCTTTGGGGCTGGATAATCACCTTGATAGAATTCTGGGCTTGGGCGGCAAGCTGGAAGCCCAAGCCTGTCTCTGCCAGACCCAAGCGATGGGTAATCATCTGGCGTACAGGGATAGTGCCAGCCCGAATGAGTTCCAGCGCCGTTTGGTAGTCAGCAGGGCTGCCGGCATAGGAGGTGGTGAGCGTTATATCATTACGCCAAAAAAGTTTATCTATTGAAACGGGAATAGTAATGCCAGGGTTTGTTGGTGCGAAGAAGAGGACAGTCCCCCCACGCTCCACTGACTCCAAGGCTTGGATAATGGCTGATGTGGCGCCAGTGCTCACTATCACTAGGTCAGCCAGGCGACCTTGATTGATCTGGCGCAGGCGAGTGGGCAAGTCCTCTTCAACGTGGATGATAGCATCAGCTCCAAACCGCTCTGCTGCCTCCAGCCGGTAAGGAGTAATGTCCGTTGCTATCACCCGACCTGCCCCCAGAGTGCGGGCTAGCTGCACATGGAGCAGCCCAGCAATGCCACTGCCGATGACAAGCACGCTACTTCCTGGCCGCATGTGTGCCAGTCTTTGTCCTCGCAGGACGCAAGCCAGCGGTTCAATAAATGTTGCCTCTTCGTAAGATACTTCGTCGGGCAACAGAAATACCCCGCGGTCGACATTGATAGCCGGCAAACGAATATATTCAGCAAAGCCACCGGGGTCAAAATTCGTCTGGCGAAGAGTTTCGCAAACAGTGTGATGACCGTTCAGGCAGTAGTGACATGTGTTGCACGGGACGTGATGAGCCGCTGATACCCGGTCACCCTCGTGGTAATGCTCCACTCCCTCTCCCATAGCCACAATCTGCCCGCCAATCTCATGACCCAGCACCAGGGGCGCCCGGTCAAGGCGATACCATTCCATCACATCACTACCGCAGATGCCACAAGCCTCTACCCGCACCAGTAGCTCACCAAAACCTATCTGTGGGATAGGCATCTCCTCTATCCGCACATCCCGGTTGTTATACCACATGGCGACACGCATTCTATTTCGATTGTTTATCAATCTCACCCCCTTAATCCCCCTCTCCTTGAGAAGGAGAGGGGGAAGAGACTTTAGAGAGGGGCTTTGCCCCTCTCTTATCTACACTCCCCCTTCCCTTATTAAGGGAAGGGGGGCAGGGGGATAGGTTACTAAATGACCTCATTCTATTTCTCCCACCCAGGGTCACGACTATGCCTCCCGCTCCTTTTCACTGCTGAATAACTCTTGAGCCTGTTTTGGGGTAGAGTTTTGGTGAACAATAGCACGCATGGCTTTAATCATTGCCACCGGGAAATCATTTTGCCAGATATTTCTTCCTAAGTTCACTCCTATAGCACCTTTTTGCATGCCATCATAGACAAACTCAAACACCTCAAGCTCAGTGTCAACCTGGGGGCCACCCGCCATAACTACTGGAACTGGGCAACCCTTTACCACCCGTTCAAAGTCTTCACACCAGTAGGTTTTTACCACACGCGCCCCCAACTCAGCAGCGATGCGACAGGACAAGCCAAGGTAGCGGGCGTCTCGTTTTTCAAGCCCCTTACCCACAGCAGTAACTGCCATTACTGGTATGCCATACCTCTCGCCCTCATCAACAAGCTTTGACAGGTTTAATAACGACTCTTTCTCGTACTCACTGCCAACAAAGATAGAAATGCCAACTGCTGAGGCGTTAAGACGGATAGCCTCCTCCATAGAGGTGGTAATTCCTTCATTAGCCAGGTCTTTCCCCACCACACTAGTGCCCCCAGACACTCTTAGAATAATTGGTTTAGTGTTGTCCGGGTCTACTGATGAGCGTAACACGCCCCTAGTAATGAAGAGCGCATCGGCATAGGGCAGTAGTGGCTCAATAGTCTTACGCGGTTCTTCCAATCTTCTGGTGGGACCTTGAAAGTATCCGTGGTCTACTGGCAAGAACAGAGCATGCCCGTCCGATTGGATTAATTGTGCCATGCGGTTTGCCATTCCCCATTCCATGTTAATAATCCTCCTCTTATGTTTATGGTTTGTTGCCCAGTCACAGTAGTAACCGGGCATTTTCACCCCGTCTCATTGACTCCATATTATACTATATATAAGACATAAGTTAATTCGTGGGGCAACTTTTGAGAATGACTTGGTTTTGGGGAAACAGTGTAACGAAACGCTATCTTGTTCAATTAGGTCTTTGGCAGCGTTAGCTTTTTGGCCCCATAAACAAAAAAGAGAGCCTCCCGAAATCTCGGGAGGCTCTCTGAGTTAGCATCAGACCAGGAGTTAAGCCGGTGGTCGCCTTGTCCTGATGATGAGGACAATCACCACTATGGCTAGCGCCGCACCAACACCGATGATGGCGTCCAGGTCAGGGTAATCCTCTTTGCCGGCGGGATGTTGATTACTGGTGGTGCCGGAGCCACCCAGGCATTGACTGTGCTCCTGCCCTTGATGACGCCAGCGGTGAAGGTCTCGGTGGTGGCTAGATGGACCTCGGCTTCCCTCAGCTTGCTGATGATTTATTCCGGAGTGAAGTTCTTTCCGACCATTTGGTACATAGAATATTGCAGGCTGAATATTTTTGGTTTTGATGCGTCTTACAGACAGCCTGGTCTATTGTTCGTTCCAGCAATAGTATACAACAGTGACAAATAGCCTCAAAACTGCATTGGATAAAAGATTTTAAAAAATTGTTCCTTAGGGTATTGACAAAGATTCAATAAAGGTGTATGTTAGAAATATATAACGTTAGAAATATTTAACATGGAGGGGGAAGACCGTGAAGATGAGAACGGCGTTATTGGCAGTCTGGGTTTTTACTGCCATTCTGACCACTTTCTTGGTGTCTTTGCGAGAGTATTATGTTGCCATTGCCACCACTGCAGGCGCAGTTATACTTACTCGTCGCGAACTTTGGTATTTAGCTAAGTTTAGGAAATTACCGCCTTTTGATGAGAGGGTAAGAGATAACATGAGAAAGGCGGCTAGAAATGGCTTCATCTTCTTTGCTGCTGGCTCTGCAATTCTTATGTTGTGTTTCAGCACTGATTTAATCTACGTTACTAATTTTGCCCCGGTACGTGTTATGAGTGGTCTATTCTTAAGCGGCGGATTGGTATATCTATTATCCTACGTGTTTTATGACCGGGTGGCACCTAAATTAAGTGAAAAGGAATCTAGAAGGCTAAAGACATTTCTTCAGGTAGCTGGAATAGCCGCCGGAGCTGGTATCAGTAGCGCTATTCTCCGCATCGTATTATACGCTACACTCGGGTTTGAAGAGCCTGTTTTCTTTGTTATCGCCGTTTATTTATCCCCTGGGGCGATTGCGGTAGGGCTTATTGGTAGTCTGGTCATATTTGCCAAAGGGCTACTGAGAAAGCAACTGCCACAGATGGCTGACTAAGTATATAGCACGGATGTTGTACAAGGATGAAAACGAGGATAAAAGAATACCGAACCAAGCGCAACTTGACACAAGAAAAACTGGCTCAGCTAGTAGGAGTCAGACGAGAAACAATAATATTCCTGGAACAGGGGAAATATAATCCTTCCCTGAAACTGGCTAACAATGTGGCTAAAGCATTGGAGACTAAAATAGAGGAGATATTCATCTTTGATGATGAGCAGTAGTATTACCAAATATAAGGAGGTAAGCGAATGCCGAGGAAACTAAAAATCACACTATGGGTAGCGATAGGTCTACTTATCGCAACATTTGCTGTAATCGGGTGGATGAACTGGACGAACCGGGTAGAAAGTGAGTTGTTTCCAGGAAGTTGGTTGTTTAACCTATTGATGACTATTTTTGGCTTAATCTTTGCCTGTGGAGTGCTAATAGTCTATTGGACTAGAAGATTCTGGATTAAGATGGTTATCAAGGAGCGGAACCTCAAGAGATATTTATTAATGGCTGGTGCATCAGCCATGGGCATACTCTTCTTCGGGGTTCCTGTGCATATGCTCACTGAGTTTGGCTTTGTGATGGCTACTATTGTCTGCCCAATAGCTCTAGTTGTGGGTGCGGTTCTGGCGTTGAGGTTCAAAAGCGCCCCTGCAAGCTAGATGGTGAAGAACTTCAATAATTAAGGACAAGGAGGGAATCAATGAAAAGTGTCTTGTTATTTATTATGGGGCTGATAGCAGCTACCTGTCTGGTGGCGGGATGCTCAAGTGTTGTCAGCAACGGCGATCCAGCGTGGTCACCAGATGGCACTAAGATTGCGTTTACATTTGAACGAGGGACTACGCTTAAGATCTCGGCCACTGAGATCTGGGTCATGGGTGCTGATGGTAGCAACAAGACAAAGCTTGCCAGCAATGCTGGCGATCCCGCGTGGTCACCAGATGGTACTAAAATCGCCTTTGATTCCGAACAGGGAGGCAACCCCGACATCTGGGTCATGAATGCTGACGGTAGCAACGAGAAGAATCTTACCAATAGTACCACTCAAGAGTATCATCCAGCGTGGTCACCAGATGGTACCAAGATTGCCTTTACCTCTTTGAGCTCAGGCAACCCTGACATCTGGGTCATGGATACCGATGGTAGTAACCCGAGGAATCTTACCAATAGTGCTGCTGAGGACTTCTATCCGACATGGTCACCAGACAGCACCAAGATTGCCTTTCAGTCCGGACGACCTAGGGGTAGTGGCGACATCTGGGTCATGGATGCTGATGGTAGTAACCCGAGGAATCTTACCAATAGTGCTGCTTATGATGGAAACCCAGCGTGGTCGCCGGACGGCACCAGAATTGCCTTTGAGTCCGAACCTGCGGGGGGTAATGGCAACATCTGGGTCATGGATGCTGACGGTAGTAACCCGAGGAATCTTACTTCTGGAGGCGGAACTCCGGCGTGGTCACCAGACGGCACCAAGATCGCCTTTGTGCTCGGAGAAGGCCCTAACAGTTACATCTGGGTCATGAATGCTGGTGGGACTAACCAGGTAAAACTTACCAGATCGTGATTACTTACTAAGTAAGCACTGCTAAATCTACCTCTGAGGCGACCTGCAACTCAGTTCAATTCAGGCAAATCCTGAAGCATGCGTAGCCTTTCAATCTTGCTAGGTATTCACAGTCAAATTGCAGTGACTTATTGCCAAGAAGCATGATGGATAACAAACCGCTATTTTGTTGGCTATTCCGTGTCACTTTATACTATTTCGTGACAATGTAAGGCAGTTCTACTTCGCCAAGCCAAGCAGTGCAGCAACCCCTCCTACCAGCCAGTATAAGCCAATTGCCATGGCCACAAAGACAAAATAGACCGCTCCTTTTTCTTTACGATACTGATGAGCCCCGTTACAAAGGCAGCCACTGCTATGCCTGTAAGAATGGCTGTTAAGGCATATTCAAGAGCCATATTGTAATCCGGTCTTAGACCAAGTATTACTTCTGCCAACACAAACAATACAACGCTAGCTACAGCCAAGCCGACTGACCACCGACCCAATACACTTTTAGGGCGAATACTAATCCGCATGTTAATCACCTCTTTCAACGCCTAACTGTTGTGCTTTACGGGTCGTCAGTACTATGACACAATTTCAATAAAAGGTGCAACCTTTTAGCGGCAGGGCTCTAGTCCTTGCTAGAAGTTCACTTTACGGTCAGCGTCGTATACTCCCCCCGCTTGTAGTGCCCTGGGCAGTTGCAGAAGAGAACAAGAACCGTGCCGCTCTCAAACCGCTCCATGTACGACCCCCCCGAACTCCACCGTGGTCTCACCAGGCGCCATCAGAACACCTGCTATTGGCGCCGGTGTGGGTGGCTCACATCCAGGCGGAACCTCTCCAGCCTTAAAACCATACTGCCAGTGAACGGCAGCAAACCATTCTGGTTCGTCGACATAGGCATAGGAGCGGACCTGGTCATTCTCCACCGGAAGCTTATTGGGAGCCAGTGTGGTCTCCACTACAACGAACATATGGGTTTCATTTCCAACATTAGTCACCTTGCAAGTAACATAGTTGGTACGGGGGATTGAAGCTGGCTCCACCTTGACCCACCCATCCCCTATCTCAACGGCAACTTCCTTGGTGTGCAACGACGGGAAGAATAAAGCTGTGCCCGTTTTGAACTCGACACTGAGCAGGATCAGAGGCACAAAAGCCGACACTATGGCCAGCACAACGAAAACTCGCTTGAGCAGTGGTAAACGGCGCAGCCATAACCACATAGCAACTCTCCTTTTGTCGTTCATCAGGCTAATTGACCACCCTTTATCGAGTTAAATTGCCCCCATAGGTAAACTAAGCAACAGAAGCCAAAGAGCCTACCAGGCAATGCCCCATTTTTAGCATTGGGGTAGACATTAGAATTTGAATCGTCTCTCCAGTTGCTTGGGTAGAAACTCCTTCTTCCTAATACCTGTGGGGTCAGCCACTCGGCGCAAAATATCTATTTGTTCCTTAGTGGGCGGCTCAACCACAGGCACCTTGTCAGGTATAATGGGTCTAAATTCAGTATTCTCCAATATCATTTCGACTGTTGTGTCGGGATAAAGAGCTTCCAGCTTCATTATACCCGTATCTTTATCAAAACCGAATACACCGAGGTCGGTTACACAGGCAGTGGGTCCAATTTCGCCGGGATAGCTAACACCCGGTGGAGGATTCCCGTGCCCGGTGATAAAGTCAACCTTGTCCACCAGAGTATAGTGCCCGCCGCGTTTCTCATGGGCAGCAGTCCAGATTATAACTACCGGGTGCTTGCCCATTATTTGACCAGTTCCGCCACCGCCAGCGAGCTTTACCTTAATATCATCTATGGAACCGAGTAGGGTAGCGTTAACATTGCCGTATTTGTCTATCTGAGCACCGCCAAAGAACATTAATCGTGTTTCGGAACGCTCAACTAAGTCAAAGAGGTGCTCAAACTCATAGTAGGCCTCCACATCATGGCAATAAGGAAAGTCATTGGCCATTTCAGGCAAGTATTCTGGGGCTGGATTCATGTACCCGGTGACTCCCCCACAGTAAATTATATCTGGAGCATGAGTCAGCTTGGCAAGGTGCAGAGCCGCCATAGGCATATATGAATCACCACCGTGCCAGTGAAGCATGTTACCCTGAACGTATCGGGACAAACAGACGACCATCAGTTCATCAATGCTGTAATCTGTAATCTCATCAACCTGGCTCGTCGTCACCTTATTTTCTTTGAAATCAGTGAATGGCTTCCGCCAGTTTGTGAGAGTGTTTAGCTTACTTACGCCACCAACTTTCTCCAGATATTCGTCATGCGTCTTACAGCCGTAGATATACTTATCTAAATATTCCTTAAACTTCTCGTCACTAACTCTAGCATATTCCTGATATTCTTCAATGTGCTGCTTATCGTAGGTATAGTGGGGGTAACAGTGCGTTGGGTGTGCCCCGAAGGGCAGATGAACCACATGAGAGGTTTTGAAGAAAGGATAAAACGGGTCAAAATGCGGCGGGAATATCAGCCCACAGCTTTTCCTTAGTTCTTCAGGGGTAACTATTTCCTCGGCACTCACGATTACTCTGTCAGATGCTTTAGAATATAGCATCTCATTGAAGCTTTCATGCTCAACCAGCCAGTTGCCATAGGGGTCGGCTTTGGAACAATGAACAAGATACACATTTGGGCTTAATTTGGGTACCAGAATTATTTTCTCGCCTTCGCGCATTGGGTCGTCTATTAGCTTCCACTCAGGATGGAGCTTCATAAAGTCGGTATAGGCGATATGAGGCATCAGCGGCATCCAAGGAAGACCGAAACCCGAGGCACGGAGCTGCTGGTTTATGACACCACAGCATTGGTCCTTTGACTTTATTCTTCCGCTCTCACACGCCCTTCTATAGTTATAAGCGTTGCCATATTCGCGTTCAAAGCTTAGGCGGGTGAGCTGAATTTCAGTGGCACAGCCCCCAGCACAAAGAAGGTCTAGCGGGATACCACTGGCGTGCCCAACTAAGGTCAAATTCTTCTTCCTCTGTCGCACAATCTCACGGACCAGAGCAGCAGGGACTCTTCCGTTAAATTCCCCACCGATGAGCACCATATCTCCATCATTGATAGTGCTTATCGCCTCTTCAAGTGATACAACCTTGTTCTCTTTAGGGAAGAGCATGTTCAAACTCCTTTCTCATTGTGCTCTACGCCTAGTGATTGAATCGTGCTAGATTGAAGATTCGCGCCGGATTTTCAAAGACTACCTGCTTAATGTCATCCTCACTAAATCCAATTCTTTTCATCTCCAAGGCAGTCTTGGGCACAGATAGTGGATCCGAGGGCAGGGTAACATTACAGTCGCTATCAATCAATACGCTGCCCAAATCGCAATCCTTTAATATTTTAGCCGCGTCCCGGGGTCCTAGTCCCCTCCAAGGCTGTACCGTTATCCCAACATTACAACCAAAATCAAAGACCTTTTTCGTTACCGAAGCATCAGCATGGTCTATTACCACTTTGCTGGGCGCCACTTTCTCTTGCCCTATCAGGTCCAGATATTGGTCAACCCAAGTTTCCTTGTCTAAGTGTGGGGTATGAAAGACCACCGGTATACCATGCTCCTTAGATATTTTCAATTGCGCCTTGACGATCTCCCTCTGGCGGGTTAGGTCAGGGCACGTCTGCGAGCCTGGCTCAAGGCCGATCTCGCCTATGGCTACTACTCTTTCCTTGCGAATATACTTAGGGGTTGCTGCTAAGACCTTATCATAGTCTGGGGGAATGCTGACTGGGTTAAGGGAAATACCAACATATACATCTATAAGCTCCTGTCTCCCCCTCCAGGTCTCGAAATTGATAGCGCGCTCAAAGTAGTCCAACAAAGTCTGTGAACTGATAGATAAGTGAAGATGGGGATAGTAGGTTAGGGTTACCACTGCAATTATCCCGGCGGTAGCCATTGAAGCTAAATCCTCACGTGTACGCGAATCTATGTGTATATGTGGATCCACCATTTGCATTTGTGACTCCTGACTCGCCCCCGTAAAGGATACCACTTGTTAAGTTAGAGTTACCGGTATTCTAGCCTCAGGAGCAAGCGGCCGGTAGCCTAAAGAGCTATGAGGCCGTACTTGATTGTACTCCTTCCGCTACTGCTCAATCAATACCTTCGCTTCAGTCAAAGTATAGAATACCTCACAGTTGAGTAGTTCATCTCTCAGCTTTCCATTGGATGATTCTATGTACCCATTCTCCCAGGGGTTCCCCCTTTGTTGTCCTTCTAGACTAACATTAAAACTGGACTCCTTTTTGGGGCAGGTCAATGAGAGCCCACTAGTGGAAAGTAAACACCCTAGAAAAAGTTCTACCTTTTATCCTGCACGGTCTGCAAAGACTAATATAGACTATTCCTATCGAAGAGTTCTCAAAATAATCAGTATGAAGTCCCCGTGAGGTCACCTGCGTCAAAAAGCGCCATAACTAAATAACTTCATTGGGGCCTTATCAATTAGCATAAGTGTTTGAGGCAAGTCATACTAATTTTTTCTTCACTAATTCCATCATTTTCTCAAATTCGCCTTCAATCATTCCGTAGCAATGTTCTTTCTGAGGGAATTTTGATTCTTTAACCTCTTTAGCATAGTCTTCAAAGGCCTTAACCATATTTTCAGCAAGGTTCGCATATTTTTTAACGAATTTTGGTGTAAACGCTTCAAATACGCCTAACATGTCGTGCATGATAAGCACTTGTCCATCAACGTAAGGGCCAGCACCTATGCCATAAACTGGGATTTTCAGGTACTCTGTAATAAACTTACCAACCTCAGGCGGTACTGCCTCCAAGAGTAAAAATGATGCCCCCACCTCCTGAATGGCTATGGCGTCAAGGATAAGTTCATATGCGCTTTCTGCCGTACGTCCCTGAGCTTTGAAACCACTAAGCTGCCCAGAACTCTGCGGTGTCAAACCAATATGACCGCAGACAACCATTCCCGCATCCACTATCGCCTTTATCATTTTTACAACGCGGCGTCCACCTTCGAGCTTGATGGCATCCACGCTAGCCTCCTTATAGAACCTTCCGGCATTTCTAACTGCATCCTCAGGTGTAGTTTGATAAGATAAGAATGGCATGTCACCCATCACAAAAATGTTTGGAGCTCCCCGACGTACAGCTTCAGTATGTACTATGCATTGATCCATAGTTACAGGCACAGTGCCTCCAGCGTATCCGTAAACTACCATGCCCATGGAGTCTCCCACTAAAATCATCTCTATACCAGCCCGCTCCATCAATCGAGCAGTAGGATTATCGTAACATGTTAGCCAGACAACCTTTTCACCGCTCTTTTTCATATTTTGAAAGTCTAGTACAGTTTTCTTTGCCATTTTTGGCCTCCTATATATGCATTTTTATTTTGGCATCGGGATTTTCAGATCTGCTGCCCCTTGCTTTGACAACTTTAAGTCGGGATGGATCTCACTAATCAATTCAATGATATTCTTAGCTAGGCGAATCTTCTCTCTCCCTAACCGAGCTAGCTCTTCTTCTGATGAGCCCCAAGGTAGGAATGTGCCTATGTGTTGACCCTGCTCTAGCTTGAAGTAGCAGGGAGAAGCAACTCTTGCAATTTCTGGGGTCTCATAGATGCGGTTGAACCCGCCCATAGAAGCCCAGAGCGTGATGTGAATGTCAAAGGGAATGTTTGCTACGCTTCTTATTGCTGCTAACATCGGCAGTGTAAGGTCAGCCACTGGATTGCAGGTTCCTGCCCCGAGGGATTCTAGCAACTTAATCCCTGGAGGGTTAGCATGTCCAGCGAATATCGAGACTTTAAAAAGTACATCCTCGGGCAAGTCACCATTCCTTTTCATTTGAGTGAGCAGGGATAAAAGCCCTTCATCCCAAACCAGAAACGCCCTAAAACCAATATCAATGCATCTCTGAATGTCCATTATGCAGTGTTTGACTGCATCCATTCCCCTGTGTCTGAACCCGGAGATAGCCCCCTCAGGGGTAGCCACCTGTCGACCGATATACCAGCTCGGTCTGGGTCCCGGAGTTATGACAACCTCCGCTTGGGCGTCATGGGCTATTTGGGCGAATTGCCTCAATTCCTCTCGGGTGAGCAAGGTCGCCCCCCGCACCACAGAGATGGCTCGATGAAAGGGGACCCCTTGTTTCTGAGCTTCATCTATTGTTGCTTCTAAGACCTTTACTGTTTCAATCGGTGAAATCTCTATTCTATAATTGGCGCCATCTTGGAAGGTTTTGGGAGATGTTGGTAATTCATAGGGGTCTCCCTTAGGCATTCCCAGCTTTTCTAGTGCTTTTGCGATTCTATCCATTAATTTATTCCTCCTTTTCGGTTGATTTAATGATTTATCTTCGACCACTGTTTTAATATTATGCATAAAATTAAAGCACTATGATTATACAACAAACTGGCTTAAGAATCTGCGAGAAATAGGCTGTCATCCTCGTCTTACAGAGTTAACTATGAAGCGCTGGCAAGTGTCACTGAAGGGCTTGCATTATTCTTTCATAGGAGCTTTTGTTCAAACAGGGGAATCTTCATCGGGATTATTAAAATCGAATCCACAATCCCCAGCTAGTAATATGCCGAGATGCAAGCCATTCCTTTGGTATTCCTTAATTATTTTGCCGACATCCTTACGGTGCTTAACTTCGACACATTCGTATTCTTTCTTCAACTTACGATCATCTCCGTTGTCCAGACTATATTGAGCCATTGTTAGACATGCATAGTTCATCAATATATTATGGTATTTAGATAGCGATTCATCTGATCTTTAGAAGTTTTTTTGCATTTTCACCTAGTATTTTGTCCATATCTTCCGCTGGGATATCCATAGCCTTAACGCCCAACAGATTCTCTCTAATAAAATCCTCGCCTGCTTCAGCACCAAATGGATAATCTGAGCCGTACATCATACGGTCAGGCCCGAAAAAAGCATAACCACATGGGTAGGCTGCAACTGTTCCGTCCAAAGCTGTATCCCCATAGATATTGCCCCAGTATTCAGAAATGTGCCGTGGTAGCTTTTCTCTCAAGAATCCATTGAAGTTTTGCTCGATTCTCCGAGCGAAATAAGGAAGCATGGCTCCCATATGATGGGTAACGATCTTTAACGTTGGGTAGTGATCGATCACCCCTCCAAAAATAAGTCTCCATACAGCCTGAGTGGTATCAAAAGGCCATCCAAACACGTGCATCATACGCCACCCTTTGTCCATATCGACCAGAGGATAAGACTCCCAATGAGTAGGATGGATAAGAAGAGGAAGGTCGTGTTCCACCAACTTTTCATAAAACTGAAAATA
>Ga0315306_10000115_pt1 | contig 37920 bp, 43 predicted proteins | sample TDP1_MG_FD_203803 | JGI IMG/M metagenome (GOLD analysis project Ga0315306, IMG submission 203803) | Freshwater sediment microbial communities from Lake Towuti, South Sulawesi, Indonesia - TDP1 | ecosystem: Environmental > Aquatic > Freshwater > Lake > Sediment | place: Indonesia: South Sulawesi... | reverse complement strand
AAGCTGCATGGAATTTCCGAAGAGCGTTTACACGAAAGATGACGTGGAAAAGGCTAGAGCACTCATAGAGAAAGGCCATAAGCACCGTGTCGCAGTGAAGGGGAGCCAAGTTTTCAAAAATAAAGTGGGAGATGCGCTGGAGCTTGTCAAGATAGCCGATTACTACGATTTCTTCCGAACCTACATCAGAGAAATCGTTGAAATTGACGGTTTAAGCCAACTGCGTGAGGCAGAAGTCTCTATTTGGGCAAACAAGTACGCTGTTGCAGATGCGGTTGAGGCTGCTGGCTTTCTGATACAGAAGGCGCAGCAGATGAAAGACTATATCGAAGGCAAACTCTACTACGACAAGGGCGAAATCAGAGCTGTCAACAAGCGCATCGAATTCTTGGAGGCTCTAAAAGAGAGGAGTAGTGGTCAGGCTCTAAGAAAGAGATGTGAGGAAATCCTAAAGGCATGGGGCGAGACCACATACCCTTAGCTCAAAACTAAATCTTCTCAATCCTAATTTTGGTTCCGCTCTTCACGCGTTCAAAAATTTCCAGATTCCTCGTCACTTTACCAACAAGATTGACTGGACTATAAGGTTGCGATTCTCCATAGAAGACACAAAGTGCATTTCCCATAGGCCAGTAAGCGATGGCTCCCTTCTCTACAGTAGGCTCTGCCTTCTCCTCGCCCATCTTCAGCGGAATCTCAAAATAGACCTCTTCCTTCCATAAGGCTGCTCGACCTTCAATTGGAAGTTCCTTATCCAGAGCATCCACAGTCCTAGGAGCGAGATAACGAATGAGTTCCCCCTCCGCTTCACCGACTCCTTCAATCACAAACTTAATACGTATACGAGATGTGCTCTCCTCCATCATTCTCAACCTCCATTCAAACCTTACCACGCCTTAGAAAGCGGTCTTCCAGTATGTCCTCGAGATCGGGCTTACTGACCTCCTGAAGCTCATACTTGACTCTCACTGCTGGCTTGTTCAGATTCAAGACCCGCCTGAGATCGATAGGGGTTCCAATAACAACTACATCACATGGTGCTGCATTAATTGTCTCTTCAAGCTCTTCTATCTGCTCCGTGCTATAACCCATAGCAGGAAGTAACACTCCTAGATGCTCATATTCCTTGAAGGTTTTCTTTATGGAGCCAACAGCATATGGGCGTGGATCCAATATCTCACGTGCCTTCAACCTCTTCGCGGCTATCGTCCCAGCGCCATATGCCATGTTACCGTGAGTCAGGGTTGGGCCATCTTCGAGAACCAAAACTTTTTTGCCCTTAACAAGATTTGGATCATCGGCTGTTATGGGCGAAGCCGCCTCGATTATGATGGCGTCTGGATTCACTGACTTTATGTTCGCCCGAACCGTCTCAACGTCCTCAGGATCTGCAGTGTCCACCTTGTTAATGATCACCACATCTGCCATTCTTAGATTTGTCTCTCCTGGATGATAGGTCAATTCATGCCCTGGCCTATGTGGATCGGCTACCACAATGTGTAGATCAGGCGTATAGAATGGCACATCGTTGTTTCCTCCGTCCCAAACGATTATTTCTGCCTCTCTTTCAGCTTCCTTCAGAATCTTTTCATAATCGACGCCGGCATAAACCACGATTCCATTGTTGATGTGTGGCTCGTACTCCTCGCGCTCTTCAATCGTACACTCGTATTTCTCCAGGTCCTTGATGGAGGCGAATCTCTGGCATATCTGCTTGCGCAAGTCACCGTAGGGCATGGGATGTCGTACAACAACCACGTCAAATCCCAGTTTCTTCAAGATTTTGCAGACTCTTCTTGAGGTCTGACTCTTTCCAGACCCTGTTCTGACTGCGCAGACCGAAACCACAGGAACCTTGGCCTTCAGCATGGTGGTTGAGGGACCCATTAGTCTAAAATCAGCGCCTGAAGCCAAAACCAACGAAGCCCTGTGCATGACATATTTGTGAGAGACATCGCTATAGGCGAAAACCACCTCGTCTACATTGTACTCTCTGATAAGCCTGGGCAATTCTCCCTCGGAATGAATCGATATACCCTGAGGATAGTTAGCACCCGCGAGCTCAGGTGGATACTCCCGTTTTTCGATTCCTGGAATCTGCGTGGCGGTGAAAGCTACAACCTCGTATTCATCGTTGTTTCTGAAGTAGACATTGAAGTTGTGAAAATCCCTTCCAGCGGCCCCCATTATAACAACTTTGGTCTTTTCCATACACACTCCTCAAGAGGAGGTTGAACCGACATAATATTGCGCCCTCATATAAGCCTTAGCGGTTTGGACCACCGAGAGAAATGTGAAAAATCTTAGTTCTTTGATTGTTAGTTCAAGCAGAAGGCATCGGGTCTCTTTTAGAGTTAAAGACGAGCACAGCTTGGAGCAGATTGCGTCTTTCACTCACATAATGTGTTCAAGAGGAATCTAAAGAAGGCGGTCACTTCTGCAGCGAAATGAGCGCCTTCATGGCAGCTGCAGAAGCGTTGCTGATAGTCTCAGCTATGTTCATCGGCTCCTGTACTGTCCCAGCCAAAAATACGCCTTTGACCGCTGTCTCGTTTGGTGCGAGTTGCGGATGGGATTCCTTGAGGAAGCTGTTCTCGGTGAGGGGAATTCCAAATTGTGTATGAAGGCTTATTTCTGGCTCTATTCCGGTTTCTAAAACGATGATGTCTGCGGTGATAGAGAGTAGTTTCGAGGTTGCTTGGTCGTAAACGTCTATAGCTAAGGACTTGTCTGGGAGTTCTCTGATCTCGGATGGTTCACCGTGGATGAAGTTCACTTCTGACTCTCTGACTGTCCGATAGAATTTCTCAGCTCTCTTGCCAACAGCTCTGATATCTGTGTAGCAGATGTAGGTATCCACATCGTCTCCGTATTGCTCTTTGAGGAGATAAGCGTGTTTTAGGGCGTTTAAGCATCCGATCCTGCAACAATACTCGTTGTTGTCTTCCTCTCTCGAGCCAACGCACAAAACATAGACTGCGCTCTTCGGTTTCTCTAGATTGTCGATTCTCAGAATCTTTCCGTCTGTTGGTCCATTTGGGTTGCATAGTCGTTCGTATTCCATTCCTGTTATAACATTTCGATAAACGCCATACCTATACTGGCCTTTCCTTTCCGCATCATAAGGTTTGAAACCGGTTGCCACGATCACTGCATCTACATCGAGAATGAGTTCCTCCGGTTTCTGGTTGTAAACAACCGCGGTTTCCGGGCAAGCCTCTCTGCAAGCCTGACATGAGCCATCTCTGAAGTAGAGGCAGTGTTCTTTGTCGATGAGGTATTTTAGTGGCGTGGGATACGGGGATGGGAGGTATATCGTTTTCCGTGCAGAAAGCTTCATTTCATAGTCTTTTGGAACATCGACTGGACATACCTCCTCGCATTTGCCACAAGCAGTACATTTCTGTTCGTCCACGAACCTGGCTTTTTTCAGAATTGTTGCTTTGAAGTTACCCATTCTCCCCTCGACTTTTATTAGCTCAGAATAGGGAAGGATTTTGACGTTTTCATGTTTGGTAACGCTTTCAATTGTCGATTTGACCAGTTCCTCAGCGTTTTCTAATGTTGGGAGCACCCTGTGAAGGAGGGGCACGTGTCCGCCGATGCGAGGGTTTCGCTCAGCCAGATACACCTCAACTCCAGCCCTCGCAAGATCCAGAGAGGCTTGAAGTCCGGCGATTCCCGCTCCAATCACTAGTATTGATGGGTAACTTTTCACGGGGGGATACAACCTGGTTGTGTTGGTTCAGTGTAAGAGATGGTGCCTTTTAGAAAAAGTTTGTGATTACCGCAACAATATCCCTCAATAGAATGGTATACTCTCACGGTTGTCATTGGCGTATTGTTGGGTTCGTGAAAGTCTTCATGCCTAGACTGGGCTTTTCCCAAGAAGATTCTTATCCTCTTCTCAGCCTTGTCCCAGAGGGGTCTGAAATGGAGGAAAATCAATCCAAGAGTGGTTAGGCCAACAATTACGTAAAATGCCACATCAGGTATTTCCATCATTCTAGCTCCTAGCAGGGGCTCAGGTTGGCATCCGCCGAGAAAAATCCAATGGCGAAGACCTATCTGAGGGAAGAGAACATAGAGGGGGAGATCGAGGAGGCCGAAGATGCCCAAAAGTCTCAGTGCAACTTGTGTCTTATGCCCAAGTCTCGTCCAAAGCAGAATTAGGGCTAACAGCCATGAAACGATGTTCGTCATCAACGACCCGCCTAGAAGGAAAAGGCCATATTGGAAATATGTTGGACCGGGCCCATCCCAAACGACTTGGACCTTTCCCAACTCAAATTGCGGAGTTAGGGCCAGTCGAGGATAGATCTCGAGATAGGTTACCTTCATATATGTGAGTCTTCCTCCTGTGGCGGTTCCCCATAAAGCGTGGCCAGACTCATGAACAAAATCCATGACTAGTCCGAGGGGAATAAACAAAACTAGTGGTAACAGAAGCATCTCATATTTGAAGCCTACTTTAGACTTCAACAGCTCTAGGAGGATGAGAGTCAGGAGAGAAATGGCAATCCAGAATGCTGCATCTATTGTAAAGCTGGTGAATCTATATTCGGTTGGCTCGAAAGTTTTGGTCACCCGCCAGACCAGAGGGTACCCATAATGCTTGAATTCAGGTATGCCCACTTCGGGTGAATTCTCAGCAAACCCCGTAGCCAACGACAAGAGAAGCCCGCAAACTATCGCCCCAACTACGGACCTCAACTTTAGAGCTCGCAGTCCCACTCCCATCACTCATCCATTCTGCATGTAAATCACTAATGCTTGATAATGCTATCTTTTAGAACATGTTGTTCGAGTTTTGGAACAATGTAAGCACATGAAGAAGATCGACCCATCTATGTCAGATCGCACATTTGTCTTCTTAGCGATGTCTATATATGTGGGTTTGTTCGTTGTCGTTAAGATATGTCCATCTTAGATCTAATGACCACTAAGAAACCTGATCTGAAACTTCGTTCCAACGTTCTCGGTAAGATCGGCGAGCACAGACCCCATTCTTGTTTTCAATGTATTCGATGTACGAGTGGTTGTCCATCGATGAAGATGTTGGAGTTGAAGCCTCATGAGGTTGTGAGTTTGACGAGGCTTGGTTTCATTAACGATATTATTGACTCAGGCGTCTTATGGGCTTGTGCCATGTGTCTGAAATGTAAGGAGAGATGTCCCCAAGAAGTGGCTCCCGTCGATTTGATTCTGGCTCTGAGGAATTTGGCTGTGGAGATGGAGGCCGGGGTTCCAGAGAGTTTTCTCAAGTCAGTGAGTATGATTCTGGAGACGGGTTTTGTCCAGAAGCCTCAGAGGACCGTGACTCGTAGCTTGGAGAAGGTTGATCGGGAGAAGTTGGGGTTGCCGAGGTTTCGCGAGACAGGCGATAGGTTTAAGGCTGTCTTAATGAAGGCTCTGGGAACTTTTTAGGGATGAAAGTGTTGAGGGTTGCTGTTTATTGGGGATGCGTCATCCCAACGATACAATACGCCTACGAGATGTCTGTCAGAGAAGTTTTTCCAAGGCTGGATGTTGAACTCGTGGATTTGGAGGACGTTTCATGCTGTGGGCTCCCTATGAGAAGTGTGAATGCCTATGCCTCGGTCTATTTGGCGGCAAGAAACCTAGCCATTGCGGAGAAGACTTGTCTGGAGCACCTGCTTGTTCCATGTAGTGGCTGTCATCTTTCACTATTTGAAGCTGAACACTGTTTGGAGGGAGATGAAGAGTTGCGGGGAAAAGTAGGTTCATTACTCGGCGAGGAAGGATTAGAGCGTAAGGGTTCTATGAGAGTCTGGCATACAATCGATTTCCTCCACAACCTTATCGGTGAAGGAAAGATAAGGGGGTCAGTGAAGAGGAGGCTTAAGGGGCTAAAGTTTGCTCCTCATTATGGCTGTCACATACTGAGGCCAAGCAGTTGGGGAAGGGTTGATGACGCTGAGAACCCTAGGAAGCTGAATAGGTTGCTGGACTGGTTGGGGGCGGAGGCTATTGATTATCCTGAGAAGCTTGATTGCTGCGGGAATCTGCTCTTGCTGTCCCATCCTGACGCGGCTTTCAGCTTCGCTGGGCTAAAGTTGAAGGCTCTAAAGGAGCTTGGTGTTGATGGTTTGGTTGATTGCTGTCCTTCTTGTCACATGATGTTTGATATGAGGCAGAAGAGCTTAGGGACTACTGTGGGGGCGAAGTTGGATATTCCTGTTCTTTACTATACGCAAGTGTTAGGATTGGCTATGGGAATTGATATGCAGAGTCTCGGTTTGCATCTAAATCGCAGTCCTGTAGATGAGCTTCTGGAAAAGATTGCCCAATAAGGATTCTATGTGCATGTATGCGCGTTTTTGAAGAAATTTGTTTTTCACGTTCTACCTTCTTTAGCCTCCAAATATGAGCCTTGAAACGGAAGGCATCAGTATGCGCGCAGAAAAATGGAACAGCAGAAGAGCAGCCCTCAAAACAGCTACAATTCCCGTCCTCACTTTCAAATCCTAATTGTTGTCATCAAGAAGACTTGTTCCGAGGAGCCCTCAAGACGGTCTGAGTTCCGAAACCGTTATAGCCTGGTAATACTTTTTGTCTAAGAAGTGCTACCAAGAAATATGGACGATGAGCACCATGCACATACCTGATGGGTTTCTAACTCCCGAGATCTGTATTCTCATGTATATCATCTCGGTGGTAATCCTCGTTTTGTCTTGGAAGAAGGTTAAGGCAATCTATTCACGGTCCTTTGTCCCACTCATCGCCGTCTCAAGCGCCTTCGTCTTCGCGGCTCAGATGCTGAATTTTCCAATAATATATGGCACTAGTGGGCATCTTGTTGGAGGAACTTTTTTGTCGGTTTTGCTGGGGCCGTACGCGGCGATATTAAGCATGACCACCGTGCTTCTCATGCAGGCGGTCTTCTTCACAGATGGCGGCCTCCTCACTTTTGGGGCTAACGTCTTCAATATGGCCATCATAGGGGCCCTCTCCTTCTACATAATAAAACTCTTCAATAGTGAAGCAACGAGTCAAAGAAGGTTCTTGACCAGCGTTTTTGCGGCATCATGGTTATCTGTGGTTTTGGGCGCCTTGGCATGTGCGATGCAGATCGGTGTTTCTCCGATGTTTGCTTCGGCGGGCGGAGTGTTCGTCACCGTGCCTTCCATGCTTTTCTGGCACGTAATAATAGGGACAGGAGAGGCGGTAATAACTACCGCGTTGATCTCGCAGCTCTACAGGGTTCACCCTGCAGTTCTTAGTGGCCTAACAATCCTCAGAGGTGAGATGTGATGAAAGGCTACGTTAAGTCGGTTATTCTTATCTTGGTCGGTTTGGCGGTTCTAATACCCTTCGCATCAACGTTTCCTGACGGACTAGAAAAAGTTGCAGAACACTTGGAGGTAGAGGAACCCGAACAGGTTTGGACGGGCCTCATGCCTGAATATGCTCTTCCTGGGATAGGGAATCCGTATATGGCAACGTTCTTATCCGGATTCATCGGCATGTTCTTGGTCCTTGCTGTCTCCTGGATCGTGGGAAGAACGGTCACCCATAAACGATGAGTCACGTTTTCTTTTTGGCTCCTTCGGCTGATACACTAAAGTATTTTTCCCAATTTATCTGCACTATTTCAAGGGTGTTGCCGTCTGGGTCTTTGAAAGTAGCTTGCTTTGCACCCCATGGTTCCTCGTGTAATTCTGCTTTGAATTTGACTCCTTTCTGTTTTAGTTCGTTGTAAACTTTTTCCACATCATCGACGAGGAAGTTCACAGGGGGTGATAAGGGGCTTACTTTCTGTCCTTTTTCAAGCTTTGGAATCAGTCCTATCTCCACTCCACCACACTCGAAGCCAGCATAGCTTGAGTATTCATACTTCTTTTCTAAACCCAATGTTTCTTCGTAAAACCTTTTGGCTTTTTCTAGATCCGAAACGTAGAGGGTTATACCCCAAACGGTTTTGATCATCTTGTTTCTCCTCTCATTCAGAATTGTGTATCAGCTTCTCTCTATCTCCCCCATTCCGTGTAAAACATTTTTGTTGTTTCATTATGCAAAATTTTAAGGTTTATTTGAAGCTTTGATTTTTATGGTTTACAGAGGTGGAGAGCGGTGAACGGACAGTTGCTCTTTACTACAGGATTCATTCTGGTCGTGGCTGGATTCTTCTTGGTCTTTGTGGCTGGTCTCCTCCTGCTCCTTAAGGCCCTACGAGAGAAGGGGAGGGCTAGAGGTGGAGGTGTGGTGATGATTGGCCCTTTTCCCATAGTTTTTGGCACAGATAAGGAGTCTGTCAAGGTGCTTCTTCTCTTATCTATTGCCTTAGTCGTGCTTGTCCTAATCGTCATGGTATTTTCTTACTACGCCTTTTGGTGAGAAGGGCTTTTCCGTATGCAGGTTAAGCTGTGCAAGATTTGTGGAAAGCGTGCGGCGAGATATGTCTGCCAAGAGTGTGGCAGCCAGGTTTGTGAGGTATGCCTAGACCCGCATATGTGGGTTTGCTCAGAATGTTACAAGCGTCTCAGACCAGAGATTGCAGTGATGAAGCCTTTCTCATGGTCGATGCCGCTTAAGCTCTTTCTCCTAGGCTTTCTGTTGGCATTTGTGGGGATTGTTTTTGTGATGGTTGCTGGCTTTTTCTCTGGCGGTTCAGGTGGCTTGATATGGGTATTGCCGTTTCCACCGATAATATTTGGTGTTGGGTGGCCCTATCCTGTTTGGGCGGTTGTGCTTGTTGTTGCTCTGACAGCTTTGGGTGTGGTTCTGTTTGTTTTGTTTCGGAGACAAGCGAGAAATATGAAGTAGCGCCTTGTTGCAACTGATCTAATTATTTGGCCTCTTCCTCTTTGGCGTAGATCATGTGGAGGAAGATTAGGGCTATTGCGATGAAGGAGACTGCGCTTAAGATTACGAGGATCATTGAGAAGTATGCTTCGAGGTCCATGGAGTTCGCCTGTTCCCGTTTATCTAAGGAGATTGACTATTTAAGGTGTGACCTCCTTCCACTCTCTCATCAATGCGTCAAAAAGGTTGTCGTCTTCTTCAAATATGTCGTACCATCCTGAGGCTTCAGCCATCTTCTGTGCTATGAGGTGGTAGCAGAGGTGTACTTCGCCGTCCATGACTCGGAAGTAGAAGTCGTCGCAGGAGCAGAACTCGGCGGCTGGCATGATTATGTAGTCGCGTTGCTTGCCAACGACGATCCAGACGACTCTTTGACTTGGCTTGAAGGTGTATTTTTTTATTCTTCTCTCTTTCAGGGCTTCCCAGGCTCTTGTGAATCTTGCTGCGAAGGCTGTGGAGAGCTTGGTTAGGTGGTTTCCTGTTACTTTGCCTTCTGTTTTGATGTTTTTGCAGATGTCTTCGAGGAGGTTGATTTCTGAGGGTTTCTTCATGGGCTTTGTCTCTTGTGATTGTAGTATGGAATGTATTTTGATACATAAATGCTGATCTCTAAACGTTTTAGGGTTGGAAACTGGAATTGTGGTTTTAGAGCTGCTTTTGGCAGTTTTGCGTGTGTTTCAGTTTTTTGATGGCTGTGGATGAGGTCTATTCGATCTCTATTGGTTCGCCTTTTGGTTTCTTCTTTTCTTTGGTCTTTGGTATGGTGATTTCTAGGACGCCGTTTTTGTAGGTTGTTTTTGCTTTCTTTGGGTCGATTGTTGCTGGCATCTGGATTTCTTTGAAGTATTTTCTTTTGGGTGTGTCGACTGAGATGGTTAGCGTGTCTTCTGTTCCGTGGAGTTTTATGTCTTCTTTTTCTACGCCTGGCAGTTCGGCTATGATTTGGATTTCTTTGTCTGTGGTCATGACGTCTACTAGTGGTTCGCGTTCTTCTTTTACGCTGAGGCTTGGTCTTGTGAGTCCGTAGGGTTCTGGTTTGAGTGTGGGTTTGACGTTGCCGAATTCTCTTATCTTTGGTTTTCCGTCTGGGCCGACTGTCATGCTGTAGCCGTAGACGAAGGGTCCCCATTCTCGGATTGTTGAGCCGTCTGGGAGTTTGCGTTCTCGGACGAGGTCTTTTGGGACTCGGGTTTGGAATTCTTTGAATTCTTTTTGCATCATCTCTTCCATTTCTCTCATTATTTCTTCTATGTCTCCGAAGAGCCAGCTGCTGAAGAATGGGCTGCGTCTCATTCTTCTTTTGAACCAGTCTGGAAAGTATTCCCAAGCCATATGTATTCACCATTAGAGCAGAACTAATAGAACTCTATAAAAATCTTCTGTCCTAAGGATGGCTTTCGCAGAATTGGAAGAGGTGAGTAGAATAATAGACAGAGAATGTGAGAAGAATTAAACTTTGATTGGTGTGGGGGCTGAGTTTAGAATTATGGGACGAGTAGGTCTTCTGGGGGATGTAAGTGACTAGAATTTTTTTGTCTGGGTACTTTTTCTCTAGTTCTTCGATTTTTTGGTAGAGGTTTTTTCCTGATGCCACTACTTTTCCATCCATGACGGCTACGTATTTGCCTGCGTATTTCCGCATTTCTTCGTGGCTTATTTGGTAAGATTCTGGAGTTTCCATGACTGGTTTCCCAATAGTAATTAATTGACTGACATTATCTCTTATATGTTATCTTTGCATTAGGGTTTTGAGTTGTTCGATTTCATTGGCAATGTAGAATGTTTGCATAAGTTATTAGTGCTTGTTGTTATTGTGTTTGGTTTATGGCTCTTATTGGGGTTGATTTTAGCGGTAAATTTCCTGATGCCCCTCCTTGTTATTGTGTGGCTGTTAGGGATGATCGTGTTCGTTGTGTTTTGATGACGCGGAAGGCTAAGAGAGTTGTGAGGGTGCATAGGACTTCTAAGGCGATGGCGACCGCGGCTCAGATTTACTATACTGTTTTGCCTTTAGCACGGAAAGGTGATGTAATCTTGATTGATGCTGAGTATGATGTTGAGTATTTGAGGAAAGTGCGTAGATATTTGGAGCGCACTTTGAATGTGTCTTCAGTTGCGGTTGGGCACATTTCTGATAAAGCAATTGAGAAGGCTGATAGACTATCGAAGCTATTTAGAAAACGGAGATACTGTGACGAAAAAGATCCAAGCGTCTTGGAGTTTGTTAGGCTGATTCATCCCGCTCGCGGAGCCCGTTTCACTCCTTGATTGGTCCGGGATTTCCCTGGTTGGTACTTTCCCTCAGGTCTTTATGGAACCTTCACGGCACGCCGCGAGGGGTTATCAAAAATAACTTATTGTAAGTTATCTTATAAAGATATTGTAATTGTGTTGTATCTGATAGATCTCACGGGGTGCTCTGCTAATGCGTTGCATAAACTGATTAATACCAGAATTGTTCGAATGGCACGCACAAGTCTAGATAGGAAATAGGCTTTTGATTATATCGTAATAGCCTCGTTCGACTATCTTTTTGCATTCGTCCAAAAATATTTCGGGGTCATTTATGCAAGTTCCATGCAAGCTCTTACCAGTCTTTCCCCTTAGCTTCTCTATTTGATCTGCAACTTCCTTTACGGGAACTGGCTTGTGAAATATTCGGACAGTTTTTCCATCGAGAAACATCACGTACTTCCAATTCTCAAGGTCTGGATCGTTTCTAGTATCTCTAGATGTAACTTCTCTGCCACTTTCTGCGACACTTATTGTTCCGTGAAATCTTTTGTTGCTATAAAATACGAGAACGTCTGATTTCTGAGGAAACCTTCTTATATTGTACCCGTATGCTGCCCGCGGCTTTCGATCTCTTAAACATGTTTTGAGCCAGTCCCATCCTCCGTCTTCAATTATCGCCCAAATATAGCATTTCAATTGGTTTTCATCTCCATTTAATTTACTAATTATTGTCCAGAATTTAATAGAAGATTATTCATCATTGGGCTACTAACCTTGCATTAGGGTTTTGAGTTGTTCGATTTCATTAGCCAAGGCAGGATAGAGACAATCCAGTATGCGGTCAATCTCATCATCACCAAAACCAAGCGCGCTCAAAGATATCGAATCAAACGCTTTCCTTTTCCAAATTGAAAAACTACATGCTCTCCGTTTCTTTTGTGATAGATTGAGAAGACTTCAATCTCAGGAATTCGCTCACATAGTTCCTTTTCAAGTTTCTTAACTTGGGGTGATGATTCAAGTATAAGGTTGAAGGTATTCTCTGTAATTTCAGGATAAAATTTTCTATTGTGAGGATTTCCTTTAGGATGCACTTCAGCCATAATCCTCAGTCTAGGTCTCACTGAAGCCCTTTCTACAATTTGGAAACCTGCTATTAGTTTAGTCTGTAATCTTGAAAAGAGTGTGACAGCAAGATCGTAGACAAGCACTGAGAAATCATACTGGGTCTGGATCAGAAAGGACAGATAGTCAACGTGACGGTGATAAACGCACTAACCCATAAAAAACATAAAACTGATTAAGCATGATTCTAAGTTAGTTCCTCTTCAAATCGCCCATGGTGTCGGGCTGAAACTTTTGGTTTATAGGCGTCTGGACGACATTTAAAAGAGGAATGCGCGAAAATATGGCGTAATCAGTATGGTGTTTGCAGGGTGTTCATTTGGGTTTAATCTTTTTCAGTGTGCTCTTTAGTTGAGGCTTTCTTTCATCTTTAAAATCTCTCTTTTTAAGTCTACAATGTCTTCTTTGATGACTGTCCAAGTTAGTTCTAAATCAACCCCAAAGTATTCGTGGATTAGAATGTCTCTCATTCCTCCTATTTTTTTCCATGGAATGTTTGGATGTTTTTGCTTTGTTTCGTCTGGAATGTTTTTGGCTGCTTCTCCGATGATTTCTATTCTTCTTATTACGGCGTCTTGGATTTGTCTTGATTTTAAGAATTTGTTTTTTGTTATTTCTTTTGTGTATTCTTCTATTCTGGCTATGCTTTCCAATATATGTTCGATGAAGATTTTGGGGTCTTTTTTCATAGAATCACTTTTTGTTCTTGCAAAATTCTGTCTTTGAGCAGAGGATGTAGGGAATTGTAGGTTAAAACGTCAACTTTTGTCTTTAGGGTTTCTTCTAACTCTATTTTTAATCCTACGAGGTCAAGCAGGCTTTTCTTTCCTTTAAACTCGATGAGAATGTCTATGTCGCTGTCTTCTTTTTGTTCTCCTCTTACAAAAGAGCCGAAAACAGCCGCTCTCTTAACATCATTGCGTATCAGTACGGGAATGATTTTGTGTTTTAGACCCTCTAACTCCATGCTTATCATGTATGTATTTTGTTTCAATGCTTTTATCTTTATGTGCATTTTTGAGGTGACAAGTTTGTCGGACATTGTAGCGTTTCTTGTTTGGGGCTTTAAGGTTTTCCGTGCAGAAATTGAGTTAGGCGTGTTCCTTTTGTGAATTGAAAAACTCTGTGTTCTCCGTTTCTTTTATGAAAGATGGAGAATGCTTCAATTTCTGGAATTTGAGTAGATAGTTCTTTTTCGACTTATCTAACCTCGGGCGTTGATTGAAGGATAAGATTGAAGCTGCCTTCCGTAATTTTGAGATAGTGCTTACTATGAGGGTTTCCCTCCGAATGCACTTCAGCCATAATCCTCAGTCTGGGCTTCACTGAAGCTTTTTCTATCGTTTGCGATTGTGCTATTATTGTTTGGTCGGTGATGTGTGAAAATGCTTCTTCAACATTCTTAATGGTTTTTGGAGAAATTTCTATTTTCTTCTTTTCTAAATGCTCGCGTAAGATTTTCATAAGCATTTGATAAATAAGGTGTTCTTTAGGGATGGTCTCGAAAAAGGAGCCATCTACTATGGAAACTTTTACTTTCTCACTATCTTTATGTGTTCGTATCACATAGAGACACTTTCTTTCGAGTTTGAAATAGCTTTCATCAGTAGCAAGTTTACCATCCATACTCGTAGCTATTCTTGAAACCAGACGGTCTCCGTTCACCACATCTATTTCTTCTAAGCTTTTGTATTTGGTGGGAATTGTTGAGTTAAAAGAAGCAATGCTTCCCGCTTTCGAGTCTTTTAATTCTACCAAGCTTCCGCCGATAATTTTCTTGCCCTGTTTGTTAACTTTGAATAAAAAATCGGGAAAGTGTTGTGATTGTGAATATAGTAATGTCTTTTGGATTCCTTTGCTCTTCAGCCAATCTATGTTTAAGTTACTCCAGAAATCAAATCCATATGCCTGCTTAGCATCTCTGCGATTGTCGACGTAAGCTAAATCCTTTCCACATGTCTTTATCACCAACTCTTCTAGAGGGGAATGAAGGTTGATTGTACCTTTCTTCAAATTGTTTTACTACTCTAACAAAAAGAGAAGTTGCATCAACCAAAGACATTTAGAGAAGGCTCCTTTGCTCGGTGGTAACTCCTTTAAGTTGCCAGATTTCTCTCAGATTTGGCGTGAATCTGTAATAGTCAAAGTATTTAGATACGCTATCGGCTGGTCTCGGGAAGGTCAAACGTTTCTTAATAATTTCAACATTTTTTGGGTCGATTTCTATTCCTATAGAATTTCTCCCTAATTGGTATGCGACTACTAATGTGGTCCCTGTTCCAGCAAGAGGGTCTAGGACCATGTCTCCTGGTAATGTCGATGACAGAATTATTCTGAGGAGCAATGCGACAGGACTTTGTTGTACATGAACTCTGTTGCCTTGACTGTCTCTTATGGCTTCATCGCCAGCAAAATATCCAGAAGTTAACTCCCTTATATCATCCCAAACATCTGTGAGGTAAACGCCATTTTCTCGTTCGTATTTGTGTTCCGGGAGAGGGGGTAAATCTATGCGTAGTTTGTTAAAGACTCTGGGTTTATCTCCTTTAATGGCATGGGCAATGATTTGATACTGCTTGGAGAATCCTGAATTAACTGGAACGGCAGAGGTCTTCTTTTTTCAAACAATAAGATTTTGGAATCTCCAGCCTATCTTTCTGAGCACCCGCAAAACTTGTTCTGTATTTTTCTCTCTTTGCATGAAGTAAATGGCTCCACCGTCCACTGTGGCATCAAATACTCTATGTAGAATCTCTTTTAACCAACTCCAATATTTAGAAGCAGGTTGACTATCATCAAAAAATCGGTAATTCTTTCCCTGTCTGTAGGGAGGGTCAAGAAAAGTCAGATGAATATTATTGATAGCCCCTTCATCAAGATATTTGAGACAATCTCCTTCGAGCACTTTCCAGTACGCGTTTGTTTTGCTTTCTAAGCTTGGGCTTGCTAACGTAACTTCATTTTGTTGTCTCATTTCCGAGGCAGAACGTTCATCCTCACTCCCATGCACTACAACTTGGTAACCATTTTCAATTTTGTTAAGTTCCACCTCGGTGCCAATCGAAAATCTATTTTTCAGATACGGTGACCAAAGTCTACCATACTTGTCAAGTCTAGCAGGATTGCCATTTAACAGAGTAGAACAAGGTAAGCGAATATTCCCAATCAATTCCGACTCACTTTCTGCGGGAATCTGAATAAATCCTCGAAGAATCTCCATCTTTTTAAGGACCTTCCCTACCATTTCATACTGTTCTCTTTTAATGAGCTCTTTCTAATTAGTTTTTTCAAGTTACGTCTAAGAATTTTCCTATGTTGAAGTTAACCATCCAACTTCGTCTCCACAACATACTCAACACCATTCCTCGAAACAATGTCAGGCATCAAACGACCAAAAGGAGTATCAAAAGAGACCTCAGGAACGACAGAAACCCCTCTCTTCCGCAACTCCTCCTGCAACAAATCCCGAATAGTCACTCAGTAGCCCTGGGAACACCCATCAAACTAACCACTCATAGATGTGGTTCGGATTATAATATGTTTTACTTTTTATATTTGGAGCCTATTTGGACCATACAATAGACCCGGGTCTAGTCTAGGCGCACACACACAAACACCCACCCTTTATACATCAGTTCTCACCTAACATATCAAGAAGATGTGGACAATCCTAAGACCAGACGCAACCACAGTCCTAAAAGACAAACAAGCCCGAAAAAGCCTAGCCAGATACTTCGACGTCATGCAAGACGACAAACCAGCCAAATTCCTCATCGCCAAGAAACTCCCAGCAAACCATAACCCAGACGCCCCGCTGGAAGAACTGTGGCAACTCCACGACAAACTCACACAAGTATTCAACACCCTCCAAAACCAAATCGACACCCGCCAAAAAACCCTACAAGACCTACCCACACCCCCACAATCATACCTCGACCTCAAAACCACCATAGCAAACCGCATCCTACAAAGCTGCCACCTCTGCACCCGCCAATGCCACAAAAACCGCCACAAAGCAGAACTAGGCTACTGCAGATGCGGAACCCAAATCACCGTCTCAACAATCTTCCAACACATGGGAGAAGAACCAGAACTCGTCCCATCAGGAACAGTCTTCACCCTAGGCTGCACCCTCCGATGCCTCCACTGCCAAAACTGGAGCATATCGCAATGGTTCGAAAACGGAGAAATCTACACACCTCAAAGGCTAGCCAAGGCAGTAGAACACCTACGCAAAGCAGGCAGCAGAAACGCAAACCTCGTAGGCGGAGAACCAACACCATGGCTACAACAATGGCTAGAAACCTTCCGCCACGTCAACATAAACATCCCAATAGTCTGGAACTCAAACACCTACTACAGCCAACAAACAGCCAAACTCCTCGCAAACTTCGCAGACATCTACCTCCTAGACTTCAAATACGGAAACAACCAATGCGCAGAAAGAATCTCAGACGCCCCAAACTACTGGCAAGCCTCCACACACAACCACCTACAAGCCAAAAAACACGGAGAACTCATAATCCGCGTCTTAATCCTACCAGAACACCTAGAATGCTGCACAAAACCCACCCTAAACTGGATCGCCAAAAAACTAGGAAAAGGCACAAGAGCAAACATCATGTTCCAGTACCGCCCAGAATGGAGAGCCCAAGAAATCCCAGAACTCCAAAGAACACTCACAAACAAAGAAAGAGAAGAGGCCATAAAACTAGCCAAAGAAGCAGGACTGACAAACTTCATCACCTAAACTCCACATACTAAAACTGAACCAAAAGGTATTTTTCAAGCCTTCCCCACCACATCTATATAGAAAGGCGACTATCACATGCGCTACTGTCCAGAATGCGGCGGAGAATTAATGTACACTTCAACTACAAAACGCTACGTATGCACGAGTTGCGGACTCTCCCTAACACACCAAGAACTCATCGAACTGCGCAGTCAGCTAAGACCGAGCTTTGAGTCTGAAGAGGAACAGCGACGCAGAGAACGAAAAGAATACCTCAAATGGTGGCTTGGCAAGAAGAAGTAGAAAAGACAATACGTAGCGTTCAAACAAAACGCCTAGACAACACTCTTTTTCAGTAGAAACGGCATCACGCCAAAATCTTGAATAACACGTATCGAATATCTCAACTTGGTAGGAGAACCAAATGACTCTGCCAATAGAAATCATCTGTGTCGGAACAGAACTCCTAATAGGCAAGACCCTGAACACCAACGCGAACTGGCTCGCGAAACGAATAACAAGTTTGGGAGGCAGAGTTACAAGAATCACCGTAATCAGCGATGACGTCGACGAGATAGCCTCAACCGTGAAGGAAGCCATGCAGAGAAAAAACGAGTTCATAATTACCGTGGGCGGACTCGGTCCAACCTTCGATGACAAAACCCTGCAAGGCGTTGCTGGAGGATTAGATCGCAAGTTAGCAGTGAACGATGAGGCTCTAAACATGATAGAGGGTAAGTATCGCAATTACGTGGAGGAGGGACGAATGGAGAAGTTTGTGCTAACTTCACATAGGATTAAGATGGCTCAACTTCCTGAGGGAGCCAAGCCTCTACGTAATCCCATTGGAACAGCGCCTGGAGTAACAATAGAATGCGAAGGAAAGACCATAATATCGCTTCCTGGCGTTCCGTCTGAGATGAAGGCCATCTTCGAGGAGACTGTTCTACCCATTCTCAAAAGGGCTGCTGGCCATCTGACATTCTTTGAGGCGAGCATACAGGTGGCCGGAGTCATGGAGTCTGAGTTGGCTCCTATCATTGATAAGGTGATGCACGACAATCCCTACGTATACATAAAATCACACCCCAAAGGAACTGAAAGGACTCCCAGAATAGAGTTTCACCTTTCTACCACCGCTGAGAATCCTGATCTAGCCAGAGAACGCGTTAGAAGAGCACTTGCAAATCTCCGTGAGCTCATAGAGAAGAAAGGTGGAAGAGTCAAGGCTGCCAGGTAAGGAATTTGATGCTGGAGAAACCCTTTCGCGGCGAACTAACAATTCAAGATTTCTAGCAATTCAAGGACACAAATTACTTGACGTGTAGAAAAAGAGAAGAACTGGAAAAGATCGATCTCTATTCCCAGTATTCCTCTTCTGTTGGAGCCTCCTCTTCGGTAGAAGCCTCCTCCTCAGCCATTTCTTCAGCAACCTCTGAACCCTCAACAGTCTCTTCAACGATCTCCTCAGTAGCCTCTTCAGACTCTTGGAATTCCTCCTCTTCCGCAGGTGCCTCTTCAGAAGGTGCTTCCTGTGGCACCTCAACTGACTCTTCAGCGAAAGGCTTTTCCCGCGGCTTCTCCATCAGTTCTTCCTCCAAGACCTCTTCAGAGATTGTCTTAGGTTCCTGTGGCGCCTCCACAGCTACCTCAGGCGGTTTTTCAACGATCTCCTCCCCCTGTGGTGGTGATGGTGGCGTAGGCACCGGTTCTTCGGGGATTAGCTCTCCCACGATCTCTTTAACTGCGTTTAGTTCCTGCTTTGTAGCATCGAGTCCCAAGGCGAAGGCGTTACTTTCGTGTTGATGCAGCTCCTCATCGATCTCCCCAGCGGCATATTGGATTTCAGAGGTTGCTAGAAACATCTCTAGCACTGTGATCTGTTGCTCAAGTTCACCGATCTTGGATGTTATCTTTTCGGCTAAGGCTTTCCTACGAGCCTCAATGTCCGTAATAGCATCCATGAGTTCTTTGTTAAGCGACTCGTACGTGGACTGCGAAATCTTCCCTTCATTGAGAAGATCGTCGAGAACATGCTTCTTTTTCTTCGATAGCTCCAGATCCTTGCTTATTTCTTTAAAAGAATACTTCCATGAAATCAATTCTACACACCGTGCTGAGTCCTTGCCTCAGCAAGAGAAATAACTTTTGCTAACATGTAGATATACTGCTGACTGCAGAGATCAGACGCTTTTGCATTTTTCCTTCTGAAAGGTTTTAAACACACATGAATCAACCCATCATGGAAAGCCCTAAACATGAACACACATCTGATTAACAAAGCTTGTCCATTAGCAGTTTTCTGGAGAAGGAATGTGTTGAGAAGCAGTCTAGCGAGGAGACGTTCAGAATCTGATTAGTATAAAATTCTGATTCCAATTCATACCAAAATATAAATATCTAGTCGGAAGACAAAAAGTTAAATATGATTAGACACAATCATACAAGTTCGGTACGGGTGATGCGCTTGGAGAGAGAAACCTTAAAGAAGATGCAAAGAAGGCTCGTCAAGGGGTTCATGGACATAATAGTCTTGGCTGAGTTAAAGGAGGGCCACCCAATGAGCGGCTACGACATCATTGGGTACATACACGACAAATTTCACATTCTAGTCAGCTCAGGCACCGTATATTCTCTACTCTATTCCATGGAGAGAGACGGATTAATTGAAGGCACGTGGGCCAAGAGAAAGAGAGTCTATGCGTTGACTGAGAAGGGCAACAGAAAAATCGAAGCCATACTAAACGCAAATGATAAAATAAAGAGTCTCTTGACAAATCTCTTGAAAGGCTAGCATGTCTTGTAGAGAGATCCAGTATCATGTTAATGCAATCCGATACCTGAGGCTGTCCATTTTTTAATCAAGAAACAACAAAATGCGTGTCTTCTTTGGCATGTGCCTTCAACTGATTTTTCGACACATTTGCCAATCAAATCAAAGATTAATACAGCTTTGGTTCATTTTATGTATAACCTACGAGGTTAAGTCCGTTCGTGATTAATTTAAATCCCATCAATTAAATGGCAAAAGGGATAAATAAGACGAAGACCTTATTTTATGTGCCCGGTCGGAAGGGGATGGTGCCGCTACCAAGCTGGCACGACTGAAAATATCTTGTGCACCCTTCGTCTCCGTTAAACCGATGTAATTAGAATCGAGTAAAGTCCTTCCAAAAGAATGGGAAATCACCAATTCGGCGACGTGATGGCTAACGACGTATGCGTGGCTGCATTGGAAACTTAGCCCCGAAAACCGGGCATATTTTATCAGGTTGATAGTTTGGGCGTGAGCTTGTCTACGGCGTTTTTGACTTTCTTCCATTCTTCGAGATTCCTTAGTTGAAACTTGTGTTTTCTTTTCCACTTTCCGTCTCGGAATTGCCACATGTACATGGCTATTGAGCGTCTTCCGTATGATTCGATGAGCGCTATGGCCTCCCACCATCTCTGGCTTTTGAAGATAGTTACGTGGTCTATTACTTTGTAGAAGTCTGAGATCGGCAGTTTCTCGTCCATTTTGATCGCCATTTGCATCTTATGAGAGATGTTTGGATTTAAGGTCTTCTCTACGTTGGGGTTGAGATGAAATAGATGAAGGGAGGGTGCTTCTAGAGGCTGTGAGGGCGCGAGCAGTTCCAGCCCTATGTTTCTATATGATTCAAATAGGCTTTTTGTTATAGTTCCTTGGAATGGTGGATGGGTTTGTCCCTAATGGTTGTGGATGTTGTTGAATGGTATCTTCGGGGTTTTCTGATACGCAGACCGAGATTTGAAGGGCTAAGAACTGAGGAGGCTGTGTATGAGGTTGCCACTAGGAGGGTGAAGCGTTGTACAGAAGCGCCAAGACGACAAGAAAAACGAAGTGACTAAAGATCTAAGGAGGAACTTCTGCTGGTCATAGACCTCTGGGGTTGAAACGAACTGGATCATGAGAGTGGAAACAGTTGTGCAATCGCCAAGATTATCTCGATCAACAATAAGAATATAAGGGTCATTAATCCGGTGCAGAGAGCCCCAAACCAGCCTGAGTCATGATCTTTAATCAGAGAATACCGGATCATAACCAGCAAGACAAAGAGAGAAATGCAGAAAGCAATGAAATTTTGGAAGTAAGAGAAACATAACTCAGAGGTAATAATGACAAGAAATGAGATTATGAAAACGTTTAAGAGTTTCTTGAACTCTCGCCCAACCACAACGGAGATTGCTACGTACAAAGCAATAGTCATTGCAACGGCATTCACAACAAAAACAACGCTGTAGGCAATGAAACCATAAATAGCTAGTGCTAAAGCCCCGAAAAAGTAAGCAACTACTCTTAGACTAATCCTGCTCACTCCCCTTTCCTAACTTGTATCTCATTCTAAATCCTACTAAAAGTTTAAGAACCTTATCTCTTTATTGGAAAAGAAGAGAGGAAGCGCGATCCTATGTGTCAGTGGCTTAAAGATCTGTTAAGAATCTTCACATGGAAGGAGTTATGGATGGTGGTGAGTGTACCAACTGCAATTATGGGGGTTTGGCTTTTATTCAACCTCATGCTTAGTATCCGCATAATCTTCATTAGGGCTACAGCCATTTGGCTACTGTTTTTCATTTTAACGTTGGGAAGCGCAACAGTTGATGCTTTAAGGAAGAAGCAAGCCAAGAAGTGATCTTGATTACTCTCAGAACTAGTATGTGATGAGGTTATATTTGATTCTGGCAAACTGCAATTTCTTCGCGCGTGCCTTAGATTCACGGGCATGTTTTCGAATGATATTTGTCCGCCTAAGAGATGGAGAGATCGAAAAGGCGGTATGGAACATTGTTCCGTTATTTTTTTATAGAAGTCTCTTCCATCAGTGGATTGGTGCGGGCAGATGAAACAAGTCAGCAAAGTAACGATGGTAGGGTGCTTTCCTCTCACTCTTTACATCTAAACCCCGCACCATTGATCTTTAGCCTATTCCTACGTAGACGTTGTTGCTCTAACAATATGTCGGACAGAACTATCTGACTTGGCTGTAGAGAGCTCTAAGCGTTATGTACAATGTGTCTAGTTCTGTCGCAACCTGTGACCCTTTTTGTGTTAATTTGTATCGACATTCTTCTCGGATGCTTCGGCTTGGCACGCCTCTTATGAGATCGCAAAGCAATAACATGTCTATGTATCTGTTCGCTTGCCTGTAGTTCAAATTGGCACTTCGCATTATACTTGTCTTTGTTTTGCCTTTTGGAGTACGCCTGAGGGTGTCGAGAATGTCACAGACTATGCTGATTCTGTCTCTATACCTAAATTCTGATATTTTCGCAAGAAATACGCTCAATGATAAATTGTACACGCTTTCTCCCTATATTTATATAGTATTTTTCTAGAAAAAATATCTTTCTCTTTCGCACACAAAAACTATACACAAAGAAGAGCATGGTTGTCTGACAAGGTGATACACAACCAAATACTGGCCACTAAGCCCTTATTTTAAGTGAGATGTTGAAACTAAGGAAGTGAGGTAACTCAGCCTGGTTTGGGCGCTTGACCTCTCACACCAATGAGGAGGAAAAGGTCCTTTTTTAGCTATTACTGGTGTTTAAGTCAGCTCTCAAAGTCTTAAGGTTGTGGCAAACCTTAGAGTGTTCTGTTGTATCCTTGGTTCTTATGTGTGGTAGAAGATTAAGAATGCTTTTGGCGAAGGTGGTGGTGGTACAGGGCCTGTGTGCTGGTCATAACCCGCCTTCTGTTCAGAGACGGCATTCAGCTAAATGGATTATCCTTAGCTCTTGTTAGTTCTTCAAGTATTGAAATGGTGCTTTCTTTTCGTGCTTGCCTCAATAGGGCTTTCATGTTTATTTTGGTGTATTTTAAGATCGCCCGTATGTCATCTTTGTCCTTTAAAGTTCTTTCTTTAGGAACCGTTACGTTTATCATGCGTAGTTTTGACAAGATTAGTGCTTCGGGGGTTTGATAGAAGGTAGGGAAACCTAGGATCATTCCTGGCTTTTTCTCAAGCTTTTTGTCAGACAGTATGATATCAATGCTGAAAGGTGTCTTTTTGTCTTCCAGGGTTATTATTCTATAGTCTGATTTGAACGCTTTGTAGATGTTTTGCTCGTTAGCCTGTATGCCCACTTTCCTTAGTTGCGCGGCGAAAGGTAGAATGTTTTGTTCGGTGACTTTGACTACAATGTCTATGTCCATGGTTGTTCGAGGCAAGCCATAATAGCTTGCTGCTAGAGCTCCAGTAAACATGTAGTCCATTCCAGCGGCATTCAAGACTTTAACAATTCTTCTGATTAAACCTTCGAATTTGTTCAGTTTCTAAACCTCGTGGTGATGTCGCTTATTAAGCATGATTTTGGCTCTAAGTTTCTCTCTGAGCTTTTCATCGTTGATAGTTTTATCTTGGTCTCTAATGCCGTCCGCAGATATACGAATGCACGTGTCCACCATGGTTATAGTCAAATTCACTTTGTCCTCCGGAGTTAGCTTTTTGGGGGCCAACGGCGTCTCCACAGATATTAGTTATGCTTAGCTTAAGAAGAATTCTCCATGCAGTTTAGAAGAGGGCTGGTGTGCTGGTCATAACCCGCCTTCTGTTCAGAGACGGCATTCAGCTAAACGGGCTACCCGCGTCTCCCACAGGACCTCACAGACGCCTATTTGCCCTTCCACCCTGCTGGTCAGCCGTTTCAACGATTCCCATCCGGCATCCTCAACGGCTTAGCACGTATCATCGTCCTCTCGCCGAATGGGCGTTCCGTTTCTGCTCTGGAGCCAAGACTCTCGTCTCGAGCCCTTGCGGGCGTTGCAGTTCTGTGTGGTGGGCGGAGTTTCCTCAAACGCTTGCGCATTCGAAAGCCGTCCGCCAGCTCACCAGCCCATATAATAGGTGGAAATGGCAGTCAATAAGAATTTTGGCGTGTCGTGTAGAATCGGTAATGGAAACTCTATAGGGTTTCTCTGGCAACGGTTAAAATTCTCACGTAGTCTGCAGTTTCGTCGCAGCTGTCAGCCACATGTTCCATCTCCTCGATTAAATCCTTTAGCAGCAGGATTGTTGCAGCGTCCATCTTATTCGAATGTTTAAGCAGTAGGGTCTTTCCTTCTAGATATTTCTCGTCGACGCTGTGTTCTATGGCGTCGATTTTCCTTGCGAGTTCCATAGCGTTGGCAGGATCTGTTCCCAGTTTCTCGATGGCGCTACGTAGAGTGGTTGCGCATGTGACTAAGTCTTTGGACGTGTCGGCGAAATGTGTCCACAACTCTCTTACAACCTTTGCTTCCAAGAGGACAACGACGGCTCTCGCTGCGTCTTTGACGTGGTCCGCCACATCATCCAGCCTCTTTACCAGATGCATGATGTCTTCTCGGTCCTTTGAGGGTAAACTGCCTCTCGTCAGCTCCTCGAAAACTGTTCTCCTGAGTTCGTCGATCTCGTGCTCTACGAGAGACAGTTTCTCGAAGGATGCTTTCGCTTCTTCTTTTTTGCCTTTCAAGGCTGCGTTTATTTCCTTCTCTAGTTCGATCACTGTGTCTATGGCCAAGGTCATTTGCCTGTCTGCAATCTCCAAAACCCTGGATTTCCGTCTTCGGGCGAACCACGTTTCCATCAGCTTTGTCTCCCAAATGAAAGTAACGTTAGATTATCGGCAACTAATGTATTTAAGAATATTCTCATTCGAGGGCTAACTCCTCTTTCAACCCCTTCTCTGGATACGCGAACACAAAGTTTTTCTCAACTGGAAAACTAACCGAAACCTTTTCTCCAACCTCAAGCCATTCTGCCATTAGTGCAGGGCGAACTACGATGACTGAGTCGCCGTTTTCTAGTCGAATTTCGCATCGTGTATTTGTTCCCTCGAACCTAAATCTTTCAACTTCGCCGAAGAATGTGTTGATCCCTTCTTTTTTGCCTTTTTCGATGGTGAGAACCTCTGGTCTCACAGCTACAATCACTTTATCGTCCCTTTTGTGCGTCTTGTCTAAGGTTCGAACCAGCAGCCCTCCACGAAGTTCGATAACCGATTCTTTTCCAGTCGCTTTCGAGACGTAGCCTTCTAGGAAGTTCGATTCTCCGATGAAATGAGCAACGAATAGGTGTTGTGGCCTCATGTACAACTCTTGTGGGGTTCCAACCTGCAAGATTCTTCCCTTCCTCATAACTGCTATCCTGTCGGAAATCGCCATGGCCTCTGCTTGGTCGTGAGTTACGTGTATACCGGTTAACTCGAGGTCTGTCACAAACCTTCTCAGTTCATATCTTAATTCATTTCTGATCTTTGCATCCAGCTGGCCTAGAGGCTCGTCTAACAATAGTAGTTTGGCGCCAGCAGCCAGCGCCCTTGCTAAGGCAACTCTCTGCATCATTCCGCCGCTCAACTCTGAAGGAAAAGCATCTAGCCGCTCAAAGAGCTTAACCATCTCCAACATTTCGCGCCCAATGTTTTTCTTGTCCTTTTCTTCCCACGCTTTCACTAGTGGACCGTATGTTACATTGTCCCAAACATCCATGTGGGGAAAGAGAGCGAATGTTTGGAAGACGAACCCTACACCTCTGTCCTCGGGTGCGACATCGTTGACAAGTTTGCCACCGATATAGATTTCGCCTTCATCAGGCTCAACTAACCCCGCTATTATTCGTAGCAAGGTTGTCTTGCCACATCCACTGGGACCGAGAAGGGAGAAATACTCCTTGTCCTCGACACGGAAGCTTACATTATCCACTGCAACAATTTTGCCTTTGCCAAATGTTTTCGTTACGTTCACCAGTCGAACTTCGGGCATCTGAAAGCCTCCAGAAACTGCTCATTATGACTATCGGAATAGTTTTTCGCTAGTGTATTAAGCATGTTAACGTCTTCCTCTCGCTATAAACCTTAGAATTAACAAGATTATGAAAGAAAATATCACAAGAAAACCGCAACCGAGACCCATGTCTAAGGAAGTAAGTTTACCTTGCTGGAGCAGGTTTACCCAGTCGACCAGCAAAACAGGGGCTGTCCTCAATTCGGTTACCACTGCAATAGTGGCGCCAGTCTCGTCAACACTTCTCGTGAACATCATAATGGCCCCAGCTAACAAAGAATACTTCGTCAATGGTAAGATAACGGTTTTGAAGACTCTGAACGGACGAGCCCCAAGAGTTCTTGATGCCTCTTCCAATTCTATGGGGATTCTTTCAACAGCGGCAGACATAGACCTCACAAAATACGGATAGGTAATGGAAAGGTGTGCAAAAATCAGCAGCCAGATCTCAGGGGCGAATGCGAAGTTTTCTTTCCAGAAGATGCCAAGGGAAGCGCCCAGAGCTGTTGAAGGAATAATCATAGGGATATTGACTAGTATGTCTAGAATCGCGGAGGGAACTGTGCCGATTCTCCTCCTTGCAATAAGAATCGCCATTGGCAAACTCAGTAGAACATTTAATAGGGTAACAACGGCTCCTACGAGATACGACAAGGTGAGACTATGCCAGTATCCCTCCCACGGATACAATCCTGCCAACGCTTTGTTTAATGTGCCACTGAAAATAGCACGTCCGGCTGGAAGGGCGACGAAAAGTGTTGGGATAAGAACCATAAGAAAGAATGCAAGAAACGTTACACTGTTTCTTAGTGTTACAACGCCTGAACTACTAAGTCTTTTTTCCGTTGTTGGCCAGACTCTTTTAACGGGCATCTTCAGTCTTGGGCCTAATAACCTTATGGCTGCATATATCAGGCAAGAAACTGCTATCAGAATGAAGCTGACGAAGACCAGCGTCCCTTCCTGATCAAGGTGTGTCTTGATGAAAATTGGCCCGTGCTGGAAGGTGCCCGCAACCATCATTGTTGCTCCTGTTTCTGAGATTGACCTTGCAAATGCCAACGTGAACGCCGCAATAAGAGAGTGTTTCAATATCGGAAGGGTAACGGTTCTGTCTGCTGTGAAGGGTGTTGCACCTAGGGTTCTGGCTGCTTCTTCGTATTCTTGCTTGTAGTCGAGGAGAGCTCCCACCATCACCCTGACTACGGCTGGATATGAGAAGGCGAAGTGGAGCAGGATGATGAGAAGCCAACCTGGCGAGACCAAGCTGTCGACTCCAAAGAGTGATGAGATGCCTTGTGGCTCGCTCCAGAACAACAGGAATGAGTAACCAAGGGTGACTGTAGGCACTATGAAGGGAACATCCGTAAGTGTGTCGAGAACACTCAGCCACCTGGATTTGCCTCTCGCTATGAACCAAGCCATCGGCAACCCAGCGAGTATGTCGATTGTTGAGACGAAGATGGCGATGGCAAAAGATGCGTAGATCGAGTCCATCGCCCTTGATAATAGATCAGGGGCTTCTAGGATTTGGCCCATGGTGTTCCATTTTAGAATTATCCCAAGGATTGGAGGGAGCAGAATCAACGCGAAAAAGAAAATAACGGAAAATGAGTAGACTATGTGTCGTATACCACGCTTAGAAGATAGAGAATCAAGGAATCTCATGATGCCAGACTGAGCCAATTTATTGTTCCGCCTCAGCTCTTTCCCATTTTCCAGTTTCCAAGGAGCCTTTGGTTCTTCCCTATTGATTTGCTGTCCCCCTTAAATCTTATCGTGACGAAATGAGTCAAAACATGATATTCCAAGCTCTCCACTTAACCATAAAAAAAGGATAATACACCCAAGAATTTCGCCAGTTTAGAAACTGACCTAATCAAGACAAAGGCAAGCCTAAACAATCTTTGACAACACAAACTCAAAAACTTTCATATATTAGACGCATTAAACAACACTGATAAACAACCAAGAGTCAAAACCCTGAAACACCATACTTATAAGCAACCTAGACAACGCATAATAGTGCAAAGGCGCCTTTGAGGTCGAATTCTCTATGATAGACCTCAATCTTTGTGGATGCAATCATCTATGATTGCGTAGATGATGAAGCGGAAAGTGGTGTAAAAAACATCACAATGAAACCATGCAGAAGCCCATTTCAAACGCCAAACAGACACAGAAGGGAAAACCGAGTAAGCCCGACATGCGACGCCGTCTGGTGGATGACTAGGCTTGAGCGCTGAAGAAGGGCGTGGCAAGCTGCGATAAGCCACGGGTAGCCGCACGCAGGCGTAGATCCGTGGATGCCTGAATGAGACTTCTTGTCACAGACTGCTAAGGCGGTCTGTGGTGCTCCTACTTGGGAGCGGGAACCCTCCGAACTGAAACATCTAAGTAGGGGGAGGAAGAGAAACCAAAACAGGGATTCCCGAAGTAGCGGCGAGCGAAAAGGGAAAAGTCCAAACCGAACCTCCCGAGGAAACTTGGGAGGGATGTGGAGTTGAGGGTCCAGCCGCTCTTCTAACCAACCAAGCCAAAGCAGCCTGAAAAGGCTCGCCAAAGAGGGTGATAGCCCCGTAGGCGTAGACTGGAAGAAGAAGGGGCTGGAATCCCAGAGTACCGCACCCTGGCATGGGTTTGGGAAACTGGAAGTCACCAACTTCCAAGACTAAATACGACTCAAGACCGATAGCGCACTAGTAAGGTGACCTAACGCTGAAAAGCATCCCGGAAGGGAGATGAAAAGAGCCTGAAACCAGACGGTAAAAGACGTATGCAGCCCGAAAGGACAGATCCCTCCTGAAGGAAACCATGGTAACATGGGAGTACGAGGGAGGGGGACCAGGGTTGCATTCTCCGTCTAGAAACACGGGCCGGGGAGTTCACGGCTCTGGCGAGCCTAAAGGCCGAACGGCCTGTAAGCAGAGGGAAACCAACAGGCGCACAGCCAGCCTTCGGGTTGGCGAGGCGCGAGGTCTGAAAGGGCCTGGAGTCAAAGCTGTGTGACTAGAAACCGGGCGATCTAGCCCTGGGCAGGGCGAAGTCAGGCGAAAGCCTGGTGGAGGCCCGAAGGGGTTCTGACGTGCAATTCGTTCCTCAGACCTGGGGCTAGGGGCGAAAGACCAATCTAGCCCGGTGATAGCTAGTTCCCTCCGAAGTGGGTGTTAGCCCAGCCTTGAGTGAGGCAGCCGAGTGGGGTAGAGCACTGATTGAAAAGTAAGGAGTCGAAAGACACCGCTCTTCTCTCAAACTCCGAATCCATCGGCGCCAGAGACCTCAGGAGGCGGGTTCTAGGGGGTAAGCTCCTAGTCCGAGAGGGGAACAACCCAGACTGGGGTTAAGGTCCCAAAGTGCTGGCTAAGTGTTAAACTGAAAGGCGTCATCAGCCCCAGACAGCGGGGAGGTAGGCTTAGAAGCAGCCACCCTTTAAAGAAAGCGTAACAGCTCACCCGCCGAGGCTGATGGCCCTGAAAATGGACGGGGCTAAGCCAGCCGCCGATACCCTAGGGTGCAGCTTAGCGCTGCATTGGTAGGAGGGCGTCCCGACTGGGCGGAAGCTGGGTCGTGAGGTCCAGTGAACCGGTTCGGGATTGCATATCCCGGTGGTAGTAACAGCGAAGAGAGGTGAGAATCTTCTCCGCCTAAAGGGCAAGGGTTCCCCAGCAACGCGTCGTCAGCTGGGGGTAAGTCGGTCCTAAGGCTGAACCTAACCGAATCAGCCGAAAGGGAAGCGGGTTAAGATTCCGGCACCACGGAGATACATGCGGTGACGCAAGCTCAGTGTCTGACGCTTTGGGGTAAGCTGAGCAGGGCCGTCGCCTTGTTTAACCATATTAAACTTGGGGAGTGCCGTAATGGCGAGAACCAGGCCAAGGTGGGAATAGCTGCCCGTATTTAGGGCGGTTCAGCTGATCTCTGGAGCCTTTGAAAAGGATGCTGAGAGGGATTCTCCGTGACCGTACCCAGAACCGTCACAGGTGTCCCTGGGCGAGAAACCTAAGGCGTGTCGGGTGCACACCAGGCGAGGGAACTCGGCAATTTAGCCCCGTAACTTTGGGATAAGGGGTGCCTGCGTTTCTGGCTTCGGCTGGGACTGCAGGTCGCAGTGGCAAGGGGGTCCCGACTGTTTAATAAAAACACAGGGAGCCGCAAGCCCGAAAGGGTGTGAACGGCTTCTGAATCCTGGCCAGTACAGGTACCTGAAACCTGGGTTCAACCGGGCTAAGGGCCTGCAAACGCCGGGAGTAACTCTGACTCTCTAAAGGTAGCCAAATGCCTTGTCGGGTAAGTTCCGACGCGCATGAATGGAACAACGAGGACCCCGCTGTCCCCGCTTGGTACCCGGTGAACCCACGTAACGTGGCCGAACAGTCCACGAGCTCCCAGAGGGAAAAGAAGACCCCGTGGAGTTTTACTGCAGCCTGCCGCTGGGATATGGCTGTGGATGCAGAGTGTAGGCGGGAGCCGTTTGATCCCAGTCTCTCCGGGGACTGGGGTAGGCGCCAGTGGAACACCGCTCTTCTGCAACCGTGTCTCTGACCGGCGCTTCGGCGTTGGGACAACGGTAGGTGGGCAGTTTGGCTGGGGCGGCACCCCCTTGAAAAAATATCGAGGGGGCCCAAAGATCGGCTCAGGCGGGACAGAAATCCGCCGTAGAGTGCAAAGGCAAAAGCCGGTCTGACTGTATCCTCCATAGCAAGGGATTCAGAGGCGAAAGCCGGGCTTAGCGATCTTTCATGTCCTTCTTGGTGAGGGCTGGAAGCGACAGAAAAATTACCCCGGGGATAACAGGCTCGTCGCGGGCGAGAGTTCACATCGACCCCGCGGCTTGGTACCTCGATGTCGGCTCTTCCTATCCTGGCCTTGCATAAGGGGCCAAGGGTGAGGCTGCTCGCCTATTAAAAGGGAACGTGAGCTGGGTTTAGACCGTCGTGAGACAGGTTGGACTTTATCTGCTGGGAGTGTTGGTCGCCTGAGGGGAAAGGGTCCCCAGTACGAGAGGAACGGGACGTTGTAGCCTATGGTTGACCGGTTGTCCGATAGGGCATTGCCGGGCAGCTACGCTGTCGCGGATAAGGGCTGAAGGCATCTAAGCCCGAAGCCGCTCCCGAAAATAGGCGGCCAATCTGTGGCAGGAGACTCTGGTAACGGAGCCTTAGCCATGGACGAGGGCCACCATAGAAGATGGTGTTGATGGAGTCGGGGTGTACGCATTAAGACCTTCGGGTCGAGGTGTTTAGCCCGCGGCTCCCAATCGCCCGAGGTGTCGGGCCGAAAAAGCTCCTTTTTGTGTCTGGACGATTTTTGAGTGGGCTTTTGCATGTTTCTTTTTGTGGTTTTGCGTGTGTGCGCCTAGAGTAGACCTAGGTCTTCTAGAAGAGCCTAATAGGTTTCTATTATGGGGTATGTTGGTGGGTTAGGGTTTTTTGAAGAAGTATTGCTTTTGATATATTCTATCTGTTGGGTTGTGGTATGTGTGCATTCGTATTTTGTTGCGGTGAGGGTTGTCTGTCTTGACTGTTTAGGTTGGTAGTTCGACTGGTGTGGGCGCTTTTGTTTTCATTCCTATTTTTGTTGCTTCGGAGATGACTTCGCTTGCGTCTAGAACTTCGAGTAACACAGGCTTTCCTTCTTTTGTGAAGTGGATGATTATGGGTCCCATCTCCTCTGCGTAGTCGATTTTTTCTTCTGAGACTTGTATGAGTAGGACATCTGATTCTCGGTTATAGCTCATCTTCATATCGTTTCCTCCTTGCTGGGTAGAAGGTGACTATGATGTTTACGTCTTCAACCTTTTCGTAGACTACCCTTAATACGTGTTCTGTGTTTAGGGAATGGATGGCTATAAACCTATTCTTCCATCCCCTCTCTACTTTCTCTGGCTCTTCTACTGTCATGATTACGTGTTCTTTGGTGAGGGGAAAGCCTAGACGTCGGAGAATCTCAAACTTTCGTTTGGCGTGGTCCGTGAACTTTATGGTGTTCAAAACTCTGCCTCATGATCCTGTAAGATTCTCTATTGTTGACAGTTTTTTCTTGGTTTGTTTGTTAGTTGGTATGTGGTTGTTGGTTTGTCGTTTATTTTTTGTGTTTTTGTTGTGATTTGGTCTTTTTCGAAGAGGGTTTTTAGGGCGTCGTAGAGTTGTTTTTTTGTGTTTTGTGGTAGTTTTTGGTGGATTTGGTTGAGGGTGAGTTGGCTGTGTTGTTGTAGGAGTTGGAGGATCAGTTCTTCACGCTGCTTCTTAGAAACCATCCCAAACACCACAATTGTGTGAAGTTTGTTTGTCACTTCTATTAAAATGATCCTGTCCACATGCTTTTTTTGACTTCTTCTATTTTGTCCCAGTATAATGCCTTGGAGAAATAGTCAATGCTCAGAAGGTGGGCTCAAATGGTTGTTAACAGATCTTTTCGGCGAAGTTTGTGGTAGTAAGAAAGATGAGATCGAAAGACAAGTATAGTTGATCAATGCGCTGGCAATGAGTCATTTTAAGCACTTGCAAATATCTTCTCCGTAGTTCAGCAAAGCCATGGTAAGTCTGCCTTTACTCGTAGATACTTTGTAGTATGGAACTGTTCTTCTGGAATCTGACAAGTGTCGTCGAGCATATAGGACTGGTATTGTCACAGCCTCATGTCTTACCTCTTCGAGAGATTCTAGCCTTCTTATGGAATTCTCCAGCTTCTCCTGAACTTCCGCAAAATGATAGCTACGGCTCTTCACCTCAACCACAAATACAACGGTCCTCTTGTTTTGAGGAAAATAGAATATCATGCAATCGCACCTTTTCTCCCCTTCAGGGATTTCCATACAACCATCGATTCTCACATGAGTGAAGCTACCATCTTCCCCAGCCCATACAATTTTTCCTCTTTCTAAGCAACGTCTTGTGTCGCATATACATCTCAGTAGTTCAAGGAACGAAATTCTCATTCCTCCAGTTGAAGTCTCGACTGCAACGAGACTTCCTCCTGGTACAATTCTTTTATGGCCTCGTCAAAAGATGGTATCTCTTCTAGAGATCCATATTTGCCGATGTGGATCTGTCGAGAGACGCTTCCTTTTCTTTCTTCCTTTAGCCAGTAAATAGCGACATTTTTTACATCCAAAGACACTCCCTTTCTGCTTTCTTTCAGTCTGTACCTACCTGTAAGCTGTGAAACTTTACGCAATATGAGATCGCTGTGTGTCGTCATAATTATTTTCACGCCTTGGTTGACTAGGTCTGCGAATATTTCGACAAGCTGAAGCTGAGCCCCGGGATGCAGATGTGACTCAGGCTCTTCAATTATCAAGAAATCTTCCGGGCTGACAAGTTCTCTGATAATAAGGTACAAAGGAGTTAGTTCCTTTATCATGGAGGCAGCATGGATAATATCCACAGATCTTTTCTTTCTGTTTGACCTGAAGACATAGCTTATCATTGCTTTTCCTACAGGTTCGCGCAATCGAGTTAGCTCAATTTCACCTCCAAGAAGTTCTGTGAATTTTCTTGCAGAAGTGCTCAAGGGCCCCTTTTTGCCTCGTAATTCCATGATAGTATTGTAAAACTGGGAGGCCATTCCAGGAAGTGGAGGCATAGATATTCCCCTTATTGGCGCTACGGGTGACAGGCTAACCAAGGCTGAAACAACGGTGTCATAGCTTTCCAGCAGGCCTGCTCTTCCAGCAGGGACGTAAAATACTGTGTCAGGAGTAGATGGTTCATCTCCTTGATTTCCAGTAAGGACGAATTCAGATAGTGTCCCTAGCACGAATTCTTGGATATGCACACAATCCGCGAAAGCAATGCGTTTTTTCCTTAAGATTCGTCTTACATCGTTGTCTGAAAGAATTTTTTGCAGTAGGGTTTCTTTGTTGAAATCAAGGTCCGCCGAAAGTTCTTTTCGTTTGGACATCGAAAAGGTAATGGATGCGTTTGGATTAAAGGCGAGTTTCACGTGGGAGTTGGAAAAATTAATATTTATAAGCTGCTTTGTTTTGGTGCCAAAATTCTGTTCTAATAGACTGTTAAATGTTTGAGAAAGACCATAGCGAAATGCTTGTGTTACAATTTTTATGATTCTATCAACAGCCTCGCTTTCTGTTGGGCTCTCCTTAATCGCATGTTTTATGACCCCCGGGGAATAGGGCACCCTCCTGGGAAAGATCGCAAAAGGGTATCTAAACAAATAGCGTCCTCTGAACCGGGTAAGTCTTAAGGGTTCCGCTATTGGCCCTAAGCTTAATGATGAGTGAATCAGTTGGGCCAGAAATGATTTTCCGAGGTTGTTCTTGCCGATGATGATCGTTAAAGGTTTTGTCTCTAGTGTTGCCTTCTTAATTGGACCAAAATTGCCAAGAGATAATCGCATAGACATAACCAACTCTGATCTAGATTATGGATTTCCAACACATTATAAGACATATGTGTGGATAAAACCTTTCTGCAGGTCGCTTCTCATAAAACATGCAGCCTCAGTATCCCTGCGCTTAGTTCTTGCGGGAGAAGGTTCTCAAAATGCTTATTAGGTCCGAAGACAACGTGTATAAATGCAAGGCTAAAACACGCTTGCAAAGCCGTAACCTTAAGGCGGCTTCAACCAGACAATAAAGGCGTATATCGCCTATGAATGAAGGAACTGACCTCCAATTACGGCAACAAAAAATGAAGACTTAATGCCACGCATTAGGTCCGAAACAGGCTTTGGCGCAAATCCCCAATTCCAGCTGGCCTAAGCGGCCAATATAACCTACACAACTCCGGTTGATCCTGCCGGACCCTACTGCTATCGGGGTGGGACTAAAACATGCTAGTCGAACGCCTCCAAGCCATGGAAGAGGCGTGGCAAACGGCTCAGTAACACGTGGCCAACCTAACCTTAGGACGGAGACAACCCCGGGAAACTGGGGACAATCCCCGATAGGTGAGGACGCCTGGAATGACCCCTCACCCAAAAGACGTTGGAACCATGCTTTTCAACGTTGCCTAAGGATGGGGCCGCGGCCGATCAGGCTGTTGGCGAGGCAAAGGCTCACCAAACCTATAACCGGTACGGGCCATGAGAGTGGTAGCCCGGAGATGGGCACTGAGACAAGGGCCCAGGCCCTACGGGGCGCAGCAGTTGCGAAAACTCCACAATGCACGAAAGTGTGATGGGGCTAACCCGAGTGCCGTCCGCTGAGGATGGCTTTTCTCCGCTGTAAGGAGGCGGAGGAATAAGGAGAGGGCAAGACTGGTGTCAGCCGCCGCGGTAATACCAGCTCTCCGAGCGGTAGGGACGATTATTGGGCTTAAAGCGTTCGTAGCCGGCCTAGCAAGTCTCTCGTTAAATCCAGCGACCCAATCGCTGGACTGCGGGAGATACTGCCAGGCTTGGGAGCGGGAGAGGCCGACGGTATTCTCGGGGTAGGGGTGAAATCCTTTAATCCCGAGAGGACCACCAGTGGCGAAGGCTGTCGGCTAGAACGCGTCCGACGGTGAGGGACGAAAGCTGGGGGAGCGAACCGGATTAGATACCCGGGTAGTCCCAGCTGTAAACGATGCGGGCTAGGTGTCGGTGTGGCTACGAGCCACTCCGGTGCCGCAGGGAAGCTCATAAGCCCGCCGCCTGGGAAGTACGGTCGCAAGGCTGAAACTTAAAGGAATTGGCGGGGGAGCACCACCAGGGGTGAAGCTTGCGGTTCAATTGGAGTCAACGCCGGGAACCTTACCGGGGGCGACAGCAGGCTGAAGGCCAGATTAAAGGTCTTGCCAGACGAGCTGAGAGGAGGTGCATGGCCGTCGCCAGTTCGTGCCGTGAGGTGTCCTGTTAAGTCAGGCAACGATCGAGACCCGCACCCCCTGTTGCTACCGCTCATTCGCATGGATGGTGGGCACACTGGGGGAACCGCCGCCGACAAGGCGGAGGAAGGTGCGGGCTACGGCAGGTCAGTATGCCCCGAAACCCCCGGGCCACACGCGAGCTGCAATGGCAGGGACAATGGGCTTCAACCCCGAGAGGGGAAGGTAATCCCTAAACCCTGTCGTAGTTTGGATCGAGGGCTGCAACCCGCCCTCGTGAATAATGGAATCCCTAGTAATCGCGCGTCATCAGCGCGCGGTGAATACGTCCCCGCTCCTTGCACACACCGCCCGTCGTTCCACCCGAGTGGGGCTTGGATGAGGCTTGGTCCTTGTGGCCATGTCGAGTCTAGGTTCCGCAAGGGGGGAAAAGTCGTAACAAGGTGGCCGTAGGTGAACCTGCGGCCGGATCACCTCCTAAGAAAGCCATAGGTCAGCTGGAGGGGAAAACTAAGCGCCACAGCCCACGACTAATTTTGAGTGTTGTTTAGCGAGGGAGAGTGGAACTCGAATACTGGTTGGAAGAGGAATTGCCAAGACGATAGCTTAATATAGATGAAGAGTTTTGTCAAAGGATGAAGCAGGATCTAAAGCAAGAAAACTCAGAAGGTTGCTACGGCTTCTTTTTGGTTTTCTATCTTGACAGTCCTACTTCCATTAACTACAAGTGAGGTGAAAAGATGGCATATTCAAGCAGAGGCAGTGGCTTTCGAAGATACGGCTTTAGACAGGCCCCAGTAGAGTTGGGGAAAGAGTACGAAGCTGACATCACTGAGATGAGCCGCAGAGGAGATGCTGGCGTTGCCAAGATCGAAGGTTTTGTGGTGTTTGTTTCTGACGCAAAGGTCGGTGACCATGCTAAATTCGTGATCACAAAGGTTGGAAGACGACACGCGACAGCCGAACTTTCAAAAGCTAAAGCAGAAGACGAAGAAGAAGAAGCAGACTAATCCAAGCTGTCTAATTGTTCAAAACGGAGTTCCCTTTTTCTTTCGATTTTTTCTCATTTATTTTATAGTGTTAATATAAGAGCATTTCAAAAGAAGGTTGCCCTTTTTGTTATGATGGATCAGCCACTTTATGCGAGCGCCTATTCTTTGTGCGTTGGGCTTCAAATATGAGTGTTGAGAAGGGTTTTGGTGGTGGTTAAGGTGGATGAGGTGGAGGGTTTGGTGAGGGAGCATGTGAGGTTGCACCGAAGCCTAGGCGTTCAGGACGTGTATAAATTGCTGTTTCAGGGGGTCTTGGGTGTTGGGCATATTTTGAGGGATAAGGAGGGGGCTTGGAGGTGGCTTGTGGAGGAGTTTGAGGAGGTGGATGCTTCGGAGTTTTTGGAGGAGCCTTTGTTGGAGAGGGTTAGTGTTGATGGTGGTGTTGTACGGGTGAATTTGAGGCCTTTTAAGAGGTTGGGGTTATCTTTGGAGAGGCTCTTTGACGTTATGGTGGCTTCGGCTGAAAGGATTGAGGAGGATAAGGATAGGTTTGTGGAGGTGTGGAAGCGATTCATACAGCTTGTTAGGATAGGGAGGTTGGATTTTGATTATGAGCGCCTGAAAGAGTTTGATGAGAATGTGAGGGCTGCGGGGTATCCGCCTGTTCATCATTCAAGGGAGTATGCAGAGGCCAACAAACCAGCCTACAGAGTAATACACAAGAAAACCTACCAAGAAAGATTCGGGTGATTATGTAGAGACTCGCACACTGGCACAGGCCTAGGTTTATTGTATGATGGAAATAGGCTCCAGATGTCTTTCTGGGTTTATTGCAGCTTTTGGATGGTTTTTCTTGCTGTTTTGTAGAGTTCTGCGCTTAGGTATATGATTTCTGAGAGTTTGTCGAGTTTTTCTATGGCTTCTTGGCGTGGGATTAGTCCCTTTCTGGTGGCTTCGATGATTATGCCTATGGAGCCGCGTATGGGGATTTGTAGGGTTTGTGCGAAGGTTCTGGCTGCTTCGTCGTCTAGGAGGGCTGTGGTATTGTTTTTGTAGGCGTATTGTATGACTGCTACTTCTGCTTGGTGTAGTCCCGCGGTTTCTGCTGCTTCGTGGAATTCTGGTTCTAGACGGATTTTTTCGGTTTTTATCCAGCCTTCTTCTATGGCTTTTTGGATTTGGAGGGCGTCTGGTGCTCCTTCTTCTTTTCCTTTGTTGACGGTTTCGGTTTTGACTTGTTGTGGGATTATGATTGTTTTGTACAGTTTTTTGAGGAGGTGGAGGGCGTTTGCTTTTGCGAGATGGATTAGCGGGCCAGTGTTACTTGTGGCTTGGGGTGAGGATGTCTCTGATTTCATCTTGTAGGCCTTCTGGGGTTAGTGGGAAGGGTATGTTGTGGGTTTTGAGGTGTTTGAGCATCTCTCGGTAGGTTACGCCTGCGATTTCGGCGGCTTTCCA
>Ga0315306_10000114_pt1 | contig 38076 bp, 33 predicted proteins | sample TDP1_MG_FD_203803 | JGI IMG/M metagenome (GOLD analysis project Ga0315306, IMG submission 203803) | Freshwater sediment microbial communities from Lake Towuti, South Sulawesi, Indonesia - TDP1 | ecosystem: Environmental > Aquatic > Freshwater > Lake > Sediment | place: Indonesia: South Sulawesi... | reverse complement strand
AGGAGACAAGGTAGCGGTGCGCCTTACAATGACTGGCACACACAAAGGTGCAGTTAGGGGCATCCCTCCTACCAACAAGAAGGTGACGGTGTGGGGGATCTTCATTGACCGCATCGCTGGCGGCAAGTTCGTGGAAGAATGGCAGGCAGCAGACATGCTAGGCTTGATGCAGCAACTCGGTCTCAAAGAAATACCCACGCCGAAGAAGGAAAAATAACCACCACAAATCGTATTCTGATTTCAGCTTCCCCCTCTTTTTCTGTTCGATCATTTATTACCTCATCATTTACGCTGAACGATGCTTGTTCGAAATAGTCCGCGCATTAAACACTTCCATTTGATAGCGAGTCTTCAAACACCAGTCGCGAATTCTAGTGCTTCGGGGGATTTGAAATTCGATAATCTAAGTCGATATTTTCCTCTAACAGCCCAAAATCCCAATTTGAGAAATTTAAACGAGATAAATCACGCATCCCTGGCTATCAACTCTAGAGTGTAATTTATGCTCAGCTGAGAGGGGCTTTCCGTGTGTTAGAAATTGTTAAGTGCAGTTTAGCACGAACATGTGTTTGGTGATAAAATGATTTTCATCACCTTGGCGCGATGGAGAAAGAAGCCGACAAAAGAGACGATAACTCAGGCATCGAAGCTCTTCGAGCAGATGGTTAAAGAAGGCAGCAAGATCGTCGGGCGGTACTGGACACTGGGCAGGTACGACGCAATCGTCATAATAGAGGGAAAGGATGAGAAGACAGCCATGAAGTCTCTCTTGCGATGGGGAGACATGATCTCAACGGAAACCCTCGTCGCACTTACAAGGGAAGAAGCAATCAAGCTCGTCGAGTAACTGAGCGATGACATAAAAGGTCTTGACGTAAGCTTCGGGCTCCAGAGCTTGGAGCCCTCCTACTCTTTTTTTAATCGAATGCGCGCTCGCTAAGTGAACATTATGGCCGCTTCTTTAGCAGGAGTTTTATTTTGGCAGAAATCGAAAAAGCATTACGGTTGCCAAGAAAAACTAGCCATTTCTGCAACATTTTCGCTGTTCTTTAATTACAGAATGACGGAAACCAGAATGGTTTGAACGAGAGCTTGAATCTGTCCAACTATCACTTTAAATCTTATTCTGGTTTCATTTTGAAAACATTTTCCAGAAAGGACTGAGAATCGAGTCTTAACCCCGATAATTTAAACCGATATCTGAACCTATTTACTTTTGGCGGGCCCGCGGGGATTTGAACCCCGGCTCTCCGGCTTTCTCCTCCGCCATAGAAGGCCGACGCCTTATCCAAACTAGGCCACGGGCCCACTAAAGCCTCGCGCCATGAAGGAAGCTATTTCGTCCTTGAGAACTTTTCGCTATGCCCCTTTATCTCTTTAACTAATCTTCTTTAACTCCTTATGTTTCTGCAGAGTAACAAGCACTTATATTTCAGACTAAAAGGGGCTACAGAGGAGTTTTCCTATCTGGATCCTAATAAAGGTGGGATGTTGAAAACAGTATTTTCTATAGAAAAACTGCTTGCGCTAAAATGTAGATAGCTTAGAGGAGAGAAAGAAAGACAACAAAACACAACAACCCAACCATTCTTCAGACCCACAAGACTACATCTAAAACCAAAGTGATTCCAAAATCTTTACAAAAGTATACGCAAATTATAAATTGCAACAAAAACAATACCAGTAACCACCACCCGAATTTGCCACATTGCTGTAAAAAAGGGATGAAACAGATGAGCACCCACGCAGAAGACTTAAAGCTTCGATTAATGACCATCGAGCTACTCAAAACCGCCAAGAAACGATACACCTACAGAGAACTATCCTCCAAAACCAACCTACCCGTAACTGTTCTAAGCCGATACGCCAAAGGCCACGTCCTGCCAAACGCTGAAAGAGCTCGACAACTCTGGGGCACCCTAAAAAAGCTCGTTGGCCTACAAACCGAACTGTGCAAGAGGGTAGAGTTCAACGATCAAGGATATTTTAACAACACATGGATCATCGGCGACTTCAACATACTCAGACAAGCCGCACACCACGCCCTCGCAGCCTTTGCAGGGAGACGTGTGACAAAAATCTTAACCGCCGCAGTAGATGGCATACCACTGGCAACCATGGTCGCAGATTCCCTAGGCGTCAATTTGGTTCTTGCTAAATGGGATAAAGAGGTGGGAGTTCCATCGTTTCTTGAGGAAACTTACGTGCTGAGAGATTCCGGCGTAACCCGGACACTTTACGTGCCAAAGGATGCCATGAAGAGAAGGGACAGCGTACTCATCGTAGACGACATGATAAAGACTGGGGAAACCCAAGCTGCCCTTGTTAGCCTCGTTCGCAAGGCAAGGGCAGAAATTTCAGGAGTCTTCTCCCTTATCGCTGTTGGAGATGAATGGGAAAAGAAGTTAGACCTGCCAAAAGGATGTCTAGTGGAGATCGTAGCAAGAATTAAGCCAGCGTAGCAACCGAACAGTGTCTCCTAACTATGCATTGGCTACATCTCCCCTTTCTGCAAAAGTCTTTGCCAAGCCTGAGCAAAGCAGTTTCAAAGTTTGCAAAGGTTTTTCCAGCTATCTTATTTTTTCTCCAGAATTCTTTTAACTCTCTTAATGCTCTTTCAGGGCTTTCTTCTTTTATTAGCTCTAAATTTTTCGCCGCCAGAATAACCAGTGGAGTGGGTTTTGAGTCGGCTTTCTCCCAGAGCTCTCTTAGCTCTCTGAGGAAAATGCTTACGGTTACTCCTCCTATGCCCTTCCCCAAGTCCTTTAAGTGTTTTTCAAGATCAGAAGAGTTTAAGGCTTGCTCGTAAAGTAGGCTTAGGCTCCCCTTGTATTTTGCGATTAGGTTGCCCATAACCTCTAAGAGCTTGTCGCTCGTTTTGAAGTCGTATCTGGTGTAGCCTCCTGCATCCAGTATCTCAACCAGACCATGCCACCCTGTTTTCAGAATCTTCTCTGGTGTTAGCACTCCGCGCCTCTCAAAGCACTGGTAAGTTCGTATCACAGAAGTTTCGCTTATGGGAGCGCCAAACAAAACTGAGGCCAAAAACCACTTAAAAATCTCGTCGTCATCCCCTTTTCTCAAGTTAATTCCTAGAATCTCTGAATATCTCCATCCAAAGTTCTTAATCAACAGAGTTGCAACTTCCATGGAAATCCCATCGTTATCATGTACTCAAGTCGTTATAAAAACTAAACGCAATACGGGTTCCACAACAAAACAAAAATCGATAAACAAGTAATAGAGAAGACCAACGGTGGCCCACATGAGAACCATAGAGTGGAAAGACGGTACGATTATTGCAGTAGACCAAACAAAACTACCCAACAAAACGTCCTTTCTAAAAATGAAAGAGTGTCAGCAAGTAGCATCCGCCATCCAAGACATGAAAATACGGGGAGCCCCACTCATAGGGGTGGCAGCTGCCTACGGCTTAGCTCTCACCGCCCACCATTCAAAAGCCAAAGAGAAAAGAGAGTTAATGAGGGAAATTGAAAACTCAGCTGAGATTTTGAGGAAAACGAGACCGACGGCCATGAACCTTTTCTGGGCGGTGGATAGAATTATGAAAAGAGCGTGGGAAACCCCGGGAAGCGCAGAGGCCGTGACTAGGGTCGTCGTCAACGAGGCTAAGAAGATGGCTGATGAGGACATTCAAGCTAACCGCAAGATCGGTGAACACGGAGCAAAACTGATTGACGATGGAGACACCGTGCTCACCCACTGCAACGCGGGAAGACTAGCCACCGTGGATTACGGCACCGCATTAGGGGTTATACGGGCCGCGTGGGAACAGGGCAAGCATGTTAGAGTAATGGCCACGGAAACCAGGCCTCAACTTCAAGGTGCCAGACTTACAGCGTATGAGCTAAAACGCGACGGCATTCCAGTTACGCTGATCACAGATGGTATGGTTGGATATGTAATGTCTAAGCGGCTGGTGAACAAGGTTGTGGTGGGGGCGGATAGGATAGTTGGAGACGCTGTGGTGAACAAAGTTGGAACTTACTCCATTGCTGTGCTAGCCCATGAGCACGGAGTTCCGTTCTATGTCGCTGCTCCCATGTCCACCTTCGATTTAGCACAGTCCTCGAAGGATGTGATTGTTGAGGAGAGGAGCCCTAAGGAAGTCACACATTTTTGTTCCCAGAAAATTGCTCCTAGAGGAGTGGAGGCTCTAAACCCAGCGTTCGACGTTACCCCGATGAAATACGTGAGTGTCATAATCTGTGAAACCGGTGTTCTGTCCTCCACCGAACTCAAAGGACTTGCAACGTCTGGGAGAGCTTAAATCTTAAGCGTGTGCATGACAGCTTTAGAGATGGTTGGGGGCTACGGCTTTGAAGCAACCAGAGGGCAAGGCTGGGGCAGGTCGCGAAACCGAGTTAAAGATGAAGGTCTCACTTGTAGAGAAAGGGGTTCTGGTTTCTTCACCAGAGGATATTGAGGGACTTTCCTCAAGGGGCTACGGAGTGTCTGAAAACGGTAAGCTGTTGCTCGCTTTTTATGAAGTTTTGTTTCTGCTAGATAAGGATATCCTCCAGGTTGAGGATGAAAAAACCGGGAAAAATTTAAGCTTTCAAGACCTCCTCAAGCGTTTTCAACTGGTTGAAAAAGACGCTTGGGTCAAGTACCTGATTTACCGAGATTTGAGGAGCCGGGGATACGTGGCGAGGGAGGGTTTCGGGCTTGGGATAGACTTTCGCGTATATGAGAGGGGGGACTACGGGAAGGAAACTGCCAAGTACCTCATATTTGGAATTCAAGAGGGGCAACCCGTTTCGGTGGAGGAGTTGGCACGAGCCCTCAGGTATGTTCAAAGCCTGAAGAAGAAGCTGGTGCTCGCGGTCATAAACAGGAGAGGAGAAGTTGTGTATTACTCCCTCTCACAGCTGACGTTAAAGTGAGGAATAGAGAATGCCAAAGTTTAGAACTGTTCGGGGAATGAGAGATTTTCTGTCAAAAGACGCGGAGAAGATGAGGTACGTAGAGGTGGTTGCGAGAGACCTCGCTAAGCTCTACGGCTACGAGGAGGTCATTACGCCTGTCGTGGAACACTATGATCTATTGGCAGCGAAATCCGGTGAGGAAATTCGCGAGCGCATGTACGCTTTCAGAGATATGGGCGGTCGAAAAGTGGCTTTGCGACCCGAGTTCACCGCCTCTATAGCCAGACTAGTGGCTACCAAAATGAGACATGAGCCCAAGCCGATGAAACTGTTTTGTACTGGGAGCCTCTACCGCTACGATGAGCCGCAGTACGGGCGCTTCAGAGAGTTCTGGCAAGCCAACTACGAACTCATAGGCTCCAGCAAACCTGAAGCCGACGCAGAGATTATCACGCTCACCTACGACTTGATAGAAAGAGTGGGGTTCCGCAACTACTGGTTCAAGATTGGACATGTGGGAATTTTGCGGGAAATTTTGACTCAGGAGAGAGTGGCGGAGGAACAGCAGAACACGATCATGCAGTTACTGGACAAAAAAAGGCGGGACGAAGCGTTAACTGTCACACTGGAGTCAGGTGCTTCTCAAAGCTGCGTAGCAGCCTTAAAAAAGCTTCTTGAGACTAGGGGGAAAGACATCTCTCAGGTTCTCAAAGAAGCGAAACGAATTGTTGAAGACTACGAAAGTGCTGTTGCCGCCGTGGAAAACCTGCGGGAAATCATCGAATTGACAAGGGAGAGTGGCGCCAAGTTTGAGACGTTGATAGAGGCGGGGTTTGCTCGAGGACTTGAATACTACACTGGGATGATTTTTGAGTTTTACGTTCCCGAGATTGACGTAGCGCTAGCAGGCGGAGGACGCTATGATAAGCTGATCGAACTTTTCGGTGGAGAACCTACTCCAGGACTAGGAGTAGCCCAAGGAATAGATCGCATAGTGCTCGCTATGAAGAAGCAGAGAATCTCTCCAAAGTTTCCGGAGGAAAACAAAGTTATGGTCATTCCAGTTGGCGAAGAACTGAGGACAAAGGCTGTTGAACTTTCGTTAGCGTTAAGGAAGGCGAAGATACCCGCTGAGGTGGAGGTTATGGGACGCACAGTTTCTAAGGCTTTGTCTGACGCTGACAGGAGGAGGGTAACGCATGCCGTTATTGTGGGTCCTGAGGAACTTAGGGAAGGAAAGATAGTTCTGAGGGACATGAAAAAGAGGGAGCAAAGAACCGTTGAAATCGAGAATCTTTCTAAAGAAATCCTAAGAGGCTCCAGCTAGATCAAAGCGAAACGAGTCACACTTCTTCCTTCCTTTCCTCTTCCAAAGCCTTCCCACAGTATGGACAGAACCTCATGTCCTCAGACAGCACCCGACCACACTGGCGACAAAACCTAATTATTGGCGGGGATGGCGTTGGTGGTTGTGTAGGCGGAGGAGAAGGAGCAACAACTCCTTTCCGTCTTCTATACACCAAAACACCGAGTAGAACTGTGAACATTGGCCATCCGACCACACCTAAGATTAGGATCACGAAGTCCATAAGATAAACAATGGGAGATACTATTGGATAAAAGTCTAAGGCTAGACCGTAAGCGCTGTATCTGCCCATGTAATAGTTGAAGAACCAGTGCAGAAGTATTGGAGCTTGTGCGCCGTATAGCATATACGCTAAGCCAAAGGCTAAGCCGACTAGAGTTGCTGTCGTGAATTTCCCCGGTCCCCAAGGGTGCCCTACGTGAACCCATCCGAAAACCAATGATGTAAGGATGATCATTATCCATTCAGCTAGGCTAATTCCTCTGATGCCAAACTCGCTCACCGTCTTCACACCAAGCGATTTTTTCGCTTTGTCAGGGCACAGCGGAATCAAAAAGGCGACTTTCAAAGCATGCACTGCCGACCAACTTGCCACGCTCTTTTTTCCTACCAAAAACAAATAGGCAATGAGGAAAACGCCGATTGTGCTTATGCGAAAGCCGATTTCTTCGACCAGCGGACCAATGGTTCCAACTATAAAAAACATTTCAAAGGGGTCCCATTCAGGCAGGGAACCGGTTGGAATGCCGATCGACTCCTGAAAGAGGCTTATCACTATAACGGCGGTGAGCAGCATGCTCGTTATGATGGGCATGGCGAACAGGTTGTTGTTAAAAAGGTCTGTTAGGGGACGTGACAAACCTTTTTGCACCACATCGTGTAAGCTTTCTCTAGACATCCAAGCACCAGCAAAGCAGAGGGCATACACACCCAAAAGAAACAGAAAAGCCAACCCGACGTTTACTGTCACTGGAACATAAAAGTAGGCTGTGAAAAGTTCGATTGGAAGCGCTAACAGGTGACGCGTACTAAAAGCTACCCCTTCAGGAGTGAAAAAGAACAGTGTCAGTCCCAAGGGTATCGACAAGAGATATGAGAAAACAAGAAAGAGAACTGCAATGATAAGAGGTACCGTGAAAAGGACTTTGAAGACAATCTTCGCCTCGTAATGCGTCACTATGAGACGCTCCAATAATCTAATTCTATATCCACATTAGGTTCCACGTTTGTTATTAATTAACCTTAACTACGATGTTTAGTTCCGGATTCGCGTCTGCGTAAGTTCGCTTTAGTAGAAAATGTTAGTTGCAAGTTTTCCTTCACTTCAAAAACTATATAAACAACAAGGTTGAGTTGTTAATATCTAAGTTTAGGAGAAAGGGACCTATGACAGGAGATGTGTTGAAGAAACTTAAGGAGGCTGTTATGAACTACGATGTTGAGGCAGCGGTTGAAGCCTCTAAAGAAGTGGTAAAAACCGGTTTTGACCCGCTTAAGGCAATTGAACAGGGCTTGGGAGAAGGACTAAAGGTCGTTGGGAACAAATTTGGAGCCGGCGAAATTTTCCTTCCAATGTTGATGATAGCAGCTCAAGCCATGAAAGAATCCCTAGCCATACTGGAACCCACATTGGCAAAGGGAGCCCACAGAAAAGTTCTGGGCAAAGTCGTCATCGGAACCGTTGAAGGAGACATCCACGACATTGGCAAAAGCATAGTCGCCGCAATGCTCACTGCAAACGGCTTCGAAGTACACGACATCGGATGCGACGCTCCAACATCAAAGTTCATCGAAAAAGTGAAGGAAGTCAAACCCGACATAGTCGGAATGTCAGCCCTCTTGACAACCACCATGCCAAAGATGACCGAAGTGATCAACGTTTTGAAGAAGGAGGGGCTGAGGGGAAAAGTAAAAGTGATCGTAGGAGGCGCTCCGGTTTCAGCCGCCTGGGCCGAACAGATAGGAGCCGATGCTTACGGCGAAGATGCCATGGCAGCCGTTGATGTTGCCAAAAACTTGGTAGGCAAATAGGAGACGCCTTTTTTTCTGCACCTAAAAATTGGGCAATATGCGGAGAACTTGTTAAAGGAAATAATGCTACCAGTGAAAGCAAGTCTGTAAACCCTTGGTTTTGAGACATAGAGCAAAAATGAAAGTATGAAAAGAAGAACTGGAGTGACTGAAAATTGGTTAGAGCAAGCTTGAACCTACTATCAAAAACCCAATTAGACAATATCCACAATGCAACATTGGAAATCTTGGAAAATCCTGGACTGCTAGTTCCAAGTGAACGAGCTCTAGGGATTTTGGAGGAGGCTGGAGCTAACGTTAACTACGAAAAAACTCGTGCAACCATACCTGCACATGTCGTTGAGGAGGCCCTGAAAAAAGCTCCGAAAACCATAAAATACTGTGCCAGAAACCCTAAACATGATTTTACGCTTGAAAAAAAGGAAATTCACTTCACAACAGATGGATATGGCGTTTACATAAGAGACTTTGAAACAGGAGAGCGAAGGAACTCAACGTCTACAGATCTCGCCAAGTGGGCTAGGCTGGCAAATTCCCTGAATATGATCCACGTTTTCTGGCCATCAATTGCGCCAACCGACATACCAGACGCCGTGGAGAGCCTTCACACATTGATTATATCCCTTAACAATACGGAGAAGCATGTTGAGAGCGATGCATACACCGCCAGAGAGGCCCAGTACGTAATCGAGGTTGCAGCTGCCATCGTTGGAGGTAAGGAAGAGCTAAAGAAGAGACCAATTATCTCAGCAGTTCAGTGTCCCATTGCTCCTCTTGGATATGATAAGGGATTGATAGAAGCAGTCATAGAGTTCGCTAAGGCTGGTGTTCCAGTTGTCCCGTTGTCTATGCCTTTAGCCGGCGAAACGGGGCCAGTTACACTAGCAGGAACGATTGTTATTAACAACGCTGAAGTTTTAGGAAGTCTCGTCATCTCCGAGTTCGCCAGCCCTGGAGCACCCGTGTTATATGGCGGTTGTCCCGGCAACATAGACTTCAAGACTGGAATGCTTACTGTATCACCGGAGGGAGGTTTGCTCAACGCATCTCTTGCGCAGTTAGCCCGTTATTACAACCTGCCAAGTGAGGTTTGTGGTAGCTGTTCAGATTCAAAGGTTCCGGATGCCCAAGCCGCTTATGAGAGAACCATTAGCCTTTTCCCTGTGATGCTTTCTGGTCCAGACATTATCTGTGGTATGGGGGGTTTGGAAGTAGCCAAGACGATGGTGCCAGAGCTTTTGGTCATCGACAACGAAATCCTAGAGAGCATGCTCAGAGTTGTCCGCGGATATGAGATAAACGATGACACCTTGGCATTAGATATCATACGCAAGGTTGGAGCCGGCGGCCATTACCTAGCGGAAAAGCACACCCTCAACAACTTTCTCAAGGAACACTGGGTGCCAAAAATCAGCGATCGGAAACCATACGATACATGGGAGAAAACAGGTGCAAAGGACATCGTTAAAGTGGCAAAAGAAAAGGTTAAGGAAATTTTAGCTACTCACAGGCCTGAGCCTATTCCTAAAGACGTTCAGAAAGAAATCTCTCAAATCCTGAAAAGATACGAGAAAGAAGTCTTGAGGTAAAGCAGGACACAGACTTTGAGGAACAGAATAACAATACATTGCATGAGAAAGCGATACTCCGCAAACCATAGATACCCGATTTCTCCTAAAACACAACTTAAGCCTAGCAAGAATTATTATATTGAGTCAGAATTCTATTGTGAAGAGAAAAATGGAAAAATTCATCACCGTAACGTTTGAACCCGAAGGGCGCAGGGTAAGAGTACCACTTGAAACCAGCGTATTCCAAGCGGCAAGCGACGCTGGCATTGGAATCAGAACTGAATGTGGCGGAGAAGGAACCTGCGGAAAATGTAGGGTCATCGTCAAGAATAAGAGCGCCGTAAATGAGGTGACAGATGCTGAGACAGCTCACTTATCCCAAAGGGAAATTGATTCAGGTTATAGGTTGGCTTGCCGTACAATCCCCAAGCAAAGCGTCACGGTGATGGTTCCTGAAGAAAGCAGAATTGGAGTGCGTAAAATCCAGATTACTGGTTTAGAAAGGCCCGCACCGTTGAATCCATCAGTTAGAAAATTTCACGTAGTGTTACCGAAGCCCACACTATCTGATGTTAGACCGGACTTCAAAAGACTCCTCGATCACCTAGAAGATGCGCATAGCCTTAAGAAATTGGAAATTGACTACGAACTTTTGAGGAAATTGCCTGATGTTCTGCGTGATACAAATTGGGACTTCACAGTCGCAATTTGGGACAATCGCGATATTATCGGGATTGAGGCGGGAGACACCTCGGATAAACTCTTAGGGTTAGCCATAGACATTGGTACGTCGAAAATAGTTGGTTATATTGTTGACTTAATAACCGGTCAAACTGTAGGTGTAGGATCTATTGAAAACCCGCAAATTATGCACGGTGAGGACGTAATATCGCGAATTACGTTTGCCATGGCTGGTGATGAAAAACTGAGGGTGCTGCAAAAATTAGCGGTTGAGGGAGTAAATGACGTTCTACATGAAGCGTGCACCCAAGCGAACGCTAACCCAAATCACATTTATGAAGCAGTAGTAGCTGGGAACACAGCCATGCATCACTTTCTATTAGCTATTCAACCAAAATACCTAGCCCTTTCACCATATACGCCGGCTGTGAAGAAGCCAATAAACGTTAAAGCCAAAGAATTGGGCATAAAAATCCATCGAAATGGCGTTATCTATGCTTTACCGGTTATAGCGGGCTTTGTCGGCGCAGACGCTGTTGCAGACGTTTTGTCCAGCGGAATTTACGAGTCCGAGGAACTCTCTTTACTTTTAGACATAGGAACAAACACGGAAGTTTTCGTTGGTAACGCTGAAGATATTTTGGCTTGCTCCTGTGCCTCAGGCCCAGCCTTTGAAGGAGCCCACATCAAACATGGAATGAAAGCTGTAACCGGCGCAATCGAAAAGGCACGTATCAGCCCAGACACATACGAAGTTGAATATGAAATAATAGGTGATGTAAAACCTGTGGGCTTATGCGGATCTGCAATGGTTGATGTTATAGCTGAAATGTTAAAAAGCGGAATCATAAACCAACATGGAAGATTTAGCCCCAACATAAAAACACCACGACTGAAGACAGTTAATAATATCCCAGAATTTGTTGTGGCATGGGGGAATGAAACCGCAACTAGAAAAGAGATTACGGTTACTCAAAAAGACATTAATGAATTACAGCTGGCGAAGGCTGCAATGTTTACAGGTTGTTCAATTTTGATGAAGAGGAAGGGCGTGAAGAGGGAAGACCTCGACCGAGTTTTCATTGCAGGCGCTTTTGGAAATTACATCAACCCTGAAAACGCAAAGTTCATTGGGCTCGTGCCCGATGTGCCAACGGAGAAGATAATTTTTGTTGGCAACACAGCGATAACAGGCGCCAAAATGGCTCTAATCTCAAGGGAGGCAATGGAAACCGCTGAGGCTATTTCAAGGAGAGTTCGATATCTTGAGCTTGCAATTGACCCCGATTTTAGCCAAGAATTTTCCTATGCCTTGCTCATTCCACACAAAGATTTAGACAGATTTCCATCAGTTAAAGAACAGCTAGAAAAGCTCAAGTAGAGTCATTAGTGCATTGGCTAGGCTAAGCAAAGCTACGCTATTCGGTAAAGGGGATGTTTCGGGTCGAGTGCCATCTTCTTTTCAAAGAGAAGATAACCATAAGCAGCGTCTGTCATCGCAATGACTGGAAAAACATACTCCGCATCTTCTGCCGGCCCGTACAAGACGAAGTCTGCTCCCACCGCCGCAGCGACAACGCATGCGGATGCAACTGCTGGCTTTACCGCCTGTTTTCCCATCTTTGTTTTTAGACCTCTCCACAGGCTAACCGCGTTGTGGGCTCCACAGCCAACGGGCAAACCGAATTCGTTCTTTAGTTCAAAGGAGGCGCGGCATGCCATCCCTAGGCCTGGGATGTCGAGGACGCAAGTATCGAGTAAAGGTTTGTCGATGCCAGCTTCACGAGTTACCTCTAGAAGCTGCTTGATAGCCTTAATTCGACCCGTCGTCGTGAATTCCTTTGGGTTGTAGGCGAGGAGGAGAACATTCCTCAGACCCGCTTCCTTAATTGCTCTGATTTCCTCTTGTTTGTACTCTGGGATTAGCGAGTTATAGACAACCCTGTCGATTAACCCAACTTCACTTGCATACTTTACTCCCGCTATTTTCGCTTCAGCAGTTGGTCCGTCCATCAGAATAGGAACGTCCGTAACGCTGGCCGTGAACTCAACGAACTTTTTCATGGTCTCCGGCGTAGCCCCTACCACATCCAGCATACAGGGGTTTCCAGTCTTATCAGAAAACTCCTCTTGAAATTTGATTACCTCTTCTGCTTGCTTTCGGTCGAAGTCCCCGGTTTTCTCGTCACGAAAGATTTTATGGCCGTGATAGAAAATTGTTCCTATCAGAACTGTGGGGTTTTGTCCAGGGATTCCCCCCACTTTAACTCCTCCTATGTCGATTACTTGTTGTTTACTCTTAAATTCGAACAAAGACTTACCTCCTTGTTCCTCAGCCCCACTCAGTTCTACTTAAATCCAACCCTAAATCTTTTAGCTCCTTCTTAACTCCTTCATATATATTTAAACATTTTCTTGACGGTTTCCCTGTCTTAATGTCGCAGCATTCCTGATATTTCATGCCTATTGGAGGATCTTCAATCTTATCAACATACTTCGATGCTAGGTTTTTCACGATTTCGTTAGCGTCTTCTCTTTTCATTCCAGCAACAGTGTACGCCACTTCAGCAGCGAATCTTGGTTCTACTGGTGTCAAGTAATCTTCTCTCCTGCCCTTTGCTATTCCTCCTGTTTCCATGGAGACGCCAGATGTCACAGCAGCTGTATACTGCGCCGCCATCTCGTATAGACACATTTCTGTGCATGGTCCAGCAGCTGTATAGTCATAATAAAGTGCCAACAAGTGGGTGTTTCTGCTGATTGCTTGGGCGTAAACGCTGGCCACCCATAAAAGCTCTGGCATGCTGCTGGCTATGTGTTTGATGTGTATAGGGAAGGCGAGGAACCATCCTGCCTGATATACGAGGGCTCCCATCAGGTGGTAGGCAACGGTTACGACCGCTGTGCCCTCTGGTCCGCCGCAGTAACCTCCAAATATGGGTCCAAAGATTGCGGCTGTGGGAAGGCCAAGAGATGTTAAGGCGCACGCTCTGTTGAGGAGGTCGAAGTTTGTTTTGAGTTCTGCAAGTGTGGCGATCATGTATCCGTCTGTTCGTCTAAGACCATATTCTGGGTGAAGTCCCGCGATTAATGCTATTGCTGAATCGGCGGTTGCAATTGAGTTCATAATAGGCAAACCAGGTCTTCCAGCTCTCCTTATGGCTTCTCTTCCAAGAACTACAGTTCTTATCGCCCCCAAGATTTCCAGAGGTGAGTAAGGTCTTATCCGTATTCCGTTTACCCGAGTCAAAGTAGGCGTGGTTATTGAATTGGCAAGTGGTATTCTCGCGTAATTTTCCACCAGCCCCATAAAAACGTCCTCAGAGGATACGGCGACTCCACCTGCCCCGACGAAACGCCATGGCGGCGTCTTGTCTTCAGGTTTTCTCGGAACCAGTGTTCCAGAGTCTACTCCTTCCCCGAAAACAATTTTGGAAGGTGCGTTTTTTAGACCCTCTTTGATCTCGCTTTCATCGAATTTGATTATCCGCTCCGTGTCTTTGCAGTATGTACCTACTTCGCAGTAGAAGTCAAAGGCTGCTTTAAAAATGTCATCAGCCAAACTGTTATCAGAGGGGACAACGTTCTCTGGATCATATTTAATATCATATTCCTTTACCACTTCCCGCAATTTAGTTGAAAATATTTTTAGGTCATAGTCTCTTTCTGAACACGGTTTCCCGGTCAGAGCCTTTTCGATAACGTCTAGAAAGACAACCATCCTAACTCCTCTTTTTCCCAATCAGCTCTAAAGCGACTTTCACGGCTTCCGTGGCTGTTTCTGCGTATCCATCAGCACCAATCTCCTCAGCCCATTCCTGTGTTGTTGGTCCTCCTCCTACCATGACTATGAATTTTTTCCTCTTTCCAGTTTCCCTTAGGTAATCTATAACGTCCTTTTGTCCCCCTATGGTTGACGACATGAGCGCTGACAGTGCAATAATGTCTGCTCCAACTTTCTCTGCTTCTTCAATGAACTTTGACGTGGGAACATCTACGCCCAAGTCATGGACGTCAAAGCCGTTGGCGCTAAGCAGAGCTGCCAGAATGTTTTTTCCTATATCATGTATGTCACCTTTCACAGTGCCACTGACAACTGTTCCCTTTTTCAAGATCTTTTCTTTGGGTATTAGGGGAAGCAGAACATCTAGGCCAGCTTTCATCGCGTCAGCTGCCATCATTAAGTCTGTCAAAAAGATTTCCAGTCTATCGAACTTGTCGCCTACCTCTATTGCGCCTTCCGATAATCCCTTCTCAATCGCCTTAACGGGGTCTAGTCCCTTTTTAATGGCTTCTTGAGCTGCCTTCACCACAGCCTCCCTGTCGCAAGCAATAACTGCTTCACTTAACTTCCTGAGGAGCTTCTCCTCACTCATGTTAATCACCAATGTACGCCTAGTAGGGAAAAACCCGCAATTAATATTTTTGCCCACTTGAGCACCATATCCCCTATGACAAGCACTTCATGTTTAATCCCGTAGCTACTATTTGTTCATGTACAAGAGTTTTAAATTCTAATAACGTATCGATATCTATTGTTCGAAATTCTTTTATGTAAGTAAGTTAACTCTTTAGAGATGAGGCTCTGGGGCACATGAAAGCGAAAACGATGATTCAAACGACCAATTACTCAACGACTTCCTACGCCTACAGCTATAGCTTTCGCTATTTTTGAGCCCCGCAGCTAAAAAGAATTTTGCGTCAATTTTAGCTTCGTGGGCTTTTGGGGGTTTGGTTAGTTTATGAAACCATCTGTAAACCGCCGCAAACGAATCGTGGTGAAATACGGAGGAGCTAGTTTAGCCGATCATGAGCGAATGTTAATGGCTGTTACTGCTGTTGCTAAAGAAGCTGCAAAAGGTACGCAGATCGTAGTGGTTGTTTCAGCCATGGGAAAAACAACTGATTCGCTTCTTCACGCGGCAAAGAATGCCTCTGGCGGAAAGGTTGAAAAGGGGGAGTTGGACGACATCTTGGCAATGGGGGAGAGAACCAGCATCAGAATTGTCACCGCGGCTTTAAAAGCAAAGGGTGTAGAATCCCGATACTTTGACCCCTTGGACCCAGACTGGCCCATCATAACGGACGACAACTTCTCTAATGCAAACCCAATTGAAGAGCAGTGCAGAAAGAAGATTCAGCAACATGTGCTTCCTCTTGTTGAAAAAGGCGTTACGCCTGTCATTGCAGGTTTTGTAGGGAGAACACTTGATGGAAAAATAACTACAATTGGACGGGGTGGAAGCGATGCAACAGCGTTCGTTTTAGCGAAGGCATTAGAAGCAGACGAGGTTATCTTAGTTACTGACTCTGAAGGAATCATGTCTGCCGATCCAAAGGTCATCCGCAACCCTAAGAGGCTTCGGGAGATCGATGTAAACACGCTGGTGGGACTGGCTGATTCAGGTACGAAGTTCATTCACAGAAAGGCCTTGAGGTATAAGGACCCGTCAATAAATGCTAGGGTTATCAATCATTCTCGTGGCGATTTGAACATAAGGGGCACCTTAATCACGGGGGGCTTGTCAACTGAACTAGACGTGGTGGTAGCAAGCCAGTCTCCAGCAGTCTCAATAACTGTAGTTGGTCGTGGCGTTTCTGAAAAACCTAAGGTTATCCAAGAGCTAACAGAGGTTGTTAAGGACTCCGCGCCGTTGCTGGGTTTGTCTGTTGATTACAATTCAATAATTTTGTACGTGGCAGAAGAGGGAGATTTAAATCCCCTTCTGAAGAAAGTTCACGAAACAATACTAAGACACATGGAAACCATTGCGATGTCTGTCAGGAAGCAGTTGGCCTTTCTGAAAGTCAGCGGCGTAGGTCTAGAGGAAACCCCTGGCATCATAGGAAAAATATCAGAGATCCTGCGGCTAAATGAAATAAACATCTTCGGCATCCTAACAATCACGTCCAGCATCCTCATCTTCGTGGACTGGAAGGAAAGGGAAACAGCTCTAAAGCTGATTAAAAGCTCATTACGAGGTGATTAAGATGACGAAAGCAGCAGTCTTAGGCGCAACGGGCTCGGTTGGCCAAATTTTCGTCCAATTGTTAAGTGGACACCCGTGGTTCGAGGTCTCTGTTGTAGCGGCGTCTGAGAGAAGTACTGGGTTGAAGTACCTCGAGGCAGCAAAGTGGAGGCTGTCAACTCAAATGCCAGAGAACGTTTCCGACCTAGACGTAGTTGACATAGAGCCCAGGGCCGTAAGAAACGTTGAAGATGTTGATGTGGTTTTCTCCGCGTTGCCCGCTGAGGTGGCTGGCAAGGCAGAGGAAAGCTTCGCTGAGGCCGGATACATGGTGATGAGCAACGCCTCTTCCCACAGGATGGACCCAGATGTGCCTCTGATGAATCCTGAAGTTAACTGCGATCATGTCTGTCTCATAGATGAACAACGTAGGAGAAGAAAATGGAGCGGGGCAATAGTTACAAACCCAAACTGCAGCACCGCAGTTTTGACCCTCTCTCTGAAACCAATCTACGACGAATTCGGCATTGAAAGAGTGATAGTTTCTACGATGCAGGCCCTTTCTGGTGCTGGATATCCGGGAGTCCCCTCCCTCGACATCGTGGACAACGTTATCCCATTCATCAGAAATGAGGAGGAGAAGATGCAAACCGAAACTTTGAAGATATTTGGCTCTCCTTCGAAACCGGCTGACTTCGAGATTTCAGCGAGCTGCCACAGGGTTCAAACCTTGGACGGTCACATGGAAGCGGTTTTCGTCGAGCCAAAGCGCGAAGCAGACCCTGAATCAGTCGTGGCTGCGATGGAAAGGTTTGTTGGCGAGCCTCAGAAGCTTAGGCTTCCAACAGCACCAGCGAAACCCATCGTCGTTAGGCGTGAGGAAGATAGACCGCAAACGAGACTGGATAGAATGGAAGGTGGTGGCATGAGTGTTGTGGTGGGTAGAGTTAGGAAGGACCCAGCCCTTAGAGGAGTAAAATACGTGGTTCTGGGTCACAACACCATAAGAGGGGCTGCTGGCTGCGGTGTTCTAAATGCCGAGTACTTGAAAGCAAAAAAATACCTTTAAGAGGTGAACATTTTTGGACCCTGGCAAAAAGAGACGGTTAAAAAGGATTTTCCGCGACGACCAGCGAACTGTCATAGTGCCGATGGACCACGGCGTCACCGCAGGCCCAATCAAAGGGCTTGTGAATATGCAAGAGATCATTGACAAGCTTTTGGAGGGAGGAGTGGACGCGGTTGTAGTGCACAGAGGAGTGGCGAAACACGTTGACACTGGACAGGCTGGCTTGATAGTGCACCTATCCGGCAGCACAGCGCTTGGCTCTGATCCAAACTACAAGGTTCAGGTGTGTTCCGTAGAAGAAGCCGTAAGAATCGGCGCAGACGCTGTTTCTGTCCACATCAATGTTGGCGCCGAACAGGAAGATAAGATGCTAGTAAAACTGGGCAGAGTTGCGGACGACTGCGACCAATATAGCATGCCCCTGCTAGCCATGATGTATCCAAGAGGCCCGAAGATACAGAACCAACACGCCGCGGATGTGGTTGCGCACGCCGCCAGGTTGGGTGCAGAGCTGGGCGCTGACATCGTCAAAACTAACTACACAGGCAGCATCGAAACCTTCAGGGAAGTGGTTCGCGGCTGCCACGTTCCAGTCATAATAGCTGGTGGCCCTAAGGTGGAAACCATTCAAGAGGTTTTACAGATGGTGTATGACTCGATAAAAGCCGGCGGAGCAGGTCTCTCCATTGGTAGAAACGTGTTTCAGCATGAGAACCCAACCCTGATGGTTAAGGCTCTCTCAGCCATTGTGCATCAGGGCGCTTCAGTTGATAAATCCCTAAAAATTCTTGGTGAGTATAAGTGAAGGAACTCTGGATCGAGGTAGACGCGTCGATTCCTGGCCACGTGAAAAAAAGCCTAATGAAGTCAGCGGCTCAGGTTTGTGACGTTCTCTTAGTTGGTTCACAAAACTTAGAAAAGGCTGAGAAGACCGGGGCTAAAATAGCGGCTAGCTCAGGCGACTGCGATATCAACGTGCTGGAAACTTTTGATGAAGGGGAGATAATGAAACTGAAAGCGAAGGGGAGGACTGTTGCCGTGAAAGTGAGTGTAAGGGGGAGAGAAGACGAGAAGACCGTGGCTAAGGCTGTGGAGTTCTCGTCCGACTACATAATCCTCAACTGTCCCGACTGGAAGGTCATCCCCTTAGAGAACATAATCGCGATGACGCGTGGGAAAACAAAACTGCTCGCCGAGGTTTCATGTGTAAAAGACGCTAAGCTAGCCCTAGAAACCCTAGAGCTTGGGGCTGACGGAGTTGTCCTAAAAACCTCCAGCCTCGACGAACTCGCAGAGACAGCGGCCATTATTAAGAAGCAAGCTCTAAAGATTGAGTTGGTGCCTGCCAAAGTTGTGGAGCTGAAGCAGATCGGAACCGGCGCCAGAGTCTGCGTTGATACATGCGACCTGATGAAGTTGGGGGAAGGAATCCTCGCGGGATGCCAGTCCTCCGGTTTTTTCCTCGTTCAGGCAGAGGTCTATGAAAGCCCCTATGTGGAAACACGCCCGTTCAGGGTTAACGCGGGACCCGTATCCCTGTACACGCTCTCCTCGCTCAGTAAAACAAGATACCTCTCAGAGCTGAAGGCTGGCGACGATGTTCTCATAGTTGACAGAGAAGGAAAGGTTAGGTCAACACACGTGGGGAGAGTGAAGATCGAGTGGAGACCCATGCTGCTTATTGAAGCTGAATACGAAGGGAGGAGAATAAAGACAATAGTTCAAAACGCCGAAACCATTAGACTGGTAACTAAAAAGGGTTCCAAGTCAGTTGCTGAATTAAAAGCTGGCGACGAGATTCTGGTATATATAACAGAGGAAGGAGGCAGACATTTCGGAACCTTGGTGAAAGAGGAGATGGTAATAGAGCGTTGACCATCAAGATCTGTGTCTCAGTCATTCCCAAAACTGTCGCTGAAGCCTTAGAGCTTGTTGAGAGGGCCGAAAACCAAAGAGCAGACTTTATTGAAGTCAGATTAGACAGCCTTACAGAGCACGGTAAATTATCTGACATCGCAGGTTGTAGTAAAGCGCCCCTGATAGCAACGAACCGATCAGCCAAGTGCCGCGGCAAATTTCGGGGAAGCGAAACCAAGCGCAAACAAACACTACTGAACGCTGCGGGAGATGGCTTCGAATATGTCGACGTAGAGTTGTTCATCTCTAAACTAGAAAACATAATTAGCGACATACATGGGGTGGGCGTTAAGTCTATAGTCTCCTTCCACGACTTCAACCAAACTCCAAGCTTGCCACAGATGGAGAAGATTCTTAGAAAGGAAATTGCAAGCGGGGCCGATGTCTGCAAAGTTGTAACCACTGCCAAGTCGGTTGAAGACAACCTAACTGTTCTAAACTTCGTGTCCAAAGCCTGTAAAAGTGCTAAGACGGTTTGCTTCTCTATGGGGGAACTAGGCAAGATTTCTAGGCTTCTGTCTCCACTCTTCGGTGGCTTTTTCACGTTTGCGTCCCTGGAGGAGGGAAAAGAGACAGCGTCGGGACAACCAACCATCCAAGAAATGAGGGCTACGTACAAGGCTTTGGGGATAACATAAAATGGAAATTTCTGGAAGAACAAAGGTTTGCTGCGTTATTGGAGATCCTATAGAGCACACGTTGAGCCCTGTGATGCACAACGCGGCTTTTGAAGAGTTGAGCCTCAACTTTATTTACATAGCCTTCAGGGTTAGAAAAAAAGAATTAAGAGACGCAATACTTGGTGCAAGAAGTTTAAATGTTCATGGGTTAAATGTGACTATGCCCCACAAAACCGCCGTTATGAGATACCTAGATGAAATAGACTCGGCAGCGAGGTCTATTGGCGCAGTTAACACTATTCTCAATGCCGGAGGGAAGTTTATGGGTTACATGACCGACGGTGTTGGTGCACTAAGCGCCTTAAAGGAAAACGGAGTGGGTCTAGATGGAAAGAAGCTGCTTCTGCTTGGAGCTGGTGGTGCAGGAAAAGCCATAGCGTTCCACTTGGCGCAGGAGGTGGAGGAACTTAGGATTCTCAACAGAACCGCCCGAAAAGCCAGAGAGCTGGCAGAAGTTTTAGCTAAAAAATTTAACAAGAAGGTAAGTGGAAACTCGCTTTCGCCTGAACTCGTGAAAAAGGAGATGGAGGACGCGGATATACTGATTAACGCAACCTCTGTCGGCATGCACCCAGACGTTAACCAAAGCCTAGTGAACCCGAGCTGGCTGAGACCCGACCTATGCGTGATGGACATAATCTACGACCCCTTAGAAACCAAGCTTGCAAAGGACGCGAAGTCCGTGGGAGCCAAGGTGGTCAGCGGTATTGAAATGCTTGTCTACCAAGGCGTCGCCTCCTTCGAAATATGGACTAATTATACGGCCCCGGTCAAGGCAATGAGAAAAGCTGTTTTAAATAAACTTTCGGAGCTGGGTGCTCTCAGTTGACGGGCAAAGCTGAGGCGGTAGCTCACGGAGCCGCCACCATCGTGAACGCCATCGCCACGGGTAAGGGAGCAGCAGTTGGAGTTGATCTGTGGACAAGAGCTAGGGTCAAGCTAACAGACGAACCTGGAACCATCCAAGGCAATATTATGTCAGATCCCACCGAAGACCACATTTTAATTGAAAAAACGGTGAGCAAAGTTTTTCAATGTTTTAACGTTGAGGAAAGGTTCGGCGCGGAGGTTGAAACTTGGTCAAATATCCCCATCGCTAGGGGCTTAAAAAGCAGTAGTGTAGCGGGGAACGCCATAGCCTTGGCAACCGTGGCTGCTTTGGGCAAAAGTCTGGATGAATTGGCGATACTGAATTTGGGTGTGGACGGGGCGATTGAAGCGAAAGTTACAATCACAGGCGCTTTTGATGACGCTTGTGCTTCCTTTTTTGGAGGAGTCGTAGTTACCGACAACATGAAAAGGAAAATTGTTAAGCGTTTTGGAATAGCTGAAAACCTAGTCGTCTTGTTTTATGTTCCTGCAAAAAAAGTGTACACGAGGGATTCTGATGTACAGCGAATGAAAGGGGTAGCATCCCTCGTTAAGATAGCTTACAAAGAGGCAGTGAAGGGAAATTACTGGTCAGCCCTAACTCTTAACGGTTTGATCTACTCCTCGGCTTTAGGATACAATCCATCCATAGCTGTGGATGCGTTGATGGCAGGAGCGTTTGCTGCAGGGCTTTCTGGCACAGGTCCCGCAGTCACCGCTATTGTTCCTGGGGAGAGAATCAACAGTGTCAAAGACGCTTGGCAGAAATATGAGGGAGACATCCTGCAGGCTCGCGTGAACCACGAAAAAGCCAGGGTGGTGAGTTAATCAAAGTTGGCGGAAATTGTAGTCAAGAGAAGCGAGAGGTTTGGTGGCGAGGTTTATGCCCCTCCGTCCAAGGCTTACACGCACAGGATGATGATAGCCGCGTTACTGTCAAGAGGAGTCTCAAAAATACTGAACCCTCTCTCCTCAGACGATACTCAAGCAACGCTGAAGACCATAGAAGCCTTCGGGGCAGAAGTGGAACTGGAGGAAGCTTGTTGGGCAATTAAGGGGAAGCCCTCACTTGAAACTCCTAGGAACCCCATAGACTGTGGGGAGTCTGGGGCTACTCTCCGCTTTATGATACCAGTGGCCGCTCTCGCACCCGGGTCCTCCACTTTCACTCTTGGATTATCCCTTAGTAGGAGGCCTCTGGAGCCTCTTCTTCAAAGTCTAAAACAACTGGGAGCAGAATTCAGTCTTCAGCCAGATGAAAAAGGTTTGATAGTTAATGTTCATGGCGGAGGGATAAAGGGCGGAAAAACGTCAATAAGGGGAGACATAAGCTCCCAGTTCGTCTCAGGACTACTGTTTGCGTGTCCAAGGGCAGAGGAAAACACTGAGATTACAGTAACTACACCTCTAGAATCTAGAAGCTACGTTCAAATGACCATAGAGGTCCTCAAAAAACACGGCATTAAAGTGTCAAAATCAAACGATCTCAGTCGATTGAGAGTTTCCTCTAACCAGAACTATAACCCATATGATCATAAGGTTCCAGGGGACTTCTCATCCGCAGCCTTTCTCCTAGCCGCCGCAGCAATAACATCCTCAAAGGTGAAGGTGAAAAATCTTGATCATCGCACAAAGCAGGGGGACAAAGCGATATTAAGCATATTGAAGGAAGCGGGGTCAAAAGTGAGAGTTGGAGACGAATACGTTGAGGTTAAAGGTAGCCAACTAAGCGTGATGGATGTGGATGCAAAAGACATACCGGACTTGGTTCCGGTTTGCGCTGCCCTCGCATGCTATTCGAAGGGAATCTCCAAATTGTACAACGCGAGGAGGCTTAAGTACAAAGAGTCTGATAGGCTGTCTTCTCTTCACGGTGAGTTGAAGAAAATGGGTGCAGAAATTACGATGACCGAAGACGGTCTGGTTATAAAGGGACCATGTTCACTGCATGGGGCAACAATTGATCCCCATAACGACCATCGGATTGCGATGGCCTGCGCTGTTGCGGCACTAGGGGCAAGTGGCGAGACGAGGATTCAAAACTCTGAGTGTGTCAGAAAATCTTATCCAAACTTCTTTGATGATTTACGTTCGTTAGGAGCGGATGTTGTTGGCGGGTGATTCTATAGGTAAAGAGTTCGTTGTGACTTGTTTTGGCGAAAGCCACGGCAGATGCGTAGGAGTTGTTGTGGACGGTTGCCCAACTGGTCTCCCACTTTCTGAACGAGACATTCAAGAAGAAGTGGACAAAAGGATTCCTCACAAACCTGAGATAGTATCGGCAAGAAGAGAAAAAGACATCGTAGAAGTTCTCTCCGGAATCTTCAACGGTTTCACAACAGGCGCCCCCATCTGCACCCTAGTTTGGAACAAAGAAGCAGTTCCTAGCGAATACGACCAAATTAAGGATGTGCCTAGACCGGGACACGCGGATTACCCAGCTCGAATCAAATACGGGGACTTTAACGACTATCGTGGGGGAGGAAGGTTTTCGGGCAGAATCACGGTGGCCTTTGTGATGGCTGGCGCCATAGCCAAGAAGTTGCTAGGTCTTTTTGGCGTCGAAGTTTTGGCTTATGCGGTTGAGATAGGTAAGGTTAAAGCTGAGAAGAAACTTACGATTGAGGAGATTCGCAGGAACACGTATAAGAGCGCAGCTAGGTGTCCCGACCTAGAGCGTGCAAAAGCTATGGAAGAGGAAATCTTGAAGGCGAAGAGGGAGGGCGACAGCGTGGGCGGTGTCGTTGAGTGCGTCGCCCTGAAAGTTCCGGTGGGAGTTGGCGAACCAATATTTGATTCCCTGGACGCTGACATAGCTAAGATGTTGTTTGATGTTCCAGCAGTCAAGGGAGTTGAATTCGGTGCCGGGTTTAAAGCTGCCCAATTTAGAGGGTCAGAAAACAATGATGCGTATGCTATACGCGGCGGAAAAATTGTGACATTAACAAACAATGCAGGCGGTGTTTTGGGGGGGATGTCCTCCGGAATGCCTATTGTGGTTAGAGCCGCCATAAAACCAACCCCCTCCATATCGAAAGAACAAAAGAGCGTTGACCTGTCAAGAATGGAAGAAACACTGATTCAGGTTAGAGGCCGACACGACCCGTGCATCGTTCCAAAGGCGGTTTCTGTCATCGAGTCTGCTGTTGCGGTGGTTTTGGCTGATCACATGCTTCGGGCAGGCATCATACCGAAAGTTTTGCGAGGGGAGAAATAGAATGGAGAGAATGTCATCATTAAGAAAAAGGATTGACGAAATTGACGAACAAATTCTACGCCTTCTAAAAGAGAGAGTGGATATCTGTGAAAACATTGGAATGATCAAACGAGAACAAGAAATTCCCGTGAGGGATCGTCAAAGAGAAAACAAGCAGTACACACGTATGACAAAATTAGCGTCAAAACTGGGACTTAACCCACAAGAAGTTAGAGCCGTGTATCAAGAAATAATCGCCATGAGCATACGTGCACAGGAGCGTGAAAGTCACAGAACTTAGAGAGGTGTGAGAGAAATGCTGTATGAAATAAGTCAAAGAGCAATGGAACTTGAAAGCGAGGGAAAGAAAATCATAAAGTTTAATCTTGGGGACCCTGACCAGCCAACTCCAAGGGAGATAGTTGAAGCAGCCTTTGAAGCCGTGAAACAAGGGAAGACAAAATACTCCTTCTATGCTGGTGAGAAAACGCTTAGAGAAAAATTGGCGAACATTCACAAGGTTTCCGCAGAAAACGTGGTAATCATCCCAGGTTCAAAGTGGGCTTTCTTCTCGGTACTGTACCTAATGCTGAAAAACGGAGAAAACGTTGTCATTCCAACTCCATACTGGACCGCCTATGAATTAGTCGCCAAAAGTCTTGGAGTGGAGACAAGACTCTTGAGGACGGAAATTGATTCCAGCTGGAAAATCGACACTGAAAAGTTGAGGAATCTGATAGACCAAAAGACACGCCTCCTAATACTTAACAATCCTAATAATCCCACCAGCAAAGTCATAGAGGATAACGTACTCAAAGAAATCGTTGAAGTTGCAAACGAAAAGAAAGTCACAATTGTGTCTGACGAGGTGTACCGTGATTTAAGCTTCGTAAGGACAAAGAGCATTCTAGATTTTGGTGGCAACCACATACTCGTCAGCAGTTTCTCTAAAACCTTTGCAATGACAGGATGGAGAGTCGGCTACGTTATCGTGGGAGAGGAATTGGCTGGAAAAATGGTGAAACTGAACCAGATGACCTTCACAAACGTTCCAGTTTTCGTTCAAGAAGCGGCTTTAAAGGCTTTGGAACTGAAACAGAGAATCGCAGAGGAAATGAGGGAGCTATACCGACGAAGAGCGGATATGGCCTACAAGATTCTCTCGAAAACAGGATTAAAATTTACCAAACCAGACGCCCCCTTCTACTTCTTTCCAAAGTACGAAAATCTAGATTCTGAGAGATTCGCGTTTGATCTATTAGACAAGGGAGTGGCTATAACTCCCGGCACCTCTTTTGGGGACTACCGAGAACACTTTAGAATAGCGTTAACCGTACCGGAGGAAGAAATCAAGCCTGGGTTAGAAAAAATCTGCGAGGCACTAGAATGAAAGTTGCAATAATCGGCGGCACGGGAAAAATGGGTCGATGGTTTGCAAAGTTTTTCTTAGATGAAGGCATGCAGGTGATAGTTTCGGGTAGGAATAAAGAAAAGTTGTTGAAAACAAAAGATGAACTTGGAGTTGAAATCGCTGACAACGTGAATGCGGTTAAAGGTGCTGACAGAGTTTTGATATCCGTGCCCATAGAGAACTTCGAAGAAGTCGTAAAGGAGATACATCCGCACATACGTCCAGACCAGGTGGTTATGGACATCTGTTCAGTTAAGGAGTTTCCCGTCAAAGTGATGCATGAATACATAAAGGCTGGGATAACGTTGGGAACCCATCCCATGTTTGGTCCTCGCGCAGAGAATATTCAAAACCAAAATTTCATCCTCACCCCAACCAACAACAAAGAAAGGAGATTTGCAAGCGATTTTAAGAGGTGGTTGGAGGAGAGACAGGTAAACGTCTCCATCATGTCTCCAAGAAAGCATGATGAGCTAATGTCGGCGGTTTTGGGGCTTTCCCATTTTATTGGCATAGTCGTTTGCGACACTTTAATAAATTATGTTGATCTTGCTGAAACAAAGAGGGCTGCCGGAACCAGCTACAGGCTACTGTTGACGCTAGCCGAAACAGTTGCTTCTCAAGACCCAGATTTTTGCGCAAGTCTTCAAATGAATTTACCAAAGGTAGAAAGCGTCGAAAGCTTTTTCTGTGAGAAATCGATGGAATGGCTGAACGCAGTCAGACGAGAAGATAAGTCAGCATTCGCTGACAAGATGAGAGTTGTCAAAGCGAAGTTAGAGAAGATGGGTGCGCGTAGGTTAGCGCAAGCATGCTAAAGGGTTAACGCATCCACTAAGTTTCTCTAGAACATTGGGTAAATGATGACGCTTGATGATGGGAAACGTTATAAAACAGTGTCAAATACAAAAGTCATCAACAAAAGTTGAGGATGAAGCATTTTGTCTACTCTTCTAGATGTCGTAAACAGAGCCATAACAGGTAAACCCTGCTTAGAGCGAGATTACGACCTAAGGGTATTTTCAACTAAATTGCGGGAAGTGGTAAAGGAATATGATATTAAATATGATCCAGAGAACGTTGTCCCCTCTGATAACAGTTTGGCTGATGACATTTTTAAAGCAGCCTTTGACTTCTACTGCGAAGTAGGTACATACTGCAGAGACACGGAGCGGATAATCAAATTTGACGAAAATGAAATTAAAAAGGGGTTACAAACAGCGCCATCTAAACTCCTTTTCGGGGAGGGTTTAGATGCTAGAACGCTAGTTCCGAGAAAACCAGAAAGTAAAATTCTGCCCTGGTGTTTCATCGGGGCTGGTGGTGCCCCCGTATCCTCCGAGGAAATATTTTTAAAGTTAGTTGAAGGATACGCATCAATACCACTTGCTAACTCGATAACTACGCCTGCCCTAACTTCAGTAAGTGGAATAAGAATAAGACCTGGAACACCCCTAGAGATTTTAGGAACCATAAGAAACATAGTTCTCGCGAGAGAAGCGTTAAGGAGAGCTGGAAGACCAGGTTTGCCCATCATGAACGCCCTAGCGACTGCAAGCACGGCTGTAGCATTAAACACGGCATTTCATCCTGACTATGGGTTAAGGAAGACAGATGGCTACCTTATAGGCATCCTTGCGGAGCTTAAGACGACCTTCGATCTTCTCAATAAGGTATGCGCCCTACAATCCCTAGGATATGGAGGAGGGGTGTGTGCGGAGTACGGTTCATTATTCGGCGGTTACTGCGGTGGACCTGAGGGAACCGCTGTTGCAGCGGTTGCTGGCTCTTTAATGGGAGTTCTTGTATATCAAGCGGGGTGGCACCTATCTTTCCCAACACATATTAACTACACATCTAACAGTACCCCAGAGCTACTCTGGGTAACGAGCGTTTACGCCCAAGCAGTAAGTAGGAATACCCACCTACTATCATTTCACCTAAACTACACAGCCGCTGGTCCCTCCACTGAAATGTGCCTATACGAAATAGCGGCACAACGCCTAGCGGCTGTTCCATCAGGAGTTTCCATAGAGTCCGTAGGGGTAGGAAAGGCGAGACATGAAGACTATTTGACCCCGATGGAGCCGAGGTTTGCCGCTGAAGTCGCTCACGCGACCGCGGGAATGAGGAGAGCGAACGCTAATGAAATCGCGAAACACCTTGTATCCTTGTACATAGATAATATCTCGAACCCTCCGTTAGGCATGAAATATCAGGAATGCTTTGACGTGAAGACAGGAAAGCCGTCTCGCAGGTGTTTGGAGATTTATAGCAAGGTTAAAAGAGAACTGGAAGAGTTAGGCTTAGAATTTGAAACCACGCCCGAGCTTCTAACAACGCTATAACATGTCTTTTTCACATTGACGAAGTATCTGGTGTATTTCTTTCCGGACATCCTCTTCGAGTTGGGGTGGCACGTGGGTAGAAAGAATCTCTCTGACCTTTTCCTTTGCTCTTTCGACGAGGGAATCGCCTGTCGAAGGTAGGATCGTAGTCCCTTTTTTGAGCCATATTTCTTTTTGGAAGTGTTCCAAAGTGTGCTTAAGCCCTAGAAAATTACCTCCTGGACCCACCTCACTGATGGCATCAAACCCCAGAGTCTCTTTATCCACACTGAATGTGCGTAGATATGCACGGGCATGTACCCAAGCTTCAACGTCGAGAACCACCTGTTCCAAAGCCGAGCTTTCAGCGTTTTCAAGGCTTCCTAAGCCTCCACTAATATCTCCATGACTTAAGTGTGCAAGGGCAAGCCATTTTGAGCCCTCAATGAGAGCTTCTAAATCCTCTGGAGTCGCATCCAATCCGCACTGGGTCGCATAGACAGGCAGCCCGTAAAATCTCGCCATCTGAGCGGTGCCGGCTGCGATAAGTGGAAGTTCGGGTGCTCGGTAGTTGATATCTCCCGTCCTCATGTCTGCCGCGGTTGATTCTCCACAGTAGATCATTGGGGCACCTGAGTTTGCGCACTCGAGAATGACGAGGGCTCCGAGGTTTTCAGCGTTAACTATAGTCAATGTCCCAGCAATCGTTGCTGGAGCCGTACTGCCACACAAAGCCATGGACATGGGGACAACCGGGATTCCTGCTTTTGCCAATTCAACCATGGCTTCAGACGAGCCTTCCTCGAATACAAGTGGACTGACAGGGCAATTCACCGAAGAGAATACTGGTCTTTTCCTCAGCTTCTTTTCGTCACCGACAACGGCGGACGCCAACCTAATTTGCCATTTTGCTTGTTTCTCACTCAGGGCTTCATGTTGGACATGCTTCCCAGTGTGCTCAAATGAGATGGCCAAGCCATGAACTGTTTGAACGGGTGGTGGCAATTCCGTTGGAACCACAATGGGCCAGAAAAAGTCAACTTGGTCGAGGTAATCGCTCAGAATGGCGAAATCCCTCAAATCCGACGCTATTGTCATTCTCTTTTCTCCAGTTTTGAAATCTCTCATAAAACTCGAGTAGCCGCTTGTAGCAATGAAAGTGAAATCCTTTGAGGGAAGTTTAAGGTCGAATTTTGGATCTCTTCCGCAAAGAACTATCTTCTTTGGCGCCGTTTTGATTGCTTCTTTTACGAGGGAGCTTGGAATCTTCACGATTGAACGGGCGGAATCTACTTCTGCGCCGTTTTCAGCAAGTAGGCTCTGCACTTTCTTGCTGAGAACCTTTACTCCAATCTCCTCTAGTATTTTCAAACTTGTTTCATGAATACAATCAAGCTCGGCATCAGATAATAATATGAGACGACCAAAAGCCAATTTCATCACGTTACGCAATTCTCGAATTTTACATAATAAAGTTTGTGCGTAAGGTTTTGAAGCCGCGAAAGATATCGTTTCTTTAACAAAACAGAGGTTAATGTGGAATTCCTTTTTCTCCTTCCTTGATGATTTTAGTGAGCCTCTTTTCCAGTCTCTATCTAGAGGAGTTAGCTTATGAGTTGCTAATCTCCAACCTCTCACAGCCCTTTGGTTAACCCTTTACTTAATGGTTTCAACGGGATCCATGCCAATCTGTAATGCTTTTTGGCGGTTTCTACAGCGTCTTCTCTGTCAAAATTCTTTACTGCATTCTCTAGTTCGAAAAGAACGGCTTGCTTTTCTTGCATGCCAACCACCTTTTAGAGCATAGAATAGGCTATCAACTAATTGTTTTTACTGAAGAATGAAGAAGGCTGAAACTAAGAGAGCCGTTCCAGCGATGGTTCTCTGCAAAATCCTGCCTTTTGAACGTACTTCGTGTAGTTGTCCTACTCTGATGAAGCCTATGCTTAGAAGTGCCCCGAGGAGTAGTATGGGGAGCACTAGGCCGACGTTGAATATGGTTACGCTAGCTATGGATTGAAGGGGCTGAAGTAAGGGAAGAGACAATATTATTGGTAAAGTGCAACATAGCTTGATGAAAGAAAACAGTGCTCCAACCGAAAAATCGAAAAAAAAGTTGTTCTGCAACGACATTTTCTGAATGAGTTCTCTAATGGGCTTCGGAGTCTTGAACAACGGAACTATTGGTTCTCCTCCGCTTTTCCACCTGCCTGTTTTAAGGTCATGAACCACTTCTATGAGGTGAACGCCACCTAAAATTGCTAGGATCGCAGCGAAGGGAATTGTGAAGTAAGCGACGTAGCCTAGCACGGTTGGGATGGTGACGATTAGGTATAAGATGAGCATGTGCAAGTAGAAGACCCCGCTAGTGATAGCTGTCACTTTCTTTAACGCTAATTTGGGGCTTCCCCAGGAGTGTAGAGTTGTGGCCACGATGAAGGAGATTAGAGCTAGCAGGCATGGACTGAAGCCCGAGACTACGCCGTAGATGAAGAAAAGCAGATAGGATGTGGCGTAGACGTCGGGGTTCCACTGTCTGGGGCATTTAGGGCATTGGATCCTCGCACTCGCCTCTTTTAAAAATCTTTGTGCATTAAGAAGACTGCCAGCGAGGATTAATACTAAGAATAAAGTGAAAAGGGCTTTCTTCATCCACTGGTTTAACATTGTCACGTGACTCAATACAACTTCGTGAATTCTACCTATAAAATTTAATTTGTTTTAAAAAAAGAGAATGGTGTAGGTTAAAGAGACTGTGGGGCTTGGATCAACCAGCTGCTCGATAGTCGTTCCACATCGACACCCAGTCTTCCTCGTTTGGCGTGTATTCCCACAAGATTGATCTGCTGATGACTTCTGTGCTACCAAAGCCAAGTATTTCCATCGTCTCTGGATACTCAACTAAAGCCGGGGCTTTGCTGTTGGGTGATCCGTACCAATAGCTATCAATTAGCCATGCGCCAGCCACGGGGTCAAGCCATGCATTGATGTACGCGTGAGCCGCCTCATACAGTTCCGGATTTCTGTCTTTTAATCCCTCAACTATGCTGAAGCCGCATACCCATAACAGTCGCCCTTGCTCAGGTTCACTAAGCACCACATCGTAACCTTCTTCTAAGAGCCCAGGGGTGCTTTCCCCCCACACATTTGCCGCCACGATTGCTCCTTCTGCCATCCAGCTGGCAACGTCAGCTTCGGTTTCCCAATAAGCGTAGACAAGGGGTTTACCCTCATCGAGCTTATCCCGCGTCATATCCATCTCTGTTTCGCTCATGTCCCATATGTGATCTATCGGAACACCCGCCGCTATAGCAGCCATTGGTGTTACTTCCACAGCGCTGTCCATGAGGGCAATTTTTCCCTCTAACTCCTCTCTATAGTCGAACAGAAGGTTGTAAGAGTCCCACTCTTCCTCTGGTATTTCCAAATCTTCGAGGAGATCTCGCCTGTAAAGAATTGTTGAATATCCCCAGTCGGCCGGAACGAAGTAGTGTTCTCCGTTAAACTTCGTGTAGTTCTCACAATATTCCTTCAAATCATCGAACATGTCGTCCCAGTTTGGTATCAGCGAAATGTTTACTGGCTCAATGACTCCTGCATCATACCACCGACGAACGCTAGAACCACAGGGGTGCACGATGTCTGGTTTGAATCCCGCCTTGAGCTTGGTTAAAGCCTCAGACTCGTCCACAAAGAAAGTGAATTTCACTTTAACATTAGGATACATTATTTTGAATGTGTCCCAAAGTTCTGGAACTTCATACTCTGACCACTCAAATACATGTAGAGTTCCTGTAACGTTGGCGTACGCGCGCTTTAGAATTAGGCTATCGTGCCCTTGCTTGTATCCTAAACCATGCCCTAGGTAATATCCTCCAACGCCCACTATGATGACTGCGGCTATAAAGCCGATGATTTGCCTAGAAATCGGACGCATACTTCTCCCTCGATGCATCTGCTCTTACAAAAAAGGTATATAAGTTTTTGTCCTCCTCACACCAACGTGTTCTGGTTTTTGATTAACTATTAGCAGAATCAGGGACGTCAGGATATCCGACGTTTCTATTCCCTAGCGATTAAGGTTGATATAATCGCAAGTACGAATGCGATGCTCAATGTTACCATCGACATAGCTGGTAACATAGGGAGCTCCTTCGGGACCCTTCCAAGTACTCCGTAAATGAATACAGGGACAGTTCGCTCATAACCTAACAGAAAGTATGCGAGGCTGACATCTTCAAAGGATATAGTGAACGCTAGAAATGCTGAGGCAACAATTCCGGGCATGATGATGGGAAGAGTAACTTTTCTGAAGGTTGTTATTTCGTCTGCCCCCAAGTCCATAGCAGCCTCCTCTAAAGAGCGGTCAAAGCCTATTAGTCTGGCAACCATGATTAGGGTTACATAGGGAAGTGCCACGAGTGTATGTCCAAGCGTGACCGTAAAAAGAGAAGGCTCGATGCCCACTATGGAAAAGAACAGGAACAATGCTATTCCCATGATTACATACGGAAGAATCATTGGAAGCAACATAAACCACTGCAATATGGTTCTCCCTGCGAATCTATGGCGCACCAACGCGAAAGCTGCCATTGTGCCTCCTAAAATTGCTAAGACTGCTGTTGCTGACGCGACTAAAAGGCTATTTAGAATTGACGAAAAAGCTTGAGCGTTACCAAAAAACTTCCAATACCACTTCAGCGTGAATCCCTCTAACGGTAGAGTCAAGAGGGTAGAGTCGTTGAAGGAGAACACCATTAAAACGACGAAAGGTGCGTATATGAGTATCATGAATAACGCAAAGTAAACCGAGAAGATAGTATCTCTAACCCTTTCCGATACCATATCACAAACTCTCCATGATCTGCTCCCAGCTCACCTTCTTGAGTAACACGAAAACTATGCCCAGCGTAACTATCAGCATCATGATCGTTAGTGTCGAGCCAAAGGGCCAGTGAAGTCCTCTGTGGAATGAGGCTTGAATAATGTTGGCATACATGTAACCACCAGGCCCTCCGACCCAGCTCGGGGTTACGAACTCTCCAACGCTAGGAATAAGCACGAAGAGAACAGCTACTAGAACGCCTGGCATGCTTAGCGGCAAGGTAACCTTCAGAAATGTTTGCATTGGAGACGCCCCTAAATCCGCGGCAGCCTCCAACAATGATTTATCTATCTTTTCAAGAGATGCAAACATCGGGAGAACTATCCACGGAGTCCAGCTCTGAATTAGGATAAAGATCACTACATATTGGTTATTCATAATCCACGTTAATGGTTCTCTAATCAATCCCAAGTTCATAAGTAGTGTGTTTACTATGCCACCATAACTCAAGATCAAATGTCTCCAAGCGAATATTTGTATTACATAGCTCGTTAAGTAGGGTCCCATAAGAAGGCACAACAGTGTATATTTTGATATTCTTGTTTTGAATGATAAGTAATAGGCGATCGGATAGCCTAGACCTACACACCCAGCTGTCACAGCGCCAGCCATTCCAATGGATTTTAGTAATAGCCTGCTGTAAGTGGGGTCTGTGAAGAATCTGATATAGTTGTCCAGAACAAAAGTCGGAATTAAATGTACGTCCTCCATTCTCCAGAAGCTGAGTACGACCATGAGAACCAACGGAGCCATGAGAAAGACCATGTACCAAAGCAACGACGGGGATAAAATGAGTAAAATACTTCTTTTTTCCCCTCTGAAAAAGTTGAGCACCCTCTCCTTGACCGTGTTATTATCCTTCAATCCCAATGTCCCTCAATGCTATGTTATTATGTTAGCGTCCCCTTTATTCCAACCAACTTTCACTTTCTCCCCGGATCTAAAGATGTCTTTCACGCCGGAGCTCAGTGCTACAACTGTAACCAAAGAGTCATTCTTCAGTAAAACTCTGTAAGTAGTGACTCGACCTTGATAATAGGTTTCTTTAACCTCCCCGTCAAAAACGTTGTCTAAGCCTTTCAACTTTCTTCCGATGGAGATTTTCTCCGGCTTGGCGCAGATCAGAACCGAGCGTTTGTCAGGCACTTGAGGTTCGGGTTCAACAATGATTTTTCCAAGACCATCAACTTCAACTATGCCGTCCGCGTAACCTCCCTCGAAAAGGTTGCTTCGCCCAATGAAGTCAGCTATAAACCCGGATTTAGGGCTTTCATAAATTTCCATTGGTGTTCCGATCTGCAGAACTCTTCCATCCTTCATAACGGCTATTTTGTCAGACATCGTAAGGGCTTCTCCTTGGTCATGGGTGACGTAAATGAAGGTGGTACCAACCTCGCGCTGAATTCTCTTCAGCTCAACAACCATTTCCTCCCTAAGTTTTAAGTCCAATGGACCTAAAGGCTCGTCTAAAAGTAACACTGTGGGCTCATCTACCAGGGCTCTTACAATAGCAATTCTCTGCTTTTCACCACCACTTAATTGTTTAATCTTCCTCTTTTCATAGCCTGAAAGTCTCACGAGATTCAGCATTTCGTTAACCTTTCTTTGAATCTTATCTTTGGGTAACTTCTTTATTTTCAAGCCAAACGCTATGTTATCGTAGACGTTCAAGTGGGGGAATAAAGCTAAGTTTTGAAATACGAGATTAGTGGGTCTCTTGAATGGGGGCACATCAGTCATCAGTTCTCCTCTGATATACACTTCTCCTTCGGTTGGTTTCTCAAAGCCAGCAATCATTCTAAGTGTGGTGGTTTTTCCGCATCCTGAAGGTCCTAGGAGGGAAAAAAAATCGCCTTTTCCCACTTTGAAGGAAATGTTGTCAACTGCAATAACGTCTCCGAATTTCTTGGTTACGTTTTTCAATTCCACATCTATTGTCATGGTGAGGATAAACCACCTGTGTGATTACCGTCGCTCACGATAGATAAACCTAGCGGATTCATAGTATATATAAGAAATAATAGAGCGTGTTCTGCTTCCGAATAAACATGATCAACAATATTTACATGCGTATAGTAATATTTATATGCCTAGTTCGACTACGAAGTCTTAATACTCCATACGTTTCGTGATACAAATGAAACTACACAAACGCAGTTGCCTGTCGTTGCTCATGGTGGCGCTGGTAGCCTTTTCACTCAGCTCAGCTAACCCGGTTTTAGGACAACCACCCAAAGAGCCGCCGGAAGGACAGCCATGGTGGAAAGGCAAGCAATTCAACGGAACTTTCATTTTTTGGGATACACAGCACGACGTTTCAGAGGAGTCTTGGAGTTGGATAAACCAAGCTTGGGAGTTTGGACCGTATCCCACCTTTGCCATTTATCTTCTAAACGGAACCGAGGTCACTGACACCAACTGTATTCCATTGGGCGAGCCGTTTATAGTTGTGATAGATGTTAAGAAAACGATATTCACGGGGAACATGACTCTTGGGCGAGCTGGTCTCAACTGGCACACTGAGTTGCGGGCGCAAAATGGAAGCGAGATGGGCTATGCGCACTGTAGAATGGTTTACGTCAATCAGATAGTCACTCCATACTGGAACGAATCTGACACGTGGCACATAGAAAGCTTCGTGTTCAACAAAAGCGAGGTCTCTGCGCCGCCAGGTCAACCTCCGCCTCCAATGGAGAAGGGCGGAGGAGTCAACTTCTACGAATTGGATGAAGACTTGAGTAACGTGACGGAAACCACTGATATGTGGAGGATTGAGATAGTTGGCTCTTTCAACGCCACAGCCACTCCTGTAGGTCCCTACTGGGTCGACCTCGAGGTGACGGATTCATGGAACAACTGGATTGACTTTGGCTACTCGGCTTGGACTGGTAAGATATCGCCTCATCGCCAGGTGGCGGTGGGCAGGCCAGGGCTTATGTACGGTGGCTTCAAGGACACGTGGACGTTTGAAAAGCTGGATATGGAAAACAACTCCGTTTATTCAGTGTCTAGAGGCGCACTGTGGAAGATGAGGGTCAACGTAACCTCTTCTGATCTGGTAAACGTGACCCTAGCGTATGACCTTGACTGGGGCGTAAAAACTTACGTGAATGTGACTAGGTGGTACCGAACGAGCGTGACCGAATATGGTGGGTGGGTGTACAACGAAACTTCTGGCACCTACTACTGGAACAGCACAGTGCCTGTGAGTCGCAGCAAGGAGGTGTATGGTCCACACCTTGAGGAGCGCTGGGTAAACGTGCGGCATGAGCATTGGGTAAATGTCACCCGCCACTATTGGGACCCTGCGACGGGTGAAGACAGGTATGAAAATGTAACGGAATTTGCCCCCGAAAGACTGTACCTAATCTATGATCATGCAACCCAAAGCTTCACGGTTAAACAGGGATACTCGTACTGGTCTTATGATCCTGAGCTTCACAGAGACCGGGACTATCTATTTTTGTATCCTCTGAACACTTCTGACCCAACCACACGTTTCTACAACTTATCCATAAGCGATTGCAACTACCGTCAAATCGGACCCGACAAACACGTAATAGAATTCGTGGGTTCTTTCTCCAACACCACCTTCTCAGACAGAAGCGAGTACTTCTTTCAGGAGCCCATAGTGTACAGCACGCATGATCGAATATGGGCCAACTGGGAAACAATCAGTCCCAGTGACTTCGAGATCGCCGTGGACCAACTGGTAGCGATCACGACTATAATTGACAAGAACGGGCAAGAAGTAAAATGGCGTATGTTCCAGGCAGATCCAGATGAATTCTTTATAATTCAAAGCAAGTTGCAGGGAGCAAACGTGAAGTATGCGGACATCGACGGTGTCGGCGTCGTTTTCCGCACTGGTGAAGGCCGATGGGCTTCCAACGAAACCTGCTGGTCTGATGTGGAGATCAGACTTGTCTATGATCGAACAACAGGCGAGCTTGCTTCGGTTACGTACAACTGGACACGCAAGGAACATTACGTTTATGGACCGCACAAGGGATGGCAATTTGTGAATGTGACAGACTGGCATACGGAATACAACGCAACCACAGGCGAGTGGGAGTGGGTGGAAAGCCCCCACCTCATGTGGAACGAAACAATAATTACAGATTGGCATTGGGAACGTCTCATTCTCAACCAAACAGAGTATCGTCGTGACCCGACCTCTACAAACGCGTGGATCAACAGAGAAGAAAGATGGGTTCCGGATGAAGATCCGGCTTTCAGAATGCCCACCACCTATGCTAGTCTAAACTCCGCAAACATATCCCTCGTAGAGGGAGTGGTCACCGTCAACATGAATATCACCTTCTCGTCAGAGGCTCCTCAAAGAAATTACTGGTGGGACATAGGCTTCAAAAACATGACTTATAGACAAGATTGGAGCCAAGGTTGGGGTGAGCACACGGTCACAGAATGGACCAACGAACCCATCTACTACGTAAATGGCACAGCCACAGGCTACCAACTCTGGTATGTGACCCGTCCTTCGACGCCACTTTACACAATCTACAACGGGACGAGATACAGGCTGGAGGGAGCCCCCTACATCACTATAGGTGAAAGTGATCTGCTCATAAAGATGCGGACGCAATACGATTGGGGGCGCAGGGAAGATCGTACGGAATATTTGTTCCGCGATCCATACGACCCCGAACTTGGAAAACAACCGGAATATTATGAGTTGATGAATGGAACAAAAATATACGTGACAGAAGCATACCAGGTGTTAATCCGCACCCTCCAATTGAACAGCACTGGCGCCTACAAATTTAGTTTTGGTGACACAGAAAGGGTGCCAGTACCAAACGGAACAGTGTTCGCCACCTTTATGGATCGCGCAGCGCCAGACTGGTCACGGGAACGTTGGGAAGATGGTCATCGTGTCCTGCCGTACTATTACGAACTTCTTAACGGCACCCGCATTTACAGAGATGAAGAGTTTTATGCGCTTCCCAACGGCACCATCATCCACAGAAATGGAGGGTTTGAAAGGCAAGAATCCAACATGACGACTGGCCGGTGGGACTTGTCCTATTCTGTATACACGGAGGAGAATAAAACATCCCTGCTAGTCGACCGCCTTGGACAGGGTGTCGCTTTGAACTACACAATCGTCGTTCTGCTTAGGGAGTATAATCCTTGGTGGCAGCCTCTTCCTGATGGCACCGGATACTACCTCGTCATGAGGAACGGCACCCG
>Ga0315306_10000113_pt1 | contig 38184 bp, 58 predicted proteins | sample TDP1_MG_FD_203803 | JGI IMG/M metagenome (GOLD analysis project Ga0315306, IMG submission 203803) | Freshwater sediment microbial communities from Lake Towuti, South Sulawesi, Indonesia - TDP1 | ecosystem: Environmental > Aquatic > Freshwater > Lake > Sediment | place: Indonesia: South Sulawesi... | reverse complement strand
ATCCTGACCCACTGTAATACCGGGGCTCTAGCCACTGGTGGCTATGGCACTGCCCTGGGCATAATTAAGCAGGCAAAAGAGCAGGGCAAAAATATAAAAGTTCTCGCCACCGAGACCCGCCCCCTCCTCCAGGGGGCAAGAATTACCGCCTGGGAGCTAAAGAAGGCTAATATTCCGTTTACCCTCATCACCGACTCAATGGCTGGCTACTTTATAAGTCAGAGGGAGGTTGACTGCGTCATTGTTGGCGCCGACCGGATTGCCGCCAATGGCTACACCGCCAACAAGATAGGCACCTACACGCTGGCAGTGCTGGCCAATGCGCACGGAATCCCATTCTACGTTGCCGCCCCCACCTCCACCATTGACCTGTCCCTACACAGTGGGTATCAAATCCCTATCGAAGAGCGCAGCCCGGAAGAAGTGACCCAAATTCAAGGGGTAAGCATTGCTCCCGAAGGCACTCAAGCCGCCAACCCCGCCTTTGATATTACCCCTAGCCAGTACATAACCGCCATCATCACCGAAAGAGGTATAATAAAAGAACCATATGGGGAGGGGCTGAGGGGTATTTCAAGACAGGAGTTTTAATGAAGCGATACCGTCTGTATGTGGATGAGTCTGGAGACCATACTTTTCACAAGTCAGAAGACCCCGCCAAAAGATATCTAGGACTTATCGGCGTATTTATAGAAAGCGAGTATTACCGCACTACCTTCCAGCCAGAAATGGAAAAGTTAAAGCAAAAGCATTTCCCATACAACCCTGATGAGCCTGTAATCCTGCACCGAGAGGACATTATAAACCGAACAGGCCCCTTTTGGAGACTGAGAGATCCGGAAAGAGAACGAGCTTTCAACGAAGATTTACTGCGATTCATCAAGGAGCAAGACTACCAAATTATCACAGTAGTTATTGATAAGAACGCTCATTTTGAACGATATGGTGAGGCTGCTTATCACCCTTACCACTACTGCTTAACTTGTCTTCTTGAGAGGTATTGTGGCTTTTTGAATTTCTACAATACACAAGGTGACGTTCTGGCTGAGAGCCGAGGTGGGACTGAAGACCAACGCCTGAAGAAAGCATACCAGAGACTTTACACAGATGGCTCTGGGCATCGAGACCCCAAATTCTTCCAGCAAGCGCTCACCAGCTCAGAGATTAAACTGAAGCCTAAGTTCAAGAACATTGCTGGGCTGCAACTTGCTGACCTTCTAGTTCATCCAAGTAAACAGGAAATCTTGATTGAGGAGCAAAGGATTAATGACCCTAGGGATAACTTCGGTAAGCAAATCTGCCAGTACATTCAGGCAAAGTATAATCGGCAAGTGTATGAAGAAAGGATAAAAGGTTATGGGAAAGTTTTCTTACCTTAAAATGAAAAGACCAGGTAATTACCTGATCCTTTCACGCTAGCCCTTCACGGGCCATCCACCTTCGATATAATCGAATTAATTATTATATAACATATAATATGACATTTGTCAATACTTTATTGACATCACTGAAAAAGGAGGCACCTAATGCCGAAGGCGAAGGTTGGGGTGATTGGGGGGACGGGGCTGTATGATATCGAGGGGCTGACTGATATAGAAGAGGTCGAGATAGATACGCCCTTTGGTAAGCCGAGTGATGCTATTACTATCGGCAGGCTGGAGGGGGTGGGGGTGGCATTTTTGCCCAGGCACGGGAAGGGGCACCGCATCTCGCCGACTGAAATCCCAGTGCGGGCTAATATCTATGCCCTGAAGTCGTTGGGGGTGGAACACATCATCGCTATTTGCTCAGCCGGTAGCTTCAAGCCTGAGATTAAGCCCGGCGACCTGGTTATCCCTGACCAGCTACTAGACCGCACCCGAAGTCGGGTTAATTCCTTCTTCGGCGAGGGCATTGTCGCCCATATCTCATTTGCCGAGCCCTTCTGCCCGGTGCTGAGCCAGATTCTATACCACGCCGCCGGGGAGGTGGGGGCTAAGGTCCACCCCAGAGGCACCTATATAACCGTAGAAGGTCCTGCCTTCTCCACCCGGGCTGAATCACAACTCTACCGCTCGTGGGGGGCGGACATTATCGGCATGACCGCCCTGCCTGAAGCCAAATTAGCCCGAGAGGCAGAGCTCTGCTACGCTATCATTGCCTGCGTTAGCGACTACGACTGCTGGCGTAGGCAAAGCCAGCCGGTTACCATAGATGTTGTCTTCAACGTCCTGCGCCAGAGCATTGATACCGCCAAGAAGATTATCACGCTGGCAGTTACCAGAATACCCGAAAAGCGCAACTGTGACTGTGCCACCGCTTTAAAGACAGCTATCGTTACTGCCCCAGAGCTGATACCCGAGGAGCAGAAGAAACGGCTTGACCTGCTAATCGGGAAATATCTTGAAGGAGGCAGGTGATGCCCAATGTAGAATTTGGTTGCCTGCCGACGATTATTGGCAGTATGCCCCATACCGACCCACAGGCAGCATGCTCAGATATTATCCACTACCTTAAAGACATCCCAGCCTGGCCTCAGTTACCCAAGCGTTCCTTCCTAGAAAACATGTGTGTACAGTTCAGCCAGGGCTTCCCTGGAGTAGTAGTTGAGGAAAACAGAATCTATATAGACCGCTCCCAAGACCTAGATAAGCCGCTGGAGGAGCTTTATGCTGCTTACTTAGAGAACGATATTAATAAATACCCGATTAGCCCGGAATGTGCCGCCGGCCTTTATAGCTTCCTAAACCTGGAAAATCTATCACCCGTGGCAGTAAAGGGGCAGATAACCGGACCGGTCACCTGGGGGCTGACCGTTACCGATGAAAATAGACGGTCTATAATCTATGATGATGTCCTGGGTGATGCCGTGGCGAAGTTGCTCAGGCTGAAAGCAAGCTGGCAGGAGAAGAAGCTAAGCCGAATGACAAAAAACACCATTATCTTTGTTGATGAGCCATATATGGCTGCCTTTGGCTCGGTCGGTCTCTTACTATCCAAGGAAAGGGTTATCAGCCTGCTAGAAGAGGTCTTCGGCGGGATTAGCCGACTAAAAGGAGTCCACTGCTGTGGCAATACCGACTGGTCAGTTTTGCTGGGCACCAGTGCTGACATTATCAGCTATGACGCCTACAACTATGCTCAGTCACTGAGCCTTTATCCTGCCGAAGTGAAAAAATTCCTGGATAGAGGGGGGGTTATTGCCTGGGGGGTTGTCCCCAATGATGAACAATCGCTGGCTAAAGAATCGGTAGCCAGTCTCAATGACCGCCTAGAGGAAGCAATGGCGCCGTTTACCAGAAAGGGCATCCGCTTCAAGCCACTGATAGAGCAGGGACTGCTAACCCCAAGCTGTGGGCTAGGCGCTATGGCTACTGAGGAGGCAGCCAGCCGGGTCCTGGAGCTACTAGCTGGGCTGTCCACAAGAATAAGAAAGCGCTATATGTAAGATCATTTACCATCCTCACCCCCTTTATCCCCCTCTCCTTCAAAGGAGAGGGGGAGGGAATATTGAAAAGAGGGGCTTCGCCCCTCTTAGACACCCTAATGAAGGATTCATCGGGAGGAGAAGATTTACCAATGGAATGCCAGATTGATGCTAATAAGGTAAAATGCACCTGCACCTACGAGCCTTGCTCCAGAAAGGGTAAGTGCTGTGACTGCATTTCCTACCACCTGGAGTTTGATGAGCTTCCCGGCTGTGTCTTTCCTCCGGAGGTAGAGAAGACCTACGACCGCTCCATCGCCAAGTTTGTTGAAGTCTTCAAAGCCAGAAGTGGCAGGAAAGGCTGATTTAGGTTATATTACTAAGTATGAACAAGAGGAAAAGGGTAGCCAACCTTAAACATCGGCGTAAGAAAAAGAAGCTGGAGTTAAAAAGGAAAGCGGAGAGCTCTAGCGGATAGCCCATGATGGCAAAAGCTACAAAGCAAGTCTATCTGCTCACCGGCAGACCGGGGACAGGTAAAACCAGCCTTATCAAACAAGCCGTAGCCGGTATGAGAGGTAAAGCTGGCGGTTTCTACACCGAAGAAATACGAAGCGGAGGGGTAAGGGAAGGCTTCAGGTTAGTCACCTTGGATGGTCAGCATACTATACTGGCTCACGTGGACATCCGCAGCCCATACCGGGTAAGCAAGTACGGGGTTGACATTGCTAGCCTGGACAGGGTAGGAGTTTCTGCCCTTAACCAAGCAGCTAAAGAGTGCAATTTAATAGTCGTTGACGAAATCGGGAAGATGGAGCTATTTTCAGCCAATTTCAGGGAAGCTGTCTGGCAGATAATCAACAGTGGAAAGAAAGTCCTGGGCACCATTATGTTCCAAGCTAACCCGTGGGCAGATGCCATTAAACGCCAGCCCCAGGTAAATTTAGTTGAAATAACCAGAGCCAACCACCATCGAGTGCTGGAAGAGATATTAGCTTGGCTGGAAGTTGACCCAAGCTCAAATTAGAGGTTTTGATTATGCTTATGAGAATAGAAAGCAACACCTGGCTAATTTTGATTGCGGCTATTGCCTATATCACCGGTTCCTTCCCTACCCCTTATCTAGTAACCAAGGGAATGACCGGGAAGGATATCAGGTATGAAGGCTCACGTAATGTGGGCACGATGAACGCCTATGGCATAATAAAAAGCAATAGGTCAAGGAAGCTAGCCATAAGCGGGCTAGTCCTAACATATCTAGGCGATATGGGGAAAGGGTCATTAGCCATCTTTGTGGCTAGATGGCTAGGCTTCCTGGGGTATAACCAGCCAATAGCCCTGATAATAGCCAGCTCTTTTGTCATTGTGGGTCATAATTATCCCTTCTACTTTAGATTCAAAGCTGGAGGAAGGGGACTAGCCACTTTGATGGGGGGCTTGCTTGGCTTAAACCCCCCTTTGTTGGGGATTTGGGGCGGGACTCTCGTTGTTTCAATCTTTACCGCTCAGTACATTCTAACCGGAAAAGCAAAATGGAAGAATTTTTCTGATATATTTTCAGTAATTGGTGGTCAGGTGGCGGGGAGGGTGGCTGGAATAGCTATTGCTCTGGTTCCCATTTATTTCTTTGACCCTCAGCAATTCTTCCCTGTTCTGGCGATGACTATTTTAGTATTACTAAGCCACGTTATAAGAGTTAAGGGCCATATTAGACAATGGGTGAACCCTTAAAAGAAGGCTTGAATGGAGGAGAAGGGGTGACGGCGAAGCTACCAGAATTAGTTCAAGCCCTGCTAGAACCGAAAGCCTATCCCGAATATCCGCAACAGATAGAGCTGGCACAAACTCAGATGTCTTTTGTTTTCCTGACCAATAACTATGTCTATAAGGTAAAAAAGCCGGTAAATCTGGGCTATCTGGACTATACCACCCTGGAAAAACGCCAGTTCTACTGCTACCGGGAAATTGAACTCAACCGGCGCCTCTGTCCTGACGTCTATCTAAGCGTAGTGCCAATAACCCGAGACAAAAATAATTTCTCAATAGGCGGTCAGGGTAAAGCCATAGAGTATGCAGTTAAGATGCGTCGCCTTCCCCAAGAGGCTATGATGGATGTGCTACTGACTAATAATAAGGTGTCACCAGAAATGGTAATTAGCCTGGCACGAAAGCTGGTAGACTTCCACCACAGGGCTGAGACCAATGCCACTATCAGCACCTTTGGTAGCCTTGATGCTATTACTCAAAATACCGAGGAGAACTTCACCCAGACCGAAAAATATATCGGCAACACTATCTCTCGAGATACGTATCTCAATATCACCAACTACACCCATGCCTTTATGATAGAAAATACTCCTCTATTCCATAAGCGGGTGGCAGGGGGCAGGATAAGGGACTGCCATGGAGACCTTCATGCCGCCCATATTTGCTTCACTGATGACATCTGCATCTATGATTGTATAGAATTTAATGACCGGTTTAGATATTGTGATATAGCCTCAGAGGTTGCCTTCCTGGCTATGGACTTAGACCACTACCGGCGGGCTGACCTATCACGCTGTTTTGTTAATGCTTACGTGGCTCAGAGCCGAGACAAGGAGCTACTAAAGCTCCTCAACTTCTATAAGTGCTACCGGGCTTATGTCAGGGGGAAGGTGGAAAGCTTCAAGCTTGACGACCCCCATATCTCAGAGGAGGAAAAGGCAAGGGCTCTATCTACTGCCAGGAGCTACTTTGACCTTGCCGAAACGTACATATGATATATAGGAGAGAAGATAAATGAAGAAAAGTTGGGCACTAATGATAGTTTTAGCCTTAGTGGCTGTCCTCTCAGAGACAGCGGGCTGCGTTGCTCCCCCGCCCAGTCCTGCTCCCCCACCCAGCCCATCCACTTTCAACCTGACATTCAAATACGGCGTTGGCGCCAAGAATGAGTTAAACACATCCCAGAGAACATACACCAAAGACATGATTATGGACCCATCAATTACGGTGAATCTATCCTTATCTAAAGAAGAGCTGGATAGAATCTACCAAAAGATGATTGAAATTAATTTCTTCGGCTACCCTGACGAGTTTTCTGTTTCTGTATCTCCCGGAGAGTCGGTTGGTATGGTAACCCCATATTATAGCTACTACTTTAAAGTAGAATACGATTCTAGGGTCAAGGAGTTGTGGTGGGAGGATGATATAATCAACCAAGACAAGAAGGCTGAGAAGCTAAGAGAGCTTATCACGCTCATCCAGGATATTATTGAATCTAAAGACGAATATAAGCAATTGCCACTGCCAAGAGGAGGCTATATATAGCGAATGAAAGAGCCGTTTGCCAAATTTATAGAGAATAAGTTACCCGCTGGCTTTCTACTTATCGCCTGCGGTCTTCCCGGCACCTGGAAAACCGAGACCACTGAAGAGGTATCCATGATTAAGGGCTATCCTTTGCTTCGCAGCGACCTGATTAGGCTGGAGGTGCTGAAAAACGAGGATATTTTTGATGAGAAGGTCGCCGCAAATATGGATAAACGAACGATGGTCTATGACGAGATGTTCAAACAGGCAGATGAGAGCCTGACCAAGAACGACGGTGTGATATTAGACGCTACCTTTATCACCCAGTCACTACGAAAGCATGCTGCAGCCATCGCCGCCAAATACGCTCTGACCTTTGTCATCCTTCAGACCCGATGTCCGCAGGAGGTAGCCATTAAACGGATACTGAAGCGAACAAAGGAGGATTATGTATCCAATGCCCTGACCAGGCAAGCCTACCTTAATAATAAAAAGAAATTTGAAAAGGTGGACTTGAATGACCTGAAGAACTCGTATCCCAACCTTAATATCATTCACCTGATAGTTGATACCCGGTATGACCCTCCCGAAGACTGGTATATCACCGGCGTGGAAAAGAAATAATGAGGATAGACTTGCACATCCACACCAGGACCTGCTCCGATGGCAACCTCTCTATTGAAGAGATTTTTCAGGAGGCAAAAAGGAGAAATATCGATTTAATGTCGATAACCGACCACGATTCCATAGACTGCCAAGAAAGAGCCATAGCTCTGGCTAAAGAGTATGGCATAGCCTATATTGTTGGGGTAGAATTGAATGTTTCCTTCCAGTATCCCGGTAGCAAGTCCATTTCCCTAGACTTCCTGGGCTACCAGTATGACATCGGTAATAAAGAACTGAAAAATAAACTTCAATTGATGAAAGAGCATAGACAAGCCAGAGGGCGTCAAATTTTAGACAAATTGAATGCTGAGTTGGACAAGGAGAATATCCCAAGATTCACCGAGGAAGACCTCAAGAATATCCAGGGTAGCGTTGACGGTACATTTGGTCGACCCCATATCGCCAACTACCTGATAGCCAAGGGGATTGTCAAGGACAAGCAAGAGGCATTTAATAGATACCTGGTCAAGTGCGATGTCCCCAAATACCCGCTGTCGCTGGCTGAAGCCTCAAGGCTGATAAGGAACGCCGACGGTATACTGGTTCATGCCCACCCCAACGACCCGAATGGGACATCTCTAATAAGCATAACCGGCGATTTAGAGGAGCAGACAAAAATTATCGAACAATATATGCTAGAATACATTGATGGCGTGGAGTGCTGGCATTCAAGAAACGATGCCCAGACCACTGCCCACTATATTGAGTTCGCCAAAAAGCACCGCCTGCTCATGAGCGGAGGCAGTGATTGTCATCAAAAACCGCTCATTATGGGCACACTGGATATACCTGACTGGGTGGCTACCCAGTTTAAGCGACTAGAAGGGGAGTTTGAAGGGGTTTACCCCCTTTTATATAACCTATCCCCCTGACCCCCTTCCCTTAATAAGGGAAGGGGGAGTATAGAGTAAGAGAGGGGGCTTCGCCCCCTCTCTAAAAAACTCTTCCCCCTCCCTTTATAAGGGAGGGGGACATAAGGGGAAGGGTTACTATGGGAACGTCTAAGGGGTGAGGTAGATAAAAGATAAAGATGAGGAGTAGATTATGACTTCATCTAAAAACTATGAAATTAAGGACCCTTCCCTGGCTGAAGCAGGCAAGCAGCGAGTAGAGTGGGCTTCCCGGGAAATGCCGGTGGTGAAACTAATCAGGGAGAGGTTCGCCACCGAGAAACCACTAAAGGGGATTCGTGTTTCAGCCTGCCTCCATATTACTACCGAAACGGCCAATCTAGCCCTAACTCTAAAGGCGGGAGGGGCCAACCTCATCCTCTGTGCTTCTAACCCACTCAGCACCCAGGATGATGTCGCCGCTGCCCTGGTAGAATATGGAATCCCAGTTAATGCCATCAAGGGTGAAGATGAGAAGACATATTATAAACATATTAATACTGCCCTAGATAATAGACCTCAGCTTACTGTAGATGATGGTGCTGACCTGGTTACCACCCTCCATACCAAGCGGAGCGATTTAATCAGCAATGTCATCGGCGGCACCGAGGAGACCACCACTGGTATTATCCGGCTCCGCAGCCTGGAGAGAGCCGGCGGGTTAAAGTATCCCATAATTGCCGTCAATGACGCTAAGACCAAGTATCTATTTGATAACCGCTACGGCACCGGACAGAGCACCATTGACGGTATTACCCGAGCCACCAATATCTTATGGGCAGGCAAAAAGGTGGTGATTTGTGGCTATGGCTGGTGCGGGCACGGCATAGCCTTGAGAGCTAAAGGGCTGGGCTCACAGGTGATTATATGTGAGGTAGAGCCGGTGCGTGCCCTGGAGGCAGTCATGGATGGCTTCCAGGTCATGCCACTAATAGAGGCAGCCAAACTGGGCGATATCTTCATTACCACTACCGGTGATAAAAATGTCATTGATAAAGCCCACCTCCAAGTAATGAAGGACGGAGCCATTCTGGCTAATAGCGGCCATTTCAATGTAGAAATAAATATTCCAGCCCTGGAAGGCCTGGCTCAAAGTAAGCAACGGATACGACTTTTCGTTGATGAATATACCCTGAAAGATAGGCGTCGTTTATACCTGCTGGGAGAAGGGAGACTGGTCAATCTGGCGGCGGCTGAGGGGCATCCAGCCAGTGTTATGGATATGAGCTTCGCTAACCAAGCCCTGTGCCTGGAATATATTGTGAAGAATAAGGGAAAGCTCAAGCCCAAGGTTTACCCTGTGCCTGAAGAAATAGACAAACAGGTGGCTCGATTAAAACTAAACTCTATGGGTATTAGTATTGATACCCTAACGCCGGCGCAAAAGCAGTACCTATCCAGCTGGCAAGAAGGAACATAGATAGATTGTTTATTAACCTCACCCCCTTAGTCCCCCTCATGCAAGAGACTTCATCTACCTCTCTCGGAGAGGGGGAAGAGACTTTAGAGAGGCTTCGCCTCTCTTTGACTCTCCTTAAAAGGAGTTTTAGAGGTTGCTAAACAATCTCGACATAGAAAGGAGAAAAATGACTAACAGTTTTAATAGCTCTCCTACCTATATGGTTACTTCAGAGTCGGTTACCGAAGGGCACCCGGATAAGCTATGCGACCAGATATCAGATGCTATTCTGGACGCCATCCTGGAAAAGGACCCGTATGCTAGGGTAGCCTGCGAGACAGCGGTAACCAATGGGTTAATAGTTGTTATGGGGGAGATTACTACCGATTGCTATGTTGAAATCCCTCAGATAGTGAGAGAGGTGGTCCGGGATGTAGGCTACACCCACCCCGAATATGGCTTTGAGTATCAATCCTGCGGCGTGCTGGTCTCTATCAAGGAGCAATCCAGCGATATTGCTATGGGGGTAGATAAATCATTGGAGGCAAAGACAGCCCCATCGGCTAATGACCTTGATAAAATCGGTGCTGGTGACCAGGGAATGATGGTCGGCTTCGCCTGTAACGAGACGCCCGAGCTTATGCCCCTACCTATTTCTTTAGCCCACAAGCTGTGCCGGCGTCTGGCTCAGGTCAGGAAAGACAAGACCCTACCCTACCTCCGCCCCGATGGCAAATCACAGGTAACAGTGGAATACCATAATGGCGTTCCCAAGCGAATTGATAGTGTGGTAATCGGAGCCCAGCATGACCCTGATGTCACCCATGCTCAGATTGAAAAGAATATTATTAAGCAGGTAATCAAGGCAGTTATTCCTGCCCCACTAATCGATGGCAGAACCAAATATTATGTCAATGCTACCGGTCGATTTGTAATTGGTGGACCGGTATCTGATACCGGTTTCACTGGTCGCAAGATTCTGGTTGATAGTTATGGTACTATTGCCCGACACGGCGGTGGTTGCTTCTCAGGCAAAGACCCAACCAAGGTTGACCGTTCGGCAGCCTATATGGCTCGCTACATCGCCAAGAATATTGTCGCCGCCGGGCTAGCTGAGCGAGCCGAAATCCAGGTTTCATATGTTATTGGCGTGGCTCACCCACTTTCTATCTCTATTGAAACCTTTGGCACGGCTAAGGTTGGGCAAGAGGTCTTACTTAACCTGATTAATAAACACTTTGACCTTAGACCCGAAGCCATTATCCGAACCTTTGACCTCCGCCGTCCCATCTACCGACAGACTGCCTGCTACGGACATTTCGGACGAGACGACCTTGACCTCCCCTGGGAAAAGACCGATTTAGCCAAAATGTTAAGAAAAGAGGCATTGGGTTAGAAGTAAATAAGAGAAGTTTGAAAAGGCTGCGCCCCTTCAAATCCAGTCCTGCTCGGAGAGTTAAAGAGAGGCTCCCCCTCTCCTTTGAAGGAGAGGGGGTTAGGGGTGAGGTAGGACAATCATAAAATGGAAAAGGTGCTCTTTTCCTGGAGCGGTGGTAAGGATAGTGCCCTGGCTCTTTACCAGATTATAGAAGACAGAAAGTATGAAATAGTATCTTTATTAACCACAATAACCGAGGATTATGATAGGGTTAGCTTGCACGGCGTGCTAAGGATTTTAGTTGAGCAGCAGGCAAAATCGCTAGGCTTACCCATGCAGGAGGTATTTATCCCTAAGGATTGTTCTAATGAAGAATATGAATCTAGGATGAAGGAAACCCTTATCGAGTTTAAACAAGCGGGTGTTTCTGGGGTAGTTTTTGGCGATATCTTTTTAGAAGAGGTAAGGAAATATCGGGAGAGCAATTTGTCGAAGTTAGGGATGAAGGGAATTTTCCCGATATGGGGGAGAGATACCGCCCAGCTTACCAAGTCATTTATCGCCCTAGGCTTTCAGGCTATCGTTATTTGTGTTAATACCAGAGTTCTTGACAAGAGATTTGTCGGCAGGATAATTGATGAAAGCTTCTTGGCTGAGCTTCCGCCTAATGTTGACCCAGGAGGCGAGAATGGAGAATTTCACTCCTTCGTCTTCGACGGACCAATATTCAGAGAGAGGATAGCCTATAAGCCGGGCAAGAAAGTGTTAAGGGATTCATTTTACTTTTGTGATTTATTACCGAGAGAGGAGATAAAACAAAAAGGAAAGCTTAAGGGGGGTGAGGTAGATAAATAGCCCGATTAAATTTGGCACTGATGGCTGGCGAGGGATTATTGCCCAGGACTTCACCTTTGATAATGTGCGGGCCTGCGCTCAGGCGGTAGCTAATTATTTAACGGAGACAGGTCTAGCCAGCCGGGGGCTAATTATAGGCTATGACACCCGCTTTGCCTCCGAGGACTTTGCTTCAGCCGCGGCTGAGGTAGTTGCCGGCAACGGGATAAAGGTTTACCTCTGTCCCAAGGCTACCCCGACACCGGTGATAAGCTGTGGTGTTCTGGCTAAAAAGGCGGGTGGGGCTATAATCATCACCGCCAGCCATAATCCAGCGAGCTGGAACGGCTTTAAGTATAAAACTGAGCTCGGCTCTAGTGCCTCGCTTGAGGTTACTGATGAGCTGGAGAAACACGTCTCCCAGGCTATTTCCGCTGGCAAGATAAACCAGATGCCATTGGCTCAAGCCCTAGAACAAGGGTTGGCACAACACCTTGACCTAGCTCCAATTTACTTCGACCATCTAGCCAAGCTTATTGACCTAAATGGGCTACGCCGAGCCAGGCTGAAGGTAGTGGTTGACCCAATGTATGGAGCTGGTATTGGCTATTTCAAGGCACTGCTAAGCGATGGAGCTATCAAGCTAATAGAGATAAATAATGAACGAAACCCCTTATTCCCCGGGATACGACCGGAGCCAATTGAGGCTAATTTAGCCAAGCTCTCAGCGACCGTCAAAAGACGAAAAGCCAGCGTGGGACTAGCGCTTGACGGTGACGCCGACCGCATTGGCATCATAGACGAGAATGGCATCTTCTTGACCCCCCTCCAGGTCTTTGCCCTGCTCTGCCTTTACCTGCTGGAGGTGCGGGGTGAGCGGGGGGCTATAGTCAAGACCATAACCACTACCAGTATGGTTTACCGCTTAGGGGAAATATTTGGGGTGCCGGTCTATGAGACGCCGGTGGGCTTTAAATATGTTGCCCAAAAGATGATAGATAAAAATGGACTCATTGGCGGTGAAGAATCCGGTGGCTATGGCTTCAGGGGTCACATACCAGAACGAGATGGCATCCTGTCTGGTCTCTACTTCCTTGACCTGATGATTAAGAAAGGCAAAAGCCCGTCGCAACTCATTGACTACCTCTATAGTAAGGTTGGCCGCCACTACTTCAAGCGCATAGATATAGAATTCCCTGAAGGCAAACGCCGGGCAATAACTGAGCGCATTAAGCATAATCTCCCCGAATCCATTGAAGGGGTTAAGGTAGTTAACCTAGATACCGAAGATGGCTTCCGATTTGTGTTAGCTGATACTACCTGGCTACTCATCAGGTTTTCTGGAACCGAGCCGGTGCTTCGCATCTATTCAGAAAGTGATACCCAAGCTCGAGTAGAAAGGCTGCTTAAGCTGGGGAGAGAATTAGCCGGGGTCTAAGGAGAGGAAAATGAAAAACGAACTCCCCCGAAAAACAGAAAAACCTTGGGGCTTTGAACTATTATTCGCTCACACCCCAAAGTATGCGGGTAAGTTAATCTTCGTTAAAAAGGGGCACCGGCTTAGCCTTCAATACCATAAGAAGAAGGACGAAAGCCTGTATATCTATGAGGGGAAGGTAAAGTTAGAGGTTGAAGAAGCCAATGGTAAGACGACCTCATATATAGCCCAGCCCGGCCTCAGCCTCAGAATCCCTCCCTTGACCAAGCACCGCCTGGAGGCTATAGAAGACACAACCTTTATTGAGGTGTCAACCCCTGAACTAGACGATGTAGTAAGACTAGAAGATGACTACGGACGGGCTGAGTCGTCGGACAGAAATGTTTGAAAGTAATTGTGGACTACATAAAAAGTAACTTGTCCAGTCTTTACCGCTTGGTGTATTGAGGGGCTTTGCGGGCTCGTTTGAGCCCAGCCTTTTTCCGCTCTTTAGCCCGAGCGTCCCGGGTAAGCAGTCCGTTCTGACGTAGTATTGTTTTGAGGCTTTCATCAGCCTTTACCAGGGCTCGAGCAATACCATGAGCAATGGCACCACCCTGCCCTGATATACCACCGCCATCTACCTTAACCACAGCATCATACTTACCTACGCTATCAGTAACCAGAAGTGGTTGCAGTATTGCTCGGCGGTGCTCAAGACGGGGGAAACGCTCCTCATAAGGCAAATTATTGACAATAATAGAGCCATCCCCGCGCAGCAGCCTTACCCGGGCTACCGCCGTCTTACGTTTACCTACTCCGTAATAGTAAATTTGTTTTACCATCTGAACCTACTTCTTTGTCTGGGTCAGGTGAGGATGAGCCTCGCCGACATAGACCCGGAGCTTCTTCATCATTCTAGCACCCAGTCGGGTGTGAGGCAACATCCCCTCAACCGCATGCTCAATCACCCGAGTCGGATTAGTCTGCATCAATTTGTCATAAGTGATACTCTTAAGCCCTCCGGGATAGCCTGAATGCCGGTAGTAGACCTTCTGCTTAGCCTTATTACCGGTAACCCGAACCTTCTCGGCATTGATTACCACAACATAATCGCCGACATCCAAATTCCGACTGAATGTTGGCTTGTGCTTGCCCATAAGTAACCGAGCCACCCGGGTGGCTAGCCGACCTAAAACTTGGTCGGTAGCATCAATAACGCGCCATTCTCGCTTGATTTCAGACACCTTAGGGCTATAGGTCTTCACCGTCTCCTCCAAAGGGGGTGGAATAATTTATGCGCATAAGGCACAGCCCGTAGGCGGGAGCGGCTGGACCGGCTAGTCCCGGCTTTCTAGCCTCAATTAGACTATGAAACTGGTCAACAGTCATTTTACCCAGGCCAACTCTAATTAGAGCACCTACAGTATTACGCACCTGATGAGGCAAGAAGGAGTTAGCCACCATATTGAAAACGGCTAATTCCCCGTCCTTGTCTATTTTTGCCTGATACACGCTCCGCACCGTATTCTTTGCCCTGTCCCCGATACAACTAGCAAATGAGACAAAGTCGTGCTCACCAATAAGAGCCTGACATGCCAAATTCATGGCTTCAATATCAAGGTGTCCGGTAACCAGATATGAAAAGCCAGTCATGATTGGAGACCGGGTCAAGCTATTTAATATATAATAGTTATATTCCCGACTAACGGCATCACGCCTAATATTAAAAGAATCGCCGACTCTATGGGCTGACTTAATGGCAATATCCCTCGGCAAATAGTAGTTCAGCCCGTTAATAAAAGCCGGTAAGGGATGAGACGACCTTGTCCTGAAGCTAACCACTTGTCCTTTAGCGTGAACCCCGGCATCAGTTCGACTAGCTGCCACCACCCGGAGCCTTTCCCCAGTAAGCTTCCGCAGCGCTGCCTCCGTCTCGCTTTGAATAGTGGGAAAACCATCCTGCAACTGGAAGCCGTGGTAGCGGGTGCCATCATATTCCATAATTAACACAATCTTAGTCGTTGCTGCCAAGGCTCGACCTCCCTTATTCCACCAACTCAAGCCGAACCATAGGTGCCCCATCACCCAGTCTTGGTCCTAGCTTAGTAATACGGGTGTATCCACCAGAGCGCTCGGCATACCTTGAGGCAAGGTCAGTAAATACCTTGTCGGTTACCTTCTCATCTAAAATAAAGGCTAATGCCTGACGACGGGAGTGAAGCCCGCCCTTCTTACCCAAGGTAATCATCTTCTCCGCCAGGCTACGCACCTCCTTGGCTTTGGCCTCAGTGGTGGTAATTTTCCCGTAACCCAAAAGGTCAGTAACCAAGTTACGATACATTGCCCTTCTATGTCCCGAGGAACTGCATAATTTTCTACCAGCTACTTTATGCCTCACCCTTGCCCTCTTCATCTGGTGGAGTTGTGTCTTCAGCTTTAGGTTTAAGGGACAAACCTAACTCGTTGAGCCGCGTCTCTATCTCCTGTTTAGACTTCTGACCAAAATTCCGCAGCGAAAGTAACCCTTTCTCCCCGGTAGCGATAACTTGCCCCACGGTAGCAATCCCGCCGCGTCTCAAGCAATTCATGGTACGCACTGATAGATTCAGCTGGTCAACGGGCGTGTTAGACAGTTCCTCCGGAATAGCTAGACCAGCAAGCTCCTTCTCTTCCTTTAACGGAGTAACTTTAGCATAATTAACAAATGGGGTTAACTGCTCTACCAGAATGGCAGCACTGCGGCTGATGGCATCAACTGGGGATATAGTACCATCAGTCCACACCTCCAGATACAACTGCTCGCGGCTACTCTCCTCACCAACATGGGTTGGCTCAACGGTAAAATTGACCTTGCGTATCGGGGTAAAGATAGCGTCTACGGGAATAGTGCCCACAGGCAGATTATCACCAGACTCAGCCTGCCTGTAGCCCTCACCAAACTCCACATCAAACTCCGCATAAAGTCTGGCATCAGGCGAATCTAGGGTAGCTAAATATAGTTCTGGGTTGGCAATTTCAAAGTCAGTCGAGGGCTTAATGTCAGCAGCACAAACCCGTCCCTCCCCTTCTACCTCCAGTGTTAACTTACCTGGTTGACCTGAAAGGGGGATTAGCCTTAACTCTTTAACATTAAGCAAGAACTCGGTAACGTCTTCCTTAACATGAGGAATAGTCGAGAATTCATGCTCAATTCCCTCAATCCTAACCCTAGTTACTGCTGCCCCCGGAAGATAGTTGAGCAGCACCCTGCGCAATGAATTGCCTAAAGTAACGCCGAAGCCCTTCTCCAGTGGCTGGGCTAAGAATCGGCCAAAGTTATCTTTACCCTCAACACACTCAATCTTTGGTATTGCTAAGCGAGACAAAGTGCTACCTCCCCATCAATGTATTACCGTGAATAGTACTCAACTATAGCCTTCCCCTCAAATTTAGCATCAATGTCATCAGGGGTAGGCAATGATACAACTCGACCAACTAGGTTCTCTTTATCCAGGCTCAACCAACTCAAAACCGACTTAGCTGGCATACCCTGGACTACCTGCTGATAATATCCAGTTTTAGTACTACTCTCCTTCCAACTAATGACGTCATCCTCCTTGACCAAGCAGGAGGGTATATTGGTCTTACGCCCATTAAGCAGGATATGCCCGTGCTGAACCAGCTGACGAGCTTGAGAACGAGAATCGGCGAAGCCCAAACGATAGACCACATTGTCAAGTCGTCTCTCCAGCAGCACCAGCAGATTTTCGCCGGTGATGCCTGACTGCCTCTCGGCTTGGGCAAAAATCCGCCTAAACTGCCTCTCCATAACTCCGTAGGTCTGACGGGCTTTTTGCTTTTCCCGCAGTTGCAACCCACGGTCGGAAAGTCGGCGCCGCCGACCAAGCTGCCGCCCCGGGGGCTTCCCCCGCCTATCCATAGCACACTTAGGCGTAAGACACCTACTGCCTTTAAGCATTAATTTTTCGCCGCTACGGCGACATAATCGACAAACTGCTGCTGTATATCGTGCCATTTCCCTGCCTTACACCCGTCTTCTTTTAGGCGGGCGACAACCGTTATGTGGAACCGGAGTCACATCTCGAATACCGGTAATATAAAGGCCTGAACTCTGGAGCGAACGAATAGCTGCCTCACGCCCACTACCTGGCCCTTTAACATAGACCTCTACTTGGCGTAGGCCATATTCCATCCCCCGACGGGCGGCGTCACGAGCCGCCAATTGAGCGGCATAAGGAGTGCCTTTACGCGAGCCTTTAAACCCGGCTGCCCCTGAGCTTGCCCAAGCAATAACATTACCCTGGAGGTCGGTGAGAGTCACAATGGTATTATTAAAAGTCGACTGGATATAGGCTCTCCCCTCCGGGATAGATTTTCGCTCTCGCTTTCTTACTTTAGTTCGCTTCTTCTGCGGCATTCTAATCTCCTGTCTCAATATATTATAACGGTTTACTACTTCTTAGCCATACCGCGTCTCTTGCCCCTACCAGCCACTGTCCGGCGAGCCCCACGCCTGGTGCGAGCATTGGTTCGGGTTCGCTGCCCTCTGACCGGCAGACCGTGCCGATGCCTGATACCACGGTAGCTACCAATCTCAATGAGACGCTTGATATTTAGGTCAACCTCTTTTCTAAGTTCACCTTCAACTTTATACCCCCGGTCAATAACCTCCCGGAGACGATTAACCTCGTCTTCAGTAAGGCTATCCGCCTTGGTTTCAGCATTAATCCCAGTTTGAGCTAGAATTCTCCGGCTCAAGGTAGGGCCAATGCCATAGATATACTGTAGTGAAACCCAAATCTGCTTATTTTTAGGTATATCTACCCCAGCTATACGTGGCATTATAGTCCTCCCTCGGCAGGCATTCAGCCTTGCCTCTGCTTATGTCTAGGGTTGCGACAAATGACCATGACTACCCCCCGTCGCTTCACCACGCGACACTTTTCACATCTGACCTTAACTGAAGCCCTAACTTTCATGATAACCTCTTATTACTTAAAACGGTAGGTAATCCTACCCCGACTTAGGTCGTAGGGAGAAAGTTCTACCAGTACCCTGTCACCGGGCAAGATTTTAATATAATGCAATCTTATCTTACCCGAAATGTGAGCCAGCACCTTATGCCCATTAGGCAGCTCGACACGAAACATAGCATTAGGCAATGGCTCCACTACTGTCCCCTCAACCTCAATAGCCTCCTTCTTAGGCATAGACTCCTTCTTTATAAGCTAGTAAGCACCTCTGGTTCAGCCTCAGTGATAACAATAGTGTGCTCAAAGTGGGCGGAAAGACTCCCGTCAGCGGTAAATACCGTCCACTGGTTACTACCAAGCCGGGTATGCCAATCGCCAATACTGACCATAGGTTCAAGGGCAAGGGTCATACCCTTCATCAGCACTGGCCCGGTTCCTGGCTGACCAAAATTGGGTATCTGGGGTTCCTCATGCATCTCCCGACCAATACCGTGTCCGGTATACTCACGGACTACCGAATAGCCTCTTGACTCGGCGCAATTCTGAATAGCCGCCGAGATGTCTCCCAACCTCGCCCCGGAATAGGCAGCAGCGATGCCAGCCTTTAGAGCCGCTTGGGTAATTCCCAGAAGCTGCCTAGCCTCTGGGCTAATCTCACCCACGCCTATGGTCACCGCAGCATCACTCTGAAAACCGTCAAAAATAGCGCCAAAGTCAAGAGAGACAATGTCTCCCTCACTTAAGACCCGCTCCCCGGGAATCCCATGCACTATCTCATCATTTACCGAGACACAAAGGTTAGCTGGAAATCCCCGGTATCCCTTAAACGAGGGCTTAGCTCCCAGTCTTTCCGCCTCTCTACCGGCGATAATATCCAACTCCTTGGTTTTCATCCCTGGTCTTACCTGCTTACCCAATATCCCCAGTATGATTGCCACAATTCTACCTGCCTGCCTCATAACCGCAATCTCTCGGTCAGACTTAATGATTATTCCCATTTAGCTACACATTCTCTCCTTGAAGGGCAGCGATTATTCTGTCACCTACCTCCTCCACCCTCCCCTTTCCATCTATCTCCAGTAGCTTACCAGCCTGGTTGTAATAATCAATAAGGGGAGCTGTCTGGGCAAGATAGACCTCCAGCCGCTTTTTAACCACTTTAACAGTATCGTCAGGGCGCTGATATAGCTCACCACCGCACTTATCACACCTACCCCAAACCTTGGGCGGCGAATCTATGGAGTGATATGGCGTTTGGCAATTACGACAAACCCAGCGCCCGCTCAAGCGTTTTATAAGCTCCTCTTCAGGGACCCTGATATATACCACCTTATTTATCGCCTTAGCTTTCCGGGCTAAGGCCTTATCCAATGCCCCAGCCTGCTTCAGATTCCTGGGAAAACCATCAAAAACCACCCCAGGCTCACAATCTGGAGCCGAGATACGCTCTAGAACCACTTTTATTGTTATTTGGTCAGGCACAAGCACTCCCTTTTCCATATAAGACTTAACCTTCATTCCTAGCCCGGTTCCCTGCTCTACTGCCTGTCGAAACAAATCGCCGGTAGCAATATGAACCAAATTTAGCTTCTGAGCCACATAAGCAGTCTGTGTTCCCTTGCCCGACCCGGGAGCACCCAGAAAAATAATATACACTCTTTCTCCTATTTAATAAAGCCTTCATAGCGTCGCATCACCAGTTGCGCTTCTATCTGCTTCATAGTATCCAAGATAACACCAACCATAATCAGTAAGCCCATGCTTGATAGCTGTATCACCTGAATATTGGGAAGAGCCTTCTGAGCCATGAAGGGCATTATTGCCACTACCGCCAGGAAAAGGGCACCCGCCCAGGTAATACGCTTAATGACCTGGTTAAGATAATCAGCGGTATGTTTTCCCGGTCGAATCCCGGGGATAAACCCTCCCTGCCGCTGTAAGACACCAGGTAAATCCTGCTGCCCAAAGATAACCATAGTATAAAAGAAGGTGAAGGCAACCACCAGCACAAAGTAAAGCCCCCAGTAAAACATTGAAGCAGGGCTAAACAGGTTCTGAATAGTGTTAGCCAAATTAGGCTCAGCTCCAGCCGGAGCGACAAAGTAGCTAGCTATCATACCGGGGAAGATTACCAGCGACATGCCAAAGATAAGAGGTATCATTCCAGCGGTGTTTACCCGCAGCGGGATGTGGGTTGAGCCTGCCTGCCGATACATACGACCACCACGAAAGACACTACGAGCATATTGAACCGGGATACGGCGGTGCGCCTCGGTAAAGATGACTATTACCGCCATAGTGACTATGACTATAGCAATGAAAGCAGCTATAGGAACATAACGCTCTAAACCGGTTCCGACTGCGGCAGCCAAAATGCCCTGACCAATCATAGTAGGTAAGCCAGCCACAATGCCACCAAAGATTATTATTGATACGCCGTTACCAATGCCGTATTCGGTGATAAGCTCGCCCAGCCAGACCAAGAACATAGTGCCGGCTATCGTAGCTAAAACCATCGCCGCCATCGGTAGACCAGACATAGCAGTGACCACACCTTCACGCTGGAGCAAGATTATCTGCCCGTAACCAGCGATGCCAGCCATGGGCACAGTTAACCAGTGGGTATACTGATTAATCTTATTCCTGCCAGCCTCGCCCTCCTGGGAAAGGGCTTGCAGTCGGGGGATAATGGGCACCATTAGCTGCATCACAATTGAAGCCGTGATATAGGGATAAACCCCCATCGCCACCACACTGAAATACCTCATAGCCCCGCCACTAAACAGGTCTAGCATACCCAGTAGCGCATTACGCTGAAATAGCTCCTGCAGGGCACCAGCATCCACCCCAGGAAGAGGCACATGGGCTATAAAACGGAATATCGCCAGCATGCCGACGGTAAACAGAATTCGACGCCTTAGATCAGGTATCCGGATGGCATCAAACATTGCTTGGAGTAATCGTGGTCTAGCCTGTCTTCGCTGCATGCCCAACTTCCTCCACTGTGCCCCCGGCTGCCTCAATCTTGGCTTTAGCCGCAGCCGAGAACTTGTTTGCCTTTACCACCAGGGGATGACTAATCTCACCATCGCCCAGAATCTTGATTGGGTGCCCCAGAGATTTTACCACTCCGGCGGCTACCAATCTTTCTGGCGTTACCTCACTCCCTGCCTCAAACATATTGAGTTTACCGATATTAACCACACTATACTCGGTTCTAAAAATATTGACAAAGCCACGCTTCTGGGGCAGGCGTTTGATTAAAGGTAGCTGCCCACCTTCAAAGCCGCGGGGCATCTTACCACCAGTACGAGCCTTCTGCCCTTTACAACCCCGCCCTGAATAGCTGCCATGTCCACTACTATCTCCCCGACCCACTCGCTTTCGGCTTTTCTTAGAGCCTGGGGCTGGGGAGAGTTCATCCTGCCTCACTGCTTTCCTCCTCTACCTTAACTAGATGCTTCACCTTATTAATCATGCCCCGAATTGAACTACAGTCATTATGGGTCACGCTCTGGTTTAGCCGATGAAAACCGAGAGCCTTTAATGTCCTCTTCTGAACCTCATTATAGCCAATGCCACTCTTAACCCAAGTGATGCGTAACTTAGCCACTAGAAACCACCTCCTCAACTTTAGGCACCGACTTACGTTTGGCTGACTCTTTTTTTGGCTCTCTAAGCCGCATAAGGGCAAGCATCGTTGCCTTAGCCACATTAACCTTATTTGAGCTACCCAAAGATTTAGTCAAAATGTCCTTGATTCCAGCTGCCTCAACCACAGCCCGGACACTACCCCCAGCGATAATACCTATACCTGGTGCTGCTGGTTTTAATAACACCTTGGCGGCGCTAAATTTGACCCTTATTTCGTGGGGAATAGTGTTCCCAGCCAGCGGCACTTTAATCAAATTCTTCCTCGCCATAGCGCTAGCCTTACTGATTGCCGCTGGCACTTCGTTAGCCTTACCGGTGCCAATGCCTACATGCCCGTTGCCATCGCCAGTTACCACCAAGGCGCTAAAATTGAGGCGCTTCCCACCCATCATCACCTTGGTCACCCGATTAATATAGACCAACTTGTCAGACAGTGCCAGTTCCGTTGGGTCTATCTTGCTTACTATCTCTTTCACTGATTAAGAAGACCTCCTTAGAATTTCAGCCCTCCCTCCCGAGCTGCCTCAGCCAACGCCTTAACTCGGCCGTGATACTTGTACCCGCCACGGTCAAAGACTACCTGAGTTATCCCCTTACCCAAGGCTCGCTTAGCCACCAGACTGCCAACAAGCTCAGCCTCACCCGTCTTTGCCTTACCAGCGACCTTATCCCTTATCTCGGGGTCAAGGGTTGAGACGTGAGTCAGGATGTGCCCCTGCGAATCATCAATAACCTGGGCATAAATATGATTCAAGCTGCGGAAAACACACAGGCGCGGCCTAGAGGTAGTGCCCCTCACCTTGGCTCTAACTCGGCTATGTCTTCTGATACGCGCTGCTCTGGGCTCAATTTTGCTCATTATCTACTCTCACTTAGCAGTCTGCCTGCCTTTACCCGGCTTCAAGCGAACCAGCTCGCCAACATATCTAATCCCTTTACCTTTATAAGCATCGGGGGGGCGAATAGCCCTAATCTCGGCTGCCATCTGACCAACCGCTTCTTTATCAATCCCGGTAACCTTAACCCGATTTGTCCCCTCTGTAGCCAGAGACACACCGGGCAACGGTGATACTTCCACCGGGTGGGAGAAGCCGACATAAAATACCAGCTTATCCCCCGCCTTTTGAACCCGATAACCCACCCCTACTATTTCAAGGTTCCTCTCAAAGCCACTTGTTACCCCCTCCACCATATTAGCCAAGAGGCTCCGCGTCAGCCCATGCAGGGAGCGGTGCTCTTTGCCATCACTAGGCCGCGACACTGTCAGGTTATTATTATCTAAGGTAATTGACATATCAGGGTTAAAACGACGACGAAGCTCCCCCCTAGGTCCGGTCACAATAACCTCGTTATCTTTATTAATACTCACCGCCACACCCTGTGGCACCGTTATCGGCATCCGTCCCACTCTAGACATATATACCACTCCAACATTGGTTTACCACACGTAGCATAATATCTCACCACCAATCTCCTGGTGCCAAGCTTGCTGTCCAGTCATCACCCCCTTGGGTGTAGACAGGATAGCAATACCCAAACCACCATAGACACGGGGGATTTCATTTCTCCCGGTATATACCCGCAGCCCGGGCTTACTTACCCGCTCCAGTCCAGAAAGGACTGGCTGATTTTTATCATCATATTTAAGGTGAATCTTAATTACCCGGTGCGGTTTACCCCTAAGCACCTCATAGTCATTAATGAAACCCTCAGCTTTAAGGATTCTAGTAATAGATAGCTTTATCCTTGAGGCTGGTATCAGCACCGAGTCATGCCTCGCCATAATAGCATTTCGGATTCGGGTTAGCATATCAGCTATTGGGTCGGAAACAGTCATAACCATCTCCTTAGTCTACCTTATTTTAAAACATTTAGTTACAGATTGTTTATTGACCTCACCCCCTTTATCCCCCTCTCCTTAAAAGGGGAGGGGGGAAGAGATTTTAGAGAGGGGCAAAGCCCCTCTCTTACCTACACTCCCCCTTCCCCTTATTAAGGGGAAGGGGATACAGGGGATAGGGTTAATAAACTACATCTTACCAGCTTGATTTTTTTACCCCAGGAATCTGACCCGCCAGAGCCAGCTGACGAAAACAAATACGACACAAGCCGAACCTACGGATATAGGCACGAGGCCGACCACACAAATAACACCGATGGTGCTGCTGTACCTTATATTTAGCCGGACGCTCTGACTTGACAATCTTTGACTTTTTAGCCATTCCTTCAATCAATCCCTAGTAAAAGGCATACCTAATGCCTCCAGCAGATGCCTACCCTCGTCATCTGTTTTAGCCGTAGTGATAATTGACACCTCCAGTCCCCGTATTCTATCTATACTATCGTAATCTATCTCAGGGAAGACAAGCTGCTCCTTAAGCCCCAATGTGTAGTTTCCCCGGCCATCAAAGGAGTTCCGGGAAACCCCTTGAAATTCACGCACCCGAGGTAAGACAGCGTTTACCAGCTTGTCAAAAAAGTCATACATACGCTTCCCCCGCAGGGTTACCTTTAGCCCGATAGGCATCCCCGACCTCAACCTGAAGGAAGCGATGGACTTCTTAGCCCGGGTTATCACCGGTTTTTGCCCCGAAATAGTCATCAAATCCCTCTCGGCTGCCTCCAGAGCCTTGGCATTCTGAATCGCCTCTCCCAAGCCAATATTAAGCACTATCTTGTCTAGGCGCGGTACCTGCATTATATTCTTATATCCGCAAAGCTCCACTAGCTTGGGGACAACCTCTTTCCTATACCTTTCCTTGAGTCGTGACATCTAATCAATCACCTCACCACAAGAGCGACAAATACGAACCTTCCTACCATCCTCCAAAAAGTGGAAGCCAACCCGGGTAGGACGATTACACCGGCTACACAATAGCATAACATTTGACACGTGAATTGGCGCCTCTCGTTCTATTATGCCTGCCTGCCTAACCTGACGTACTGCCCTGGTATGCCTTTTGATAAAGTTGATGCCCTCTACCAGTATTTTCTCATCCTTGGGGTAAGCAAAGCGCACCTTGCCCTTCTTACCCCTATCCTTGCCAGCAATAACTACTACGGTATCATTCTTTCTAATCTTCACCGCTTTTCCCCTCACAAAACTTCAGGCGCCAGTGATATAATCTTGGTAAAATTCCTCGTCCTCAACTCCCGGGCTACCGGTCCAAATATTCGAGTCCCCTTAGGATTATTCTTATCAGTAAGAATCACTGCCGCATTTTCATCGAACCTAATATAAGAGCCATCAGGGCGCCGATATGGCTGAACACTACGAACGATAACCGCCCTGACCACATCTCCCTTCTTCACCACCGCCTCAGGGGTCGCCCGTTTGACCGTAGCCACAATAACATCACCCAGATAAGCATATCTCTTCCTGGTGCCACCCAATACATTAATGCACATAATTTGTCGGGCACCGGTATTATCTGCCACCTTAAGTCTGGTATACGCTTGAATCACGCCATTTCCCCCAAAACTAATTTCAGGTTATCTCCTCAGGTTCAACCGTAACCATCTCTCCTTTGGTTATTATCTCAGCTACCCGCCACCGCTTATACCTGGAGAGCGGGCGAGTCTCTATAATCTTAACTAAATCTCCCAGCCCACACCTATTTTTTTCATCGTGGGCTTTGTATTTAACCACCCTCCTGATGGCTTTCCCATATAGAGGATGGCGCTTAGGTGTTTCTACTGCCACCACCACCGTCTTGTCCATCCTATTACTCACCACACGACCAAACCTGATTTTGCGCTTTCCATCCATAGGCTTAAGCTTTTGCTGGATGCTTTATCCCCAGCTCTCTCTCCTTTATTATGGTCTTTAGCTGAGCAATCTTCCTTTTAACCCTCGGAATTTCGCGGTGGTTTACTAACTGCTTGGTCGCCAAGCGAAAACGAAGGTTAAAAAGCTCCTGATGAGCGGCTTCTAATTGCTTGGTCAATTCCTCATCACTGAGGGCTCGAATCTCCTCAACCTTCAACTTGGGCTAGCTCCTTATCTCCTGATTCACTGCTAACACCGGCACTGGCTTCTTTCGCCACAAATTTAGTACCAATAGGAAGCTTATATGAGGCCAGTCGCATTGCTCCTCTGGCTACCTCCTCACCAACACCCCCCATTTCAAACAAGATTCTCCCCGGTTTAACCACAGCTACCCAATGGTCTAGAGCACCCTTACCTCCACCCATACGGGTCTCGGCTGGCTTTCGGGTAACCGGTTTATCAGGGAAAATGCGTATCCAGATTTTACCGCCACGCCGAATATAACGGGTCATTGCCCGCCGGGCGGCTTCAATCTGCCGACTAGTAACCCAGGCTGACTCCAGTGCCTGCAAACCAAAGTCGCCAAAAACAATCGTGTTCCCTGCCTGGGCTTCACCCCGGCGGCGTCCTTTATGACTCTTGCGGTATTTCACTCGTTTGGGTTGTAGCATCTTGCTCCTTTGATTTTAGGGAGGCAGAGTCCGTATCCTTTACCTTCCTCACTCTCCTTGTCGGCTTCGCCGGTTTCTCCGGTTTCTCCCTCGATTTTAATGAGGCAGAGTCCGTATCCTTTACCTTTCTCACTCTCCTTCTCGGCTTCGCCGGTCTCTCCTTCGATTCTACAGAAGCCGGTTTTACTGGCTCAGGCTCAGGCATCTTTTCAGCTAACTCGGCGGGAGGTGAGGGCTCTGCCTCTACCCCTTCACCAGCCACTGCCTCAACTAGCTCTTCGGCTGCCGGCATGGCAGGTGCTGCCTCAACTTCCCCCACCTTAACCTGAGGAAGAATATCACCTTTATATATCCAGACCTTTACCCCAATCCGACCCAGAGTGGTATGCGCTTCAGCCAAGCCGTAATCAATATCAGCCCGTAGCTTCTGCAGGGGTACCTGCCCCTGATGCATTGTTTCACGACGAGCTATCTCAGCACCACCTAATCTGCCAGCACAGCTGATTCTTATCCCCTTAGCTCCAGCTTCAAGGGTACGAAAAATAGCCTGTTTCATTGCCCGGCGGTGAGCAACACGACGCTCAATCTGCTCGGCTACCACCTTGGCGACCAAATAAGCATCAAGTTCGGGCTGCCGGATCTCCTGAATATTTAACTGAACCCTACTGCCAATAAGGCTCTCCAGGCGCTGCCTCATTTCATCAACTCTTTGCCCTCCCCGCCCGATAACAACACCAGGACGGGCGGTATGAATAGTTACCACCATCCGGTTTGCCTGACGGTCTATCTCCACCAGAGAGACACCGGCATCACCATATTCCGACCTAATAGCCTGCCGAAGTTTTAGGTCTTGGTGCAAGAACTCCACATAATGCTTAGTGGCGTACCACTTCGCTTGCCAATCCCGTATGATACCAATTCTAAAACCGGTAGGGTGAACCTTACGACCCAACTTTTTCCTCCTGCTCGGCAACAACCACAGTAATATGACTAGACCGCTTAAGGATAGGGCTGATTCGGCCTCGAGCTCGGGGGTAAAATCTCTTCAGGGCTGGGGCATCGTCAACAACGATATTAACAATCCTTAACTCCGGGGACATCTGAAAATTGTTCTCAGCGTTAGCCGCTGCCGATTTCACTACCTTGGCTACAACTCGAGCTGTGGGTGAGGAGGCAAACTTGAGTAGGGTCAAGGCTTCGTCCACCGTCTTGCCTCGTATCATATCTACTAACGGACGCACCTTACGAGACGGTATACCTATGTCTTTAGCCACTGCTCTCACTTCCATGTTATGCCTACCTAAGTAACTACTGTCTCTTCCTTACCTGACTAATCCTTTCTGCCTTAGCCACGTGCCCCTTGAAGGTTCGAGTTAAAGCAAACTCGCCTAATTTATGCCCCACCATATTCTCGGTGATAAAAATAGGCACATGTCTCCGACCATTATGCACCGCAATAGTAAGCCCTATCATCACCGGCAGAATAGTAGATGAGCGCGACCAAGTCTTTATTACCGCCTTCTGGCCAGAGCGATTAATAGCTTCCACCTTCTTTAGCAGTTTGGGGTCAATGGCTGGCCCCTTCTTAATTGACCTTGACATCCAGCTCCACCTTTACTTGTCTATTTCCCCCGACGCTTAACAATCAACTTATCTGACGGCTTTGGTTTACGGGTTCTATAGCCCATAGCCGGTTTCCCCCATGGTGTCTTAGGTCCAGGCATGCCTATTGGTGTCCTACCTTCCCCCCCACCATGGGGGTGGTCTCGCGGACTCATCGCTGAGCCCCTAACCGTAGGTCGCCAACCTAACCACCGCTTGCGACCTGCCTTACCCAATTTAATACCCTGATGGTCAATATTCCCCACCTGACCAATGGTAGCTAAACAATCACTGCGAATACGCCTCATCTCACCAGATGGTAACCGAACCAAGGCATATTCGCCCTCCTTTACCATTAGTTGAGCTGCACCTCCAGCAGTTCGTACCAACTGTCCACCCTTACCCGGCTCTAACTCAATATTATGTAGTAAAGTGCCACTTGGGATTAGCTTCAAAGGTAAAGCATTCCCGGGTCTTATTTCAGCCTCACTGCCTGAATTTATCGTATCCCCCACGCTAAGCCCTAAAGGGGCAAGGATGTAACGTTTTTCCCCATCAGCATAGTAAATAAGAGCAATATTTGCTGAACGGTTAGGGTCATATTCGATAGCAGTCACTCTACCGGGAACACCAACCTTGTCCCGCTTAAAGTCAATAATGCGGAGCCTTCGTTTGGCGCCTCCACCCCGGTGTCGAACTGTTACTTTCCCCCGAGTGTTACGCCCAGCCTTCTTCTTACGGGGTAGGAGCAGTGATTTCTCTGGCTTGCTTTTGGTTATCTCCTCAAAGGTAGAACCACTCATACCCCGCCTACCTGGAGATGTAGGCTTATATACCTTTAGTCCCATTCTTAATACAATCTCCTTTACGCAATTCCCCTATTTGATAATTTTATCTACCTCACCCCCTCATTCCCTCTCTTCATAATAGGGAGATGTATTCTTAGCACGAGGGGGAGAATGGTTTTTGAAGAAGCTTCGCCCCTTCAGACTTTCCTCTTAATTATCAGACCCCTTCAAATAGTTCAATCTTATCCCCCGGCTGGAGGGTAACTATCGCCTTTTTCCAGGGTTGAGTTAACACCACTCGTCTGCCCACCCTTCGTTCTTTACCACGTACCATTGTCACATTAACTGCGGTCACCTTGACATTAAATGCCTTTTCCACAGCCTGTTTAATCTGCGGTTTATTAGCCTCTCTGGCTACTTCAAAGGCATATTTGCCCTGAGCCTGAAGCTCGGTACCCTTCTCAGTTATCACCGGACGGCGCAATACCTCATAGGGATGCATTGCTCTCTCCTTGAGACAGTTTCTCTCCCCATAACTCCTCTGCCCGGCGCACAGCAGCTTCAGTCATTAATAGCGCTTTATAGGAAAGGATGTCAACCACATTAAGCAGACTAGCTGGTAATGTCCTAATCCCGGGGAGGTTACGGGCTGATTTAACCACCTTAGCCTCTGGTTCCCTAGTAACAATAAGTGCTGAGGAATCCACCCCCAGTGCTGCCAGTATCCGCACCATGTCCTTAGTTTTAGGCTCATCAAATTTCAGCTGCTCCACAACCATTAACTCCCCGTCTCTTGCCTTTGCCGATAGCACACACCTTAGAGCTAATTGACGCATCTTTTTAGACATTGCCTGCCTATAGCTCCTGGGCTTAGGCCCAAAGGCAATACCTCCCCCTCGGCGTAGCGGTGACCGACGACTACCAGCTCGAGCTAAACCGGTGTGTTTTTGCCGATATAATTTCCGACCGCTACCAGAAACTTCGCTCCGAGTTTTGGTACTAGCCGTTCCTTGACGGGCATTGGCTTGTTGCCTCACCATTGCCTGGTGCACCACTGCCTGATTAAACGGCACGGCAAAAACTCGGTCACTTACCTCAATATGCTTAATCACCTCTCCGTTAAGGCTATAAACTGGAACTTGCACTCCCTTACTCCCTCCCACCTGATTTCTGTATTAGTAATAAGCCATTGTTAGCCCCGGGCACTGCCCCCTTAACCACCAACAGGTTACGGGCAGGGTCAGCTTCAAACACCTCTAAATGACGCAACGTCACCTGCCTATCCCCCATATGCCCCGCCATGCGCATCCCTTTAAGTACCCTACCCGGGGAGGTAGTAGCTCCTATAGAGCCCGGGGCACGGTGTCGGTCAGACTGCCCGTGTGTTTTGGGGCCACCGGCAAAATGATGGCGCTTTACTACACCGGCAAAGCCCTTACCCTTTGATACCCCGGTAATATCCACCAGGTCACCCGCCTTAAACAGGCTAACATCGACTACATCCCCTAGCTTAACATTATTAACATCATCGGTTCTGAATTCTCGAAGGTACTTAAACGAACCCCGCCCCTTGAGGTGTCCCCGCTGAGGAGAGTTGAGCCGTTTTGCCTGACCGAATCCAAGCTGAACAGCATTATATCCCTCCTTGGTTGCCGTTTTAACCTGGGTTACAATGCACGGCCCAGCCTCGATAGCAGTTACCGCCTCAGCTGTGCCGTCCTCCCGGCATATCTGGGTCATACCTAACTTTCGGCCAATAATCCCTTGACTCATATTCTTAGCCACCCTAGACGGTTACAACCTAATATCGATACTGACGCCTGAAGGCAGGCTCAAGCTAGCCAAGGCGTCTATTGTTTTAGAAGTCGTCTCTATGATATCGATAAGGCGCTTATGGGTTCGAATTTCAAACTGCTCCTGAGAATCCTTATCAATAAACGGGGAGCGGATAACGCTAAACTTTTGGATGCGGGTCGGCAGAGGTATTGGTCCAACAACAACCGCCCCAGTCCGCTCCACCGCCTCAACAATCTGTAAAGCTGATTGGTCAAGTATCTTGTGGTCATAGCCCTTTAGCTTAATACGAATCTTCTGTTTAGGCATAAACGTTCACCTTCTACCCACAGCCTTAATTTCATCCGCCAATTCAGGTGGTACTTCCTCGTAGCGATAAAACTCCAGAGAATGGGTAGCTCTGCCCTGAGTTAGTGACCTGAGGCTGGTGGCATAGCCAAAGGTCTCAGCTAAGGGGACGAATGAATGAATGACACGCATTTCGCCTTGCGTTTCGATAGCCTCAATACGTCCCCTCCTTGAATTGAGGCCAGCTATTATATCGCCAACGGACTGCTCCGGGGTAACCACATCCAACTTCATAACTGGCTCCAGAAGGATAGGTTTGGCTTTAGTCACACCACTCTTTAGCGCCATTGACCCAGCCATCCTGAAGGCTACATCTGAAGAGTCAACCTCATGATAACTACCGTCATAGACGGTGGCTTTAATATCAACAATAGGGTAGCCAGCCAGCACCCCGGTCTCCATCGCCTCTTTAATCCCAATTTCCACTGCTGGGATATATTGCCTGGGTATAGCCCCATTTTTAACCCGGCTGGCAAATTGAAAGCCTCTGCCACGCTCTGCCGGCTCAAGCTCAAGACAGACGTGACCATACTGGCCACGCCCTCCGGTTTGTCGAACGAATCTGCCTTCAACCCGCACCGGTATGGTTATTGTTTCCTTATAGGCAACCTGCGGTTTACCTACCTTCGCCCCTACCTTAAATTCAGTAAATAGTCGGCTCACTATGACCTCTAGGTGAAGCTCACCCATACCTGAAATGACAGTCTGCCCTGTATCTTGATTGTAATCCACCTTAAAGGTAGGGTCCTCTTCAACCAACTTGGTCAGGGCTTCCCCAATTCTATCTTGGTCAGCCTTGGTTTTGGGCTCGATAGCCACTGAGAGCACCGGTGCGGGGAAGCGAATAGACTCAAGCAGGATAAGTCGTGAGGAATCACACAGGGTGTCACCGGTAAAGGTATTCTTAAGGCCTAAGGTAGCAACAATAGCCCCGGTATCGGCCTCGCTTACCTCCTCACGGCGGTTGGCATGCATCAATAATAGCCGCCCAATGCGCTCCTTTCTGCCTTGGGTGGCGTTAAATATCTGAGCCCCGGCCTTCACTTTGCCCGAATACACCCTTAAATAGACCAGCCTACCCACAAAGGGGTCAGACACTACCTTAAAGGCTAGCGCCGAAAAGGGGGCATCATCTTGGGCTGGGCGGGTGACTTCAGTCTTTAGCCTGGCATCAATAGCTCTTATTGGCGGCATATCTAAAGGAGATGGAAGATAGCTCACAACAGCATCAAGTAACGGTTGAATACCTTTATTTCTTAACGCACTGCCACAGAGGACAGGCACCCCTTTGTTGGCTAAGGTCACCCTTCTCAAGGCTGCTCTTAGCTCGCTAGGAGCAATGCTCTTACCATCAAGATACGCTGCCATAATCAGGTCATCACTTTCAGCCAATTTTTCAATTAGCAGCTGGCGAAACTGGTTACACTTTGCCAGCTCTGATTCAGGGATAGCCGCCTCCAACGGCTTGGCATCAGGATTTGCTTCAAAGCGCCACGCCCTGTTTTCTATTAGGTCAATAACGCCTTCATAGGAAGTCTCACTGCCTAAAGGTAACTGTATCGGCAGGGGCTTGGCTTGCAGCCGCTCTTCAATCATAGACAAACTGTGGTTGAAATCGGCACCAATTCGGTCCATCTTATTGATGAAGCAAATTCTAGACACGTTATACCTATCAGCCTGACGCCATACCGTCTCTGATTGAGCCTCAACCCCAGCCACGGCATCGAAAACCACGACTCCCCCATCCAATACTCTAAGGCTGCGCTCTACTTCAGCAGTAAAATCTACATGCCCTGGAGTATCAATAATATTGATGCGGTGGTCCTGCCAATAGCAAGTAGTAGCCGCAGCCGTGATGGTAATGCCACGTTCTCGCTCCTGTACCATCCAATCCATCACGGCGGTGCCTTCGTCCACCTCACCAATCTTATAGGTACGACCAGTGTAGTATAGTATCCTCTCAGTGATGGTGGTCTTACCAGCATCAATGTGAGCGATAATAGCTATATTTCGTATACGCTCTAATGGAAATCTCTCAGCCACCGTCCTACCCCTTACCTTAAACTATCACCACCTATAATGGGCAAAGGCCCTATTGGCCTGAGCCATTTTATGAGTGTCCTCACGCTTTTTAATCGTCGCCCCCTGTTCTTTTGAAGCATCAATAAGCTCAGCCGCCAGCTTCTCTGGCATAGATTTGCCGGCTCTGGCTCTAGCCGATTTTATCAGCCAGCGTATAGCCAAAGAAGTACCACGTTCAGGCTGAACCTCCACCGGCACCTGATAGGTAGCACCCCCAACTCGACGGGGCTTAACTTCAAGTAGCGGCGTGGCATTCTTTATCGCCTGTTCTAGAACAGTGACCGGGTCTTTTGACTCCTGCCGTCCCATAATATCCAGGGCATCATACACAATACCCTCCGCCGTGGCTTTCTTACCTTGCGTCATTACTCGGTTAACCAGCCTAGTCACGATGACACTATGATACTTAGCATCGAGAGAGAGTCCTCTTTCTATAACTCGACCCCGCCTTGGCATTTTACCTCCTTAATTTAAGCCGCCCGTTCAGCTGCCTCTTCAGCTACCTCTTTAGCCCGCTTGCTTCCGTACTTACTACGACCCTGACGGCGATTGACTACACCGCTAGCATCCAGTGCTCCCCGGATGATATGATAACGGACGCCGGGCAAATCCGGTACCCGACCGCCACGAATCAAGACCACGGAGTGCTCCTGCAACTCGTGCCCCTCACCGGGAATATAGGCAATAACCTCCATCCCATTGGTCAGCCTCACTCTAGCTATCTTGCGCAGGGCTGAATTAGGCTTCTTCGGGGTTATAGTCTTAACATGAAGGCAAACCCCCCGCTTTTGCGGCGAGTTCCCCAGCACCCTTCTATTCTTTAACGCGTTATAGCTAAAGCGAAGGGCTGGCGTTTTGGTTTTCTTAATAACCTTCTTCCGCCCTTTACGGACAAGCTGATTAACCGTGGGCAATCGGCTACCTCCTATTCCCTAACAATTTTAATGGATGAGCTCAAGCTCATCCATTTCAAGTTAAATGATAGACTAAAGACTAAATTTTAATCTATCACTTTGTTAGCTATAGTGTCAAACGCTAGTTCCTTAGTCTACCACAGCTAAAGGTTAGCTGTCAACAGCTTGTACTCTTAATAAAAGCCCCCAGATATGTTATAATTTTTAATTGCGGAGTGGGGATATAGCTCAATAGGGAGAGCGCTGCGTTCGCATCGCAGAGGTTGGGGGTTCGAATCCCCCTATCTCCACCACTATAATTATGCCCCTGTAGCTCAGGTGGATAGAGCAGCGGTTTCCTAAACCGCGTGTCGGGCGTTCGAGTCGCCCCAGGGGTACCAGTTAACTTTTGACTGTAATTATGATAACATAGATTATTGAAGTAGGAGTGTAGCTCAGTTGGGAGAGCAGCGGTCTCCAAAACCGCAGGTCGGGGGTTCAAATCCTCCCACTCCTGCCAGATAAGCCGAGGTGGCGGAAGCAGGTAGACGCGCTAGCTTGAGGGGCTAGTGAGCGTAAGCTCGTGGGAGTTCAAATCTCCCCTTCGGCACTAAAATAGGCGGAAGTAGTTCAGCGGTAGAATGCTTCCTTGCCAAGGAAGAGGTCGCGAGTTCGAATCTCGTCTTCCGCTCCAGTGAGGCGACGTAGCCAAGTGGATAAGGCGGCGGTCTGCAAAACCGCTATTCACCGGTTCGAATCCGGTCGTCGCCTCCAAAATTTTTGGGCTAACGTGGCGGAATTGGCAGAGGTATATGCGGTTGATGTAGGGTAGAGGCGCACAAAATAGAGCTAGATGCGTCACTCCTCGGTCTCGGTGTGTTTCGGGAATTTCCCCTCAATCTCGTCTAGGCAGTCTATGGCATCTTGCCTAGAGTAGGTCTCTTCAGCGCGTTGATATCTGCGGTATAAAAAGATGAGCATTCCACCAACTGAGAAAAATACAGCAGCAAGTATCACTAATGTCATACGCTTAAACGCCTCAATTTGTGGAAAATTGATTGAAGTAGACAGGAAACCAGCGCCAAGACCAAGAAGTGTAGTTGCGACACCGAAATAGGCTGGTCTAGAGGGTTTAATTCCCTCCACTCTCTTTCTTAGGCGTTTCCAGTCTGATTTCGGAACTAAATATGCTCTCTCCTGCTCTGGATACTCAATATCTAGCCTGTGAGCAAAGGTGATACTAGGCTTCTTTTTCTTCATCCTTCTTTTCCTTTTCCGGAGGGGGCACGAGACCTAACTTAATAGCGTTAAAGAATAACGTGTTGCTACAATGCTTACATGTCACGGCGATACAGGGGATAATAGCGCCACCACCAACATTTATACCACCACCGACAAACTCTCTAATCTCGTATATAGTATCAAGCACTGCCCATTGGTTGTGATGACAAACGGAACAAATTTGTTCAGCAACCCAAACCTCGTCCAAGCGCTTTAGCATTTGGCTTTTTTGCTCTTCACTAAGCTTCATGTTCTACCCCTGTGTCCTTTTATTTGGTAGCTCTTACTCCTATATTGTGAGCCTTTGGTTATCATTATACCACAAGACAACCAAGTAAAGGGGACTATAATTCGCTGTTCATCCGGCATGTCAAGCAGTAGTACTAATGACCCATCAAAAACTAGTTCTATTGAGGGATTGTCAGCCCAGCTTGGAAAAGTTAATTTAAATATCGGTAATTTATCTTAAGGCAAAGAATGGAATTCTTGAAGAGAGGAGGTAAATAAAATGCCACAAATGCCAATTTGGGGTGCAGTAGTAATAATTGCTGCTCTTGGAGCGATCTTCATTTGGTATAGAAGGCGAAAGGCGCAAGATTCCAAGAGTTAGGGCATACAACCTAAGTACGCCGCGATACGTTTATAATGAGCTTGATGAACCTGACGAGTGCTCCGATTCCTAACCCAACCGTGATAGCAATCAGAACTATTACGGTCACTGTAGGCAGAATACCAGCCAGGTTGGCAATGGGCACCACACTGAAATCAAAGGGGAACACCTTCAGGAAAGTCAAAACGGTGACCATACCAAGTGTGTTCAAGACGATTATCGTAATTTGGCGCACTAGGTATCGGTCAAAGGCAATTGAGACTGCGTGGCCGACTATAGAAAGAATCAACGTCGTGTTTAGAATTGGAAGCACTAGGCTCAGCTCTTGGGTCAGGATAGGGTATATATTCCATCTGGTGACACCATCTACTGTTTCACGTGAATAAATGGCTAGATACTGACTAAAGAAGTTAAAGAAAACCAAGAAAAAGGCGCTCCAAGCGATGACAGCACTAGATGACACAATTCTGCTGGCTCTGGTGCCCTCAAGACGTCTCTCCAACGGTTTTCTTACTTCTTCTGCCATCGCCGGTGCCGGGGGCTGTGGTTGTTGTTTTGCCCCAGCGGGTTCAGTCCTTTCTTCTAAGCCTTCTACCTCAGCGCCCTCTAACTTGCGTAGCAATCTCCGGGCTAAATCACCAAACACAGCCAGCCTAACCAAGCGGCCATGATAGGTCTGATGCATCAGGAATATCCACAGTACTATGGCAATTGCCAAAAAGGCGCCAAAAACAACGTCTGCAGCCACCCATGCCGGATAAAAGAGCCACCCCCAGCCTGTCCAAATCAGCCATCCACGAACATTATCAGCGACGGCTATGATAATGTGAAGGATGCCAAACGTCACCAGGGACTGCATGGCATGGAAACGGACAAGCTTGTTCTTCCTTTCAATAATGAGGAAAACTATGCCAGTTACCCAACCACCGAGATAACACAGTAACCCGGCAGTATTAGGCTTTAGACTGGTTGTTGAATCGCTTGATGCAGCTTGGTTCTCTTTCATTGCTCCAGTGAAAATGGCTAAAATCGAACCGGCGGGTGCTAAGTCCCAATTCTGCGGTTGACGTCTTAATCACATTCAAACCTAGTGAGGCGTATTTTACCATCAGCCTCATTAAATGTCCATCTAGTTGAGCATTCACCCCAACTCTTGGTTGTGACCGGTCCCTCGATTACCCACTTGCCTTCACCCTGGTAATCAGCCGCCCATACTCCGGTTGGAGTCACATATCCTATCTCCCCCAATGCTTGGGCAGCCTCCTCCCCTACTAATTCCTCATAGTACTGGTCAATATAGGGCACACCATAGACCTGGATTAGGACAGCGGCTTGTGTTTTGTCCAAGGCAGGTGGTGCTACCAGCGGTCGCAACAAGCCACAACCGAAGAAAGGAATAACCAACAGAACGACGAGCCCAGCCGGCAGTAACCACTTGACAATAGTTCTCATTTGACCTTCCTCCCATATAGAAATGATACTCTTGATTTTCCCTATTTTACCTCTTCTTAGGGACTGACGTCGATAATAATATAAAGCATAGTTTCGCCTATTGACAAATAAAAATTTTGCGGTGAAGTGTTTCTAGCCTATCCTAGGGAAGGGGACTCTCTTTTCTTGAAAAAGTAGCACCATATGCCCCATAATCCACTGTAAATGAGCCCTCCCTTGAGACAAGATGGAAATAGACTGATAAGAGGCGTCCTTGAGGAAGCTGCTGCCGTAACTACAGACAAAGGGTCTTACAAAAGAATAACCATTAGAGAACCAAAAGCAGTCGATGATGAAACCGGGATAATCATCCAGACCCTCCGAAGTATGTATTTTCGTGAAGTGTATATTAATGGCAAACCGGTTTCGGAAGGTGAACTGCTAGCTATGCGAGGATGCCGGCTCGAAATCCATTTCCTAGCTGATAATACTTGTGAGATACGCATCACCAAATAAAGAAGCCTCTCAACAAAAGGCTACGCAGAATACTACTGGCATAGGGCTGGTGCAGTCTTGACAATTCGAGAACATAAGTGTACCGTTTCAATAGTAATTGGTGCGATAAGTATTTCAAGAAGGAGAGAGGGTAATGGCTACTTATTTAATGCTGTTTCGCTTTACCGGTAGAGGTATAGAGAATATCAAAGATAGTCCGGCTAGGGTCGAGGCAGCCAAGGAAGCATTTAAGGCTATAGGGGCGCATGTTAAAGAGTTCTATTTATTAATGGGTGCATATGACACTGCCTTCGTAGTGGAAGCGCCAGACGATGAAACTATAATGAAAGCGGCTCTTAATCTTGGTTCACAGGGCAGTGTGCGCACCGAGACCATTCGTGCCTTTACCGAGGATGAATACAAGCGGATTATCGCTGATTTGCGCTAAGCTTGACCCGGATAGTGCTAACCTCTACAATAACTCACCTGCCGGGGTGGCGGAATTG
>Ga0315306_10000112_pt1 | contig 38194 bp, 33 predicted proteins | sample TDP1_MG_FD_203803 | JGI IMG/M metagenome (GOLD analysis project Ga0315306, IMG submission 203803) | Freshwater sediment microbial communities from Lake Towuti, South Sulawesi, Indonesia - TDP1 | ecosystem: Environmental > Aquatic > Freshwater > Lake > Sediment | place: Indonesia: South Sulawesi... | reverse complement strand
TTGAGATTCGTATTGTGCGAAACAATGACACAAATAACTTTACTCTACTTTCAGCTGCTTCAAGACAAGAGAGGCTTTTAAACTGATCCTCCATCGCCACCCTCATAATTTCATACTCTCTCTTGTTGGTACTTTCTAACTGCGTCAAAATTGAAGCTAATCCGTATGGTTTTTCACGTCTATCTTCAGTTGGAGCCTCTTTTTGCTCAACTATCCCCTCTTTTTTCAGAATTTCAATGTGGTGGACAATTGTTGGTTTCCTTTTTTTGAGGGTTTTAGCTAGTTTTGAAACTGTTTTTGGACCTGCTCGAAGTTCTCGAATTATACCTCTGCGGGTCTCATCGTAGAACAAAGCCGCTATTTTTTTGCTAGGGTAAACAATCGTTTGCATACATTAAACTATTAATCCAAAATGTTTTTAAATCGTTCGATAAATATCTAACATTTAAGTTAGATATAAATCTAACAAATCTGCTCTTATTGATCCGCATAGACGGTGAACACGCGTGATAATTTACGCGATAGTACAAGGAACATATGGAGCGAGAATAGTTAAGAACATTCGCGAGAGGGGACCTAAAGATTGGACAATCGAAGTTTGGAATCTAACTTTCAGACTTCCAGCCGTAATAGATGAACCCAGCGATTTTATTCCAAAGAACGTACCAAAGGCAGATCTTATTCTCTCATTAACTCAGGATCCAAACACTGCCCAATTGTTGCCAACCCTCGCGAGAAAAACTGGTGCTAAGGCAGTGATAGTCGCGGTTGATGATCCAAACTGGCTTCCAATGGGGCTTCAACTTCAGACTAAAAAAGAACTTGAAAATATGGGCGTCGCCTCAGTTTATCCTCGTCCATTCTGTACATTAACTGAGGTTGGAAATCCGCTCATCGACGCTTTCGCTAAGTTTTTCGGAAATCCGGAGCTTGAAATAAAGGTCGATAAAGCGGAGATCAAGGACGTCGCAGTCAGACGTGGTGCCCCTTGCGGATCGACATGGTATGTCGCAGATAAATTAAAGGGCGTCAACAAGTCCAATGCAAGCAATGAGGCTGGGCTCGCTCATCACTATTACCCATGTCTAGCATCTATGCAGATGGATAAACATTCTGGAGAAACCTTAATGCATCTTGCTGGATTCGCCATAAAAGGCGCTGTGGAGAGGGCAATAAATTCCAGTTCTTCTACTTAAGCTGACTGAATTTAAATAAAAACAAACTGACATAAGATACTTCGAATCATTCGATAGAAGTTGAAGTGAAACAATGCCAGAAAAAGTGTGGGTTGACCGCCCTGAACGTTGCATTGGATGTTATAGTTGTGTTTATGCTTGTTCGAGGGAACTTTTTGGCACGACTTCAGCCTCCAGAACAGCGATATTTGTTAGAACTGGGAAGAGCTTGGAGGATCGTTTTCATGTCGTTGTTTGTATAACTTGTAAAGATCCTCCTTGTGCAGTGGCTTGTAAGAAAGAAGCACTCCAAGCTAAACCGGAGGGCGGCGTGACACTAGTTGCGTCAAAATGTGTAGATTGCAAGAATTTCGAATGTCTATCGGCTTGTGCTATTGGCGCTTTAACGCTCGACCCTAAAACTAAGAAGCCAATAATCTGCACGGAATGTGGTCTTTGTGCAAAGTATTGTCCTCACGAGGTTCTGGGTTTTGGGGAAGCGGGGGGTCCATAGTTGCTCAGTTATATTCTCTATGTCGACCTTACAAACAAGTCGGTAAAAATCAGGCGACGTGCAAAACTTTTTAGCAAATATCTTGGAGGAACGGGTGTCGCTATACGCCTTCTCTTAGAGGAATGCCCTCCAAATGTCGACCCATTCTCCCCCGAAGCTCCAATTATAGTGGCGGCTGGTCCCCTAACTGGTCTACTTCCTTGTTGCACAAAAACTGTTTGTATGTTTAAGTCGCCCTTAACAGGAAATCTTGGAGAAACTCATGCGGGAGGGCGACTGGCTTCTGCAATCCGTTTTGCGGGCTTCGGAGCCATCGTCATAAAGGGCTTCGCGGATAAGCTCACTTACCTCACAATTTCCGATCACAATATAAGTTTTCACGATGCCGCTGCCCTTAAAGGTCAACCACCATCTGAGACTGAAAAAGCGCTTAGAATCCCAAACGTTGAAGGTCTCCAGAGTGTAGTTAGCATCGGTCTCGCAGGTGAGAAATTAGCTTGGTACGCCGATGCCAATGTCGATATGTATAATCACTTTGGGAGACTCGGATTAGGCGCAATATTTGCAAGTAAAAACCTCAAGGCAATATCAATAACTGGAACCGGAGAAATTTCAGCTGTTAATGCTGACACATTAAAGCTACTCTACGAAGACCTGTACCAAGAAGCTGAGAAAAAGGGAGGGATGAAGAAGTATCACGATTTAGGAACAATGGAGAACGTGCTCGTGCTGAATGAACTCAATGCGTTACCAACCAAAAACTTTACCTCAGGAAAATTTGATTTTGCAGAAGACATCTCTGGAGAAGCCTTTGCGGAAAAGCAGATGATAAGAAAGATTTCATGTCCGGGTTGCCCAATAGCTTGCATGCATATTGCAGCGCTCAAGATTCCATTTGCTGCACAACATGAAATCGGCCCTATATTCCTCCGGTATGATTACGAGCCAGTTTATGCACTTGGTTCCAATTTACTGATTAGAGATCAAAACGATGTTTTAAAACTGATACTATTAGCCGACGAATATGGCCTCGATGCTATGATGCTAGGAACAGTTCTAGCTTGGGTGACAGAAGCGTACGAAAAAGGACTGATTTCGAATAGTGAAACCCTTAACGTTAAACCAAGTTGGGGAGACGTGGAAAGTTATGCTCAAATCACAGAAAACATAGTCAAAATGCCCAACCTATTTTACACGAAGCTTGCACAGGGTGTAGCGGCGGCGAGCGAGAAATATGGAGGAAGAGATTTTGCAATGGCAATCGGTAAAAACGGTTTATCGGGTTATCTTACCGGGTATGCGTCCCTTCTCGGAACGCTTGTAGGGGCTAGACACTCGCATAACAGTAATGCGGGCTACTCTATTGATCAAGAGTCATGTAAATCTTCTATAACATATAGTGAAATGGTAACCAAGCTAATTGAGGAGGAAAATTGGCGCTGCGTCCAAACCTCCCTGGTAATATGCCTATTTGCACGCAATATATATACAGAAGAAAAGGTGGCGGAAGCGTTAAAATTAGTTGGAATTAACCGTTCCGTAGACGATTTGAAGAAACTGGGAGGGGAAATATTTCAAAATCAATACAAGTTCAAATTTAGGGAAGGTTTTGATTTTCATAAAGAAAATTTACCGAACAGAATATTTGAAACGCCGACTATGACGGGAAAGTTGGATAAAAAGATGTTTACGAACATGCTTGCCAGCTACATTTCAAAACGATTCAGGCGGCGCGGATCGGAAAAAGAATTTTAGTTTTATCCGCGTATTCAAGAGGCTTGTTTCTGTTCCCATTTATCTTTCACAAATGCTCCGATTTCTCCAGAATCCTTTGGTCCCACGAGAACCTTCCAGCCAGTTGAATCTTCGATTTTTCCGCTAATCTTTGCTGCAGTCCCAGGGATCACTAACTGACGGTGTTTAACCTTTTTTTCTGCCTCAAATTTCTTTAGAGCATCTGCTACTTTCTCAGCTGTCAACTTCTCTCCGGCAATTGAGGTGATCACCGACAGTCCCTCAGTGTCTACGACGAGAAGATAACAATTAGTTTTCGCGGATTCAATATCTCCCGCGACTGTGTAGTATGTCAATGCGAAATTTGTCGTCATCAGTATTGGCGAATTCTCGTCAGGCTGGCCGAATGCAATTAGCCCAGGCTCAACACGAACTGGTTTTTGAGGGTCTGTGAAGATATTTTGTCTAAGTGTGAGCAACGAAAGTATCTCCCAAATTTCTGCTCCTCGTAAAACGAGTATGCTAGCATACTTTAACAAAAGAATCGAACCGACTGCAGCTTCCCAGTATCCGCTCTCAACGTCAAATGGTTTACCGACTGACAGCGCTGGAAATGCTATTGTGGGGTGACCCGCGGACTTGAATCTCTTCTTCACCGCTAGGCGTCTTAATATCGTTAGATCATTAATGGCGTCCATTATTGAATCTAAGCCCACATCCAACACAAGGTCACTTACGCCAGCAGCATTAATCTGTTGAATTAGACTGAACATTTTCTCTAGGTTATGTGGAGAGTAAACTGTTAAGGGGCAATTGTATCGCTTTGCCAACTCAGCCATTTTGCCCCAGTTATTTTCATCAGCTGCATAGATTAGCGGACGATCTGTACCCACAACGTTTAAGCCAGCCTCAATAACATTGGGATCGAAGCTGCAAAGGATTAAAGGGAAAGTAGTCTTTTCTTTAACAAACTTGACGGTCTCTGCAAATTTCTGGACGTTTGCTGACGCGCCTCTTACGGCAACCAGATTTAGGTTTAGCGTTTGCCCCATTCTAACAACTTTGATCGAATTAGCTTGCTCAAGCCTCTTTGTTATTTGCTCAGCGTTCATTAAGTCGCTGATCTCAATTGCCAGCGCAGTTTCATTGTTAAACTTTTTCTCATGTCTGTGGACAACTTCTTCTCCACCAATTTTGACCGCGTTTTCGCCTACGCCAATCGTAATTAATTTTACGGGCGGGGCTACGAGTGCCGCCATCTTAGTTTTTGTCTCTTCGGTGATGTAGGGACAAATCTCAATCTTGATTTCACCTGTGGAAACCTTGAAAGCAAAGGCCAAACACGTTGGAACGCCGCATTCTCCACAGTTTTTCTTGGGAAGAACCGCATAGATCTGCATAGGAGAAAGCTTTGCACTCATACTGATTCCTTCTCTATAATCCAGTCATAGATATTTGTAGAGATTTTCTCGCCCTTCTGAAAAGCACTTATCGCTTTTCGGACGGTTTTGATTGCGTCTGGGTGCATCATCATTAGAAGATCAGCCCCCGACATAACAGCAACTATGCCACTTACGGTTTCCCATAAGGGGCCTCGATACTCTTGGGGTCCTAGTTCAGGGCTCTTCTTCCACGCTTCTCTCGCACCCCACGCGTTTGAGACACCAGCCAACATGGGCATTTGAAGAGCTTCATCGCCGAGTAGGGCTGCGATTCGCATTTTTTCCATAACTGAAAATGAATATTCTACTCCATACCCAAGGGATGCCAAGGTTGGATCCATTACAATTCTATCCTTGGGAACGCCAAGGTTTAGAAGGAGCCTATTAAGTTGCTTAGCAAGGTCCAAATCAATACTGGTCCAACCCACGACGCTATGACCATAGGCTATCGCAACTGCGCCCAGAGTTTGATATTGTTCCGGAGTTGCTGATGCAAGTAGGCAACGTTCTCCTTGAGTTATTTCAGCAACCTTGGTAAAAACTACCGGATCTTTTTTGGGATTACCTGAGCCGCCGATTATAATGGGTACCTTGACCGCTTGAAGGACTTTTTCAATCGTCCTAGCCGCTTCCTCAGGGCTTCTGTCCAAGTTCTCCGGGTCGGTGCTAACTAGGTGGATCGTAACCATTTCAGCACCATACTTTTCAACACAGAATTTAGCCCATTCGGCGGGGTCTTCCATAACGTCTTTATATGGAGTCTTTAGAGCCTTTGGAAGCCCTATGGGTGCATCAAAAACGTCAAAGGATATAGCTGGTGGATTAGGGATTTTTCCTTCAAAATAATTAAAGGGTAGGGCAGTCGCCCCGCCTATCGTAATAACTCGGTCTCTCGTTCCCCCTTCAGCACTTGTTGCGCCGATCTTAACTTCGGATATGCGGCCAACTATTTTTTCCACGGGAAGTTCGAAGCTCGACGTCGGTATACACCTTTATTTAATTTGTAAAGACTAGAGTGTAAGAGGAGGCATCTCAAGTACTGGGTGCTTAACTTTCTGTAAATATGCCACTAGTTCTTCCATAGTTTTGGCGACAGTCTCATCAGCTATCTTGTCGTAGAGGTCTGGAACACCTGCTTCTTCCCCACGTTTTCTAAGACCACTTTCCAAAGCCTCTTTGAGTTCCTTAGGCATCCAAACAACTCTTTTTATGCCGCCATCTGGTTTAATGAACTTCTTACTCAGAATATACATTCGGCCGACGCCCATAGCTCCAGGTGTCTGAACTCCTCCTCCAATCGTCCCCGCCAACGTTGAGAACGGAAGTCCTGTAGGATTTTCGCCCCCATATTCCCTGTTGATAATTATGATTCCATTCACTTCAAAAGCTACAACTGCAGCACACTCAAAGCAGCCACATGAAGTTTCCGGAAAGCTTGTTATGCTGTATAAATGCAATCGTTTAGTTACATTCCGTGACGCCTTATAGACAAACTCATTTACTCCTTCCCATTCTCCTTTTTCAGGGTCGAGGCATTTGCCTAGTGTTATTGGCTGGTTTAATCCTTCGGGCTGTATTCGGTGGCTTGCTTTTGCGTCTAACCATGAAATCGCTCCGCACAGGGAAGGGCGCTCAGGGCTTACTACACAAACGTGCTGGGCAGCGAAGCTTTGGCACAGGGTACAACTGTAGAAAGTGTCCACTTGTTCGTCGGTTAGACCTGTTATTCTTGCGTCTCTTGCATCATAGAATTGCGATGCTTCCTTCAGCGTTTCCTCAACCTTCGCTTTGTCGGTTAACAATGTTATCTGAACTTTTTCCGCAATTGCTGGAAAGTCTGTATGGTATTTGACGTAGAGGATATCCCCAAAGTGACGAATTTTAAAGCCCTTTTTGAAACCGTCTTTACTTATTCTGATCCAGTTTATCCTGCGTTGGCCAAGGTGCCACGTCTCTTCGCCGTAGTTTATCCACTCATGGATGCGACGCTCCAGTACTGGCTCAAAGTCCTTCTCCATTTTTCTGCCTGCAATATCAACTATTATTCCTATAGGGTAGGCGCTACCTTCTTCCATCTTATCGATTTCAGGGCCTTCAACTACGATCTTGCCATCTTGCACTTCTTCCATTGATTTCATTCGAACAAGTTCAAATGCTGGCGAATTGCCCCCGCCAAACTCAACGTACATCTGCTCCTTCCTTATGCTCTTGCCTTCGAATGCTGGTCCAAACGCGATCGGAATCGGAATCTCGAGGCGTTTTAATCTTATGGTGTTTTCAGGAAACAGGGTTACATTTCGTACTTCGCATGCACTTTCAACTATTTTTGAGTAGTCTGGCTGGGAGGTAAATGCGTCCGTTATTTTCGGTATCTCTTGGTCTGAGGTTACTGTAAGCCCCATTGCTATTACGCCCATGATCGCCGCCATTAGTATGTTATCGAGGGTACCCAACTGGAGTATGAAAGCTGGTACACGGTGTTTAATGTAACTCAGAATCTCGTCTTTCTTTCCGGGCTTGTATCCTCCAAACACAATTGGTAATCTAAAGGCAAGAGTGCTTGCATGACTAGCTGCAGTTAACCCTCTTCCCAACGGCACCATTCCATATTCTTGTCCGAGTTTAACACCTGCTTGAGCCATTTGCTCGCATACCGGACCAACAAGAAAAGATAGCATCCCTCTCTCTTGAAGTTCCTTACCTATCTTGCCAACAATTTCAGGGTTAGGGGCATAGCCTACGATTACGGCAACTCCCGGAAGAGTATGTGAAACCAGTCCCACTCCTTGCTTCCGCATGTATAAATCCGACTGGAAACCTAGGTCTGGAAAAGCGTCGAGGGTATCAGTTCCGTAGGGTTTTTCTAAGGCAGCGTACCTAGATGCCTCTATTACCTCGGCTGCAACGAGAGTGGCTAAACCGGCGTTCAAGGCGTTTTCAACTGTTGGTGTGTCCTTGACCAGCGTTTTTGCATAATCGAGCATTGGAGGAAGATCGCTAAGCTTTTTGATGTCCCTTCCCGTTAACGCATAAATGCACGGGAGGAAATAGCCAGTTTCAGGATAGGAGACAGCGGACTCAGCTCCCTTAAGCCTAACTGCTCCCTTGAGGAAACCTTCAGCCGCTATTATCGCTGTTTTTGCTCCTTCGATTGCCATCGTAAGTAAATTTTCACTCATGTGTATCACCATCTATTTTGGTTTAAGATTTAAGTCCAATTTTCCCTCTTTTATCTTCAACGTGATTAATTATGATTTCAGCCGCCTTATCTGGATCTGATTCAATCATGAACTTTCCACCAAACTTTTTCGCTGCTTCTTCACAGAATAGCTTAGACACTTTTTCACTTCCATAAAACTGAGGAACTGTGCCTAACACTGTGAGTGCGCCCATTCCGATTGCGCATGAGGCGATAGATGTTGCTTTCTCGCTCATCCACTCCATAGCCGCTGCAGCTACTGGCAGATCGCACATATCAACGTTAAGGTCCCTAGCCCATTGCGAAACTGCTACAAGTATTCTCGAGTTGTCAACGCAAGAACCCATGTGAAGGCATGGTGGAAGTCCTAATGCTCTGCAGACGCCACGAAGCTTAGTGCTAGCCTTGGCTGCTGCCTCTGGGACTAGCAATCCCGCCTTACCAGCTGCGTATGCCCAACAACCTGTTCCAACAACCAGTATGTCATTCTTGATTAACGTTTCAGCGAGTCTTACGTGGCCGTAATCGTGTTTTACCTTGGGATTATTACAACCCACCAGTCCAACAACTCCTCTTACGGAGCCGTCGACGAAGGTTGCGTAGCTCAGTGGCTCTAGAGTGCCGCCCAAGAAGTGTAGTATGGTTTCGAAAGAGAATCCACCCATTATCTCAATATTTTCTGATGGAATGTGAACTCTATCTTTGTCTCTGTTACGATAGTTTTCGACAGCTGTTTTCACGATTTGCTTTGCAACTTCATCTGCTTTCTCTTCTACGAAAGCCATGTGCGTAGCTCCCGGGATGCGACCCTGAGGCATAGTTGTGATAATTTTTGTGTGAAAACAACCAGCCACATCAACCAAGCTCGGCATAATGCATTGTACATCCACGCACATAGCGTCAACTGCTCCCGTTATTATTGCTAATTCTTGCTGCAGAAAGTTTCCTGCGAGTGGCACACCCCGTCTCATTAAAACTTCGTTTCCGGTACAGCAGATGCCGGCAACGTTTATTCCCTCGGTTCCTGCTTGTTTTGCCAGGTTAATCATCTCGTCGCTTCTAGCAGCGTCAACAACTTTTTCAGAAAGCAAGGGAACGTGGCCATGAACAATTAGGTTAACCATGTCCTTGCGTAAAACTCCAAGGTTTGATTTGCTTCTTATCGGCTTTGGCATACCAAACAAGATGTCTTGCAGTTCTGTGGCTACTAACATGCTGAAGCCGTCGGATAAGCCTGTTCTGATTGTATGGAGAAATAGGCTTTCATAATCTGCGTCGACTCCCATTGTAGATCTTTGCATCGCTTCCACGATGTCCCGATATGGGCTCCTTGGGTAAACATCGTTTCGCGACCAACATTCAATTCTAGTTGGGAAGTAAACTTTCATGTAATGCATAATCTGGTCTTTGAGACTTACGAAGTCTGTAAGGGCGATTTCGGTGATCTCTTTAGTAATGGCAGATGGTGTTTTGCCTTCTGTGGATATGCCAAGTTTACGTGCGACGTACTCGGCTTTCTTTGGGTCCTTAACGGAGTACGGAACCTTGCCTTCTGTTGCTTCCCTAAGTACTTGGGCAGTATGTCTTGCATGCTCAGTATGCGCTGCTGTTCCACCTGCGGCCATTCTGAGCAAGTTCCTCGCAACTATAGTTTCAACTGTTGCACCGCAGGTGCCTAGTTGTGGGCCTTCTCCAAAAGGGTCGATTCTGCAAGGTCCCATATTGCATATCCTACAGCACGGACCAAGCAAGCCGAAACCGCACTGTGGCTGTTGTTCTTGAAATCTGTCAAAAACTGTCTTTATCCCAGCTTTCTTTGCCTTTTCAAGCATTTCAGCGGTTTGTTTATCAGCGGTTACTTCCTCAAACGCCAATCAACTTCCCCTTCTAAAAAATATTTTAATTGTTAGTTTTGGTTGGTCTTCTATATAATTAAATATAAGTCTTATTATCAGCCAGAAAATAATCTATTAATAAAAGTCTTTTATACTACAACAAAAGAACTAACCGCGCAGAGGGTTAATTTTGGCTGAGGAAACGTACGTTATCACTGTTGATCCGCAAAAATGTCTTGCATGTAAAACCTGTGAATTCCAGTGCGCAATTGAGCATTCTGGGGTAAGCATATACAATGTACCGAAAGAGAAACCTTCCAAATATATTTACGTTGAGGGTACAACGTATTATTCGTTGCCGATACAATGCCAGCATTGTGAAAAAGCGCCATGTGTTGCTGTGTGTCCGACAAAAGCAATTACAAATGCCGAAGGCATAGTTCTCATCGATTCGGAAAAATGTATCGGCTGTAAGTATTGCATTTATGTATGTCCGTTTGGCGTACTCGAGTTTAATCGTAAAGCCAAACTCGTTTCGAAGTGTGACTTATGCCTCGATAAGTTGAAGAAAGGTCTAAAACCGATTTGTGTTGCTTCATGTCCAACCAAAGCCCTCACGTATGGAAGAATTGGTGACTTGTTGAAAACACGAAGGGAAGCATTATTCGAAGTGGTCAGAGGCGCCGTCGTCATGAGTCAGGTGCCAACAGGAAAAGAAGCAAAGTGGCCATCCTTATACTCTATCAGAAAAACTCCTTAAGCATGTTCACTCTGCGCTCAGAAAATTAAAACCGGCGCACCGAGGAGCAGTAGATGAAAAGCGTTGTCACAATTGGTTTATCCGGTGACGCTGGATGTCATGTTGCGCTAGTTAATTTACATAAAAAGCTTTTAAAAATGCTGAAAACAGTCAAAATTTTACATTCATATATTTTAATCGATGAAAAAGAAATTCCAAGTGAGATTGATCTTGCATTAATAGAGGGCGCGATCCGAACAACTCACAATGAAGCGTTGTTAAAAGAAGTTCGGGAAAAGTCAAAATGTCTTGTCGCTTTCGGGTCTTGCGCATGTTTCGGTGGCATAGCGTCTCTTTGTAACATTTTGAATGTTAATGACTTGCTTGACTATGTTTATCAGCGAACGGATAGTACGATAGAAGGAATTGTTCCGTATGAAAATTTGCCGAAAGTACAAGAAACGGTGCGTCCCATAAGTGATGTTGTAAAAGTTGACTACATGATTTCAGGTTGCCCTCCAATCCCTGAGGAAATAGCAACAGCTGTCCAAGCCATAATTCTAGGTTTAAAACCCGAGTTGCCAAAGAAGAATGTTTGCGATGAATGCAAGAAAAAAAGACTCGGGATAACGCCAAAGACAATAAAGAGGGTTGTTTCGAAGCCTGACACTAAACAATGTCTATTAGAGCAAGGCTATCTCTGTTTGGGACCCGCAACTCGGTCTGGCTGCAAAGCACCGTGTCCCAATTATAATATGCCTTGTGAAGGTTGTCGTGGGCCATTGGAAAATGTTCCAGACCAAGGCTTGGCGATGCTTGATGCGTTATCGGCTTTAACTGAAAAGTTTGCTCAAGAATACAGCCCAACAATACACTTGGGAACTTTTCATAGATACACGTTTGCAACGTCTTCCTTGGCTAAAATGCTTAGGAGCCGATAACCCATGTCATCTACATTAGAGGTTCATGTTGAGCCCCTTACAAGGCTAGAAGGACATGGGAAAATATTAGTAGAGTACAAGGAAGGAAAACTTGAAAATGTACAGTTGAACGTAATCGAACCCCCTAGGTTTTTTGAAAAATTGTTAGTCGATAAGCCGGGAGAAGAAGCCCCGCGAATTTCAGAGAGAATTTGTGGTGTCTGTCCAGTTGCACATCATCTCGCAGCGGTAAAAGCAATCGAGGATGCTTGGGACGTAAAGCCATCAGAACCGGCTGTTCTGCTTCGAAAACTTCTGTACGCTGGGCAATTTATTCAAAGTCATGCTTTGCATCTTTCAGTCTTCGCCCTTCCGGATTTATTGTTGCGTCTTCGAGAGAAGAATTTGATTGGTCTGCACAAAAGGAATCCTAAGTTGGTAAAGGCGGCGATCGCCCTACAAGAGTACGGAGCAAATTTGAAGGAGGCAATCGGTGGAAGAGCAATTCATCCAGTTGCGGCAATTCCCGGAGGTATGTCTAAACCTTTAATCGCCGCGACAAAAAGAAAGCTTCTTCAAAACTATGATGAAATTTTTAGAAATACGATTGAACTTGCTGACATTTACTTTGAGATATTCTCCAAGAGAGGAACTTTTGTTAAAGAGTTTCCGCCGAATAAGACTTTTTATCTAGCAATTACTCATGATGGGAACTTTGAAACTTATGGTGGTCCAGTTAGAGTTGTAAATTCAAATGGAGAAGTAGAATTTGAATTTCAACCAAGAGAATATCTTTCAAATATAGCTGAAAAAACAGTGAAGCACTCATATGTAAAATATCCATTTCTTAAGAAAATTGGTTACCCAAAGGGCTTGTATCGTGTTGGTCCGCTTGCGAGATTTAATGTCGCCGAAACTATTAGCACGCCAAAGGCTCGTGAATACTGGTTGAAATTACAGGAAACATTTGGAAAGCCTATACATTACCCACTTGTTTATAACCTGGCTAGAGTCGTTGAACTTATTCACGCGGTAGAATTGTCCAAAGAACTTTTGCTAAATAATAAAATCACGAGTGGAAGGATCAGGCGAGAAGTCGATCCCAAAGAAGGTAGTGGAGTGGGCATCGTTGAAGCTCCTCGAGGAACTTTAATTCACCACTACGTGACTGATAAAGACGGCATTATAACACGTGCAAACTTGATTGTCGCAACCGGTCAAAACATTCCTACTATTGAATACGGGGTTAAAACGTTGGCGGAGAAGCTCAAAACCCCAATTCTCAAGGGAAAAACCAAAGAAGCCCAATGGAAATTTGAAGTTCTCGTCAGAGCCTACGATCCCTGCATATCATGTGCCACCCACCTAGTCGAAATCAGGGTGAAATAGAATTCGAAGGGAGAAGTGAAACCAATGACACAACTTGTAATGCTATGCACCTGCGGCGGATCCTTAGGGACAGTTTTAGATTATAACCTTCTTGTTGAGTTCCTAGAAGCAATGGGAAACGAAGTCTGTGTTGAAATTACGCCTTTTCTCTGCCAACCAGAAGGCCTAAGAAAAATCGAAACATGCGTAACTGAGAAAAAACCGCAGGGCGTTGTAGTGGCCGCCTGTTCCAAACACCTGCTGCTTCCTTTAATGAAAGAAAGTGTCAAAAAATGTGATTTTACCACGCACCAGATAGAGTTTGCAAATTTGCGAGAACATTGTGCTTGGGTTCATCGTAATAACAAAGAGATGGCTACGAGTAAGGCAAAGCGAATGCTTCGCGCTTCAATTGAGAAAGCAAGATTTCTGCAAGCAGTTGGAGAACAAGAGATCAAAGTTACAGAAAAAGCATTGATAATTGGGGGTGGCGTAGCTGGAATTCAAGCTGCGCTTGACCTTGCGGAGCAAGGGTTCAAAGTATACCTCCTAGATCGTTCGCCTACAATAGGCGGATATATGGCACTTTTAGTGAAAACATATCCGACCGATGACTGTGCTATCTGCATACTCGGGCCAAAAATGGCTGATGCTGGGGCTCACCTAAACATTGAGCTCTGGACTTACTGTGAAGTGAAAAAGGTTGAGAAACTCCCAGGCGGCTTCAAAGTAACGGTTCTTAAAAAACCGCGGTACGTCAATTTTAAGACGTGTACTGGTTGCGGAACTTGCGCCGAAAAATGCCCGATGAAAGTCCAGAATGAGTGGAATGGCGGTCTAGGCTTTCGTAAAGCAATTTACCTACCTTTCCCGCAATCACTTCCTAGAAAATATACAGTTGATCCGGAAAACTGCCTTTTCTTTACTAAGGGAATCTGTAGAGTCTGTGAAAAAGTGTGCCCGGCTAAATCATTAGATTTTGAGCAAAAACCAGAGGAAGTTACGCTGGAAGTTGGTTCAATCATCGTTGCAACTGGTTTTGAAGAATTCAACCCATCTTATCTTTCACATCTAGGTTTTGGAACATATCCGGATGTGATCACTCAATTCCAGTTAGCACGTGTCTTAGATCCCTCAGGTCCAACTGAAGGAAAATTGAAGAGGTTTTCAGACGGTCGTCCTCCAAAAAGAATTGTAATGGTTCAATGCGTTGGTTCAAGAGATCCGTACATCAATGCCTATTGTTCACGCTACTGCTGTATGGCAGCGATGAAGAACTCTGTTCTGATAAAAATTGAGCAAGACCCAGAGACTGATATAACTATTATCTATAAGGATATTAGAGCTGCCGGAAAAGGCTTCGAAGAGTACTACGTTAGGGCAAAGGAAAGATTTGGATTAAAATTCGTTGAAGGCACCGTAACCTCGGTAACCCAAGATGGAAAAACTGGGGAGCTTAACATAGAATACCAACTTCCTAGTGGTGATAAACGAGCAATTATAACAGACTTGGTTGTTCTTTCATGTGCAATGGTGCCTTCAAAAGGCGTTAAGGAGCTAGCGAATATTTTAGGCTTAGAAGTTGGACCAGAAGGCTTTTTCCATGAGCTTGATCGTAAGGTAAGCAGCGTAGAAACGAAAGTTCCAGGTATCTATTTATGTGGTTGTGCAGAGGCACCGAAGGATATTCCCGAATCTGTTGCTCAAGCAAGCGCTGCGGCCTCGAAAGCCGCTATTACAATGAGTAAGTTCATCAAAAAACCATTGAATGTCCCATTAATCAACAAGGACTATTGTGGAAAATGCGAAATCTGCCTTAAGGTGTGCCCATATCAAGCTATAAGCATAAACCCTGAAACGAACGTCGCGCAGGTAGATGTAAAAATCTGCCAGAGTTGCGGATTGTGTGAAACAAGTTGTCCTAACCACGCGATTACAATGGTAAATACATCTTTAGACATCATCCAAAGGCAGATAACAGCAGTTCTCGGCAATAATATCGCTGGGCCTAAACCATTAATTCTTGCAATTTGTTGCGAGGAATGCGGATATACAGTTCTTGATGGTCTAGGACATTACCGTAAACAGTACTCTCCGTCGATAATTCCGGTAATTATACCGTGCCAAAGTCTTCTCTCAATTTCACATGTCTTAGATGCATTTTCACAAGGTGCAGATGGTGTACTAATTTTAGGCTGCCCCAAAGAGAGATGCCACTTTGAGAAAGGGATACCTACAGCTCAATCTCGTATTAGCATCATTCGCAAAATTTTGGAGAAAGCCGGGCTCTCACCCGACAGAGTTCAAATAATGATGCTTTCCGGCAACATGATCCAAGATTTCCTAATTGAAGCTAACAAGTTCACCTCTGAGAGAGGGGGAAACCCGCGGTGACAAATGGAAAAGACGTTAGAATTGGAGTCTTTGTTTGCCACTGCGGCTTAAACATTGCAAAATCAGTAGATTGTAAAGCAGTTAGTGAATACGCTTCAAAAATCCCAGGAGTTGTCTACTCGGTCGACTATGAATTCATGTGCTCAGAAACGGGGCAGGCAATGATTAAGGATGCAATAAAGAACTATAACCTTAATCGGGTCGTAGTGGCATCATGTTCACCGAGGCTACATGAAATCACATTCCGTCGAGTAGTGGCTGAAACTGGTCTAAACCCCTTCCTTCTTGAAATGGCAAATTTGAGGGAACACTGCTCTTGGCCTCATATGCATGAACCCGAAAAAGCCACTATCAAGGCTAAACACATTGTCAGAGCCTCAGTTGAACGCTCAAAATTGCTTGAGACAATAGGTCTTACTAAACAGCCAGTAAAACCGTCCGCCCTAGTTATTGGCGCTGGAATTGCCGGAATTCAAGCTTCGCTTACCCTAGCGGACTATGGCTTTGACGTTTACTTGGTTGAAAGGCAGCCCTACATAGGCGGCAAATTAGCCCAGTTGGGAGGGGTTTTTCCAACAGAGGACTGCGGTGTTTGCATACCTCCTAGGCCTACTGAGTTGCATAGAAAGTGTATGTACAAAGCTGAGATTACCAGCAACCCAAGAATTAAGGTATATACTCAGGCTGTAGTAAAAGAGCTGGAAGGCTACATCGGTAACTTCAAAGCCAAAATTATGCAACGCCCCCGCTATGTAAGCGAAAAGCTCTGTATCGCATGTGGTTTGTGCGAAGACGTTTGTCCGATTATGGCTCCAGATGAATTTAACCTAGGTTTAAGTAAGCGCAAGGCAATTTATCTTCCCTTCGCACAGGCAATACCGCATACGTATGTAATTGATCTTCAAAATTGCGATAAATGCGGTGAATGTGTTAAAATTTGCCCGACAAAAGCAATAAACCTTGAAGAAAAGGGTGGCGAATCAGAGGTCGAAATAGGAACGGTAGTTGTTGCAAGTGGCTTTGAGGAATTTAGGCCTAATGGATTCTATGGTTACGGCAAATTCTCTAACACTATCACCCAGTTAGAACTTGCTCGGATGCTGGATCCAAGCGGACCAACGCAAGGACTAATTAAACGCCCCTCCGACGGAAAAATTCCAAATAAAGTAGTTATGATCCAGTGTGTAGGCTCAAGAGATAAAGCAACTCACTTGCATTGCTCGAAAATTTGTTGCATGATCGCTCTAAAACATGCGAAAAACATCAAGAGCGCGTATCTAAATTCCGACATCGTAATCTGCTATAAAGATATTAGACTTGCGGGAAAAGACTACGAAACCTACTATACTGACTGCAAAGAAATGGGTGTTAAATTTATTAAAGGAGACGTAAGTGGCGTTTCGGAACAAACTCAAGGCAATGTCAAAGTAATAGTGAAGAGCGAAACCATAGAAACCCAACTTGACGCAGAACTTCTGGTATTAACATGCGGCATAATACCTAGCCAAGGAACAGATGAGCTTGCCAAGACACTCAATTTAAGCTTAGGTCCAGACGGTTTCCTCGCTGAAGCACACATTAAGCTTGCACCGATAGACACAAAGCTAGACGGCATCTACCTCTGCGGGACATGTGTAGGACCGAAAGATATCTCAGAAACAGTTACTCAAGCTATGGCTGCAGCTTCAAGAGCTGCCATTCCAATGATGAAGAAGGAAGTCGAAATTGATCTTGCCCGCTCTGTTGTAGACGAAACATTATGCGTGAAATGCAAGCGGTGCGAAGCGGTCTGTCCGTATCGGGCGATAAAAATCCAAGAAACAGGTATTCCTCGTATCATTGAAGTTGTTTGCAAGGGTTGTGGAACCTGTGTTGAAGAATGTCCAGTTGGAGCTTTGCAACTTCGCCACTTTAAAGATCAGCAACTCTATGCAGCAATTGACGGAATCCTAGCGGAGTGATAAACATGTCAGAAAAACCGGAAGCATTTGAACCAGTCATAGTTGCATTCTGTTGCTGGTGGTGCTCATATGGAGCGGCAGATTTAGCGGGCACCAGCAAATTAGACTACCCGACGAACGTCCGAATAGTCAGAGTACCCTGTTCCGGCAGAGTAGGTCCAATGCATGTACTTCACGCCTTTCAGCGCGGTGCAGACGGTGTTATCGTAGCCGGATGCCTTAAAGAGCAGTGCCATTACGTCGACGGCAACCTAAGATCTGAAAAAAGAGTTCTGATACTAAAGAGAATTCTAGAAGACCTCGGGTTAAGTGAAAAAAGGCTTGAGATGATTTTCGTCTCTGCGGCAATGGCACCGGAATTCGTTAGATTAGTAACAGACTTTTCAAATCAAGTTCGAGAACTCGGTCCAAGCCCCCTACGTGGAATCCGCGCCGTCACTATCATTGAGAAAAGAGAAGCCTTAATCGAAATCTTGTCAACAATTTCTAAGATAACATCCAAAGAGCCGAGCCTTATGCTTCCAGAGCTTGAATACCAAATTTTTGGCGAACCTTTAATTAACGAGAAAAAATGTACTGTTTGTGGTAGTTGTGTTAATGTTTGCCCTGAAGGCGCAATCATTCTTGAAGAAGGCCGAGAGAAGCACATAGTTAAGCATTATCACAGCTTCTGTTCTGTCTGCAAAAAATGTGAAGAGATCTGTCCAGAAAAAGCCATTAAAATAATAAACATACTTGATCTACGACGGCTCATCGCAAAGATAGACAAAATTGATAGAGTAGGAAATCTAACTAAGTGCAAAATTTGCGGTCAATTTTTTGCAAGTGAAGACCTAATGCTTAGTCTAAAAAACAAGGAAAGCATGCACCGAGTTTCGCCAGATCTACTTGATATATGTGAAAAATGTCGCAGAAAAACCGCATTAACACACTTGGAAATGCTTACTAGCGGTGTTCGAACAATTTCCAGCCTTTAGCGAATTTTCAGATTAATCAAGCTATATAAAGTCATGTAGGGTCATATAAAGCCATAAAAAGTCATAGAAAGTTTTTTAAATGGCAATAGAGATTAATTCTGTAAAAAATCTTTAGAATTTATCTCTGGGTGTAATTTACAATGGATATCGAAGGAAAAGATAGTGCTTCCGCCAGTTCTGGAAAAACCGTTTTGCCCCGCGTAATGAATGTTTTTGATGCAACATTCTTCTACGTAGCCGCCATTGTTAGCATAGGATGGTTAGCCTCCGCCGCGGCGATTGGTATTTCCTCACTAACTCTTTGGCTTATAGCTGCTATAACTTTCTTTATACCACATGCGTATGTAGCCGCCGAACTTGGGACTGTGCTACCGGGAGAAGGCGGAATATATCTCTGGACGAAAGAGGCAATGGGTAATTTCGCAGGTTTCATATGTGGATGGTTCTATTGGGTTAACAACTTTTTCTACTTCCCTATGACCATGATAGCCTTAGTCACAATTCTTTTCGCATTTTATGCACGTGAAATGGTTCAAAACATGCCCATTATCACAACCCTAGCCATCGCGTTTTTCTGGTTGATTTCAATAACAGGCATCTTAGGGTTGAATATTGGAAAATGGATCCCTAATATTGGAGGACTATTCAAAGTAGCACTAGGCGCAATAGTTCTTGGTCTATGTTTCAGTTTTGCAGTATTTCACGGCCTTGCCAACAACTTTGCCATTTCAAATTGGGTTCCAACTATTGATATGGTTTGGGCGCCACAAGCTCCGTTGTTCTCATTTGCATTTGCCTTCGCAGGATTTGAAATTTTAAGCAGTCTTGGTGGCGAGTGCAAAAATCCTCAGAAAGATATTCCACGAGCAATTTTCTTAACAGCAATAATTTCTGCTCTCATATATATTGTTGGGACCCTCGCGATACTTGTAGTGATTCCTTACAGCGATATCAACATTTTAACGGGAATGATTGATGCTATCGACTATGTTCTTCGATTGTACGGCGCTGAAACTGCGATTTATTTTATTGGTTTTCTTATTATTGTGATAAGTTTCGGCACTTTGTCAACATGGATTTTCGGTCCGGTTCGAATTCTGTTTTGTACAGGGCTTGATAAACGATTGCCAAGTGTTTTTGGGCATGTCAATGAAAAATTTAGAACTCCAGACTTCGCGTTACTTGTGCAAGCGATAATTGCAACCGTTCTTTTATCGTTTGGATATTTCTACCCTGAGGTAACAACATTTTATTGGACACTTTTTTCATTGTGCGCGATCCTTTACTTCATACCCTACCTGTTTATGTTTGCTGATGTGATTCTTCTTAGATTGAAAAGACCGGAAATGCCAAGAAAAGTTAGGATTCCAGGAGGTTTAGCAGGAGTTTTAGTTGTTTCAGCTCTCGGCTTTATGGTAACTTTAATTTCCATAGGTTTTGCTTTCATACCACCTCCCGAAACTGAACTAATGGCGTATGAGGTTCAAATCATAGGAGGAACTGTGGCGTTTATCGTGGCTGGTATTCTTTTGTATGTTGCTAGTGAATTTATTTGGCGAAAATAATCTAGGACTTACATATTTTTACTATGAATTTCCCAAATTTCTGTCTTTAATGCATTAATTAGTATTATAATTCAAAATAAATCAAACAATTATTGTTCTTTCCCATGCAGATCCGGGTAAAATGTCGCTACGGTAAATCATCAAAGGCATGTGGCCAATTTGGCTAATCCTGCGATAACCACCGCAGCAGACGGTTCCACAAGTAGGAATCCCTAAAAAGGAGTGAACAGGGATTATCTGTCCTTAATTATATGCGAAACTAATATGTTATTTCGAGTAACAGCAATAAAAATGGGAGGGAATGCTTTTCTTGAGTATGGAGTTTCCTTCTTTTGGCGATTTTTATAGGAGATTCAAAAATGACCCGGAAAAGTCTCGAGGCGAGGCCTTTGAGCTTGGCAGAAGAGTAGGCCATGCCTTGATGGTGAAACTTAACCTAAAGGGGGACGATCTGGATACGCTTGCCAAGGTGATTAACGCCTTTTTGAGGGAAGTAAAGTCAGAGACCTCAGCCAAAGTTGAAGGCAGTAAAGTAATCTTTCGGAACCGGTCTTTCTGTCAAATAATGGTCTCGGCGAGGTCGTTTAATCAACCTTGGCTTTGGTTGGATGAAAATTTCGCGTGGCCTTTAGTCGCAGGTATAGCCTCAGCTGTGAATCCTAATGTAAAGCACAAGGTGACAAGTGCGAGGGCTAGAGGAGATCTTGTATGTGAGCACATCTTTGAAATAATTAAGTGAAATTATAAGAGAAGATTTCCATGGAATCCCAAAAAATAGATTTAACTCTTGGCTCACCACGCTTGATTAACATCCTAATTTTTGAAACTGAAGATCAGGAAGATGCAGCTAGAACACTTGAATTGATAAGAAGAGATTATACGCCCAAGTCGATTGAACAAGATGAAAAGAGCATCAAAATAACTTTGAAAGATGTCTTATGCGGTGTTGAACTGATTAAAGAAAAAAATTGTAACGTCTTTTCAATAAGCATCAACCGTTTGAATGATGATTATGTTTCAAAGGAATGGCAAAAAGACTTAGAACATTACCAGCGTCAAGCCCAGCCCATTCTTAGCATGTTACCTAAAAATCCTATTCTGTTTCTTTCAATTTTTGCGGGTTTAACGACCAGTCGGGGTGAAGCCTTAAACCTGGTCCGACAGTATTCGGAATATGTGGGTTGCCGTAAAGTATCTGCCGGCATCATAGGTAATTGTCTCTTGGGAACTTTTAGAAAAACTCCCGGTGAAACTAGCGCTGAGTTTTTAAGACTTGAGTTAGTGCTATCCTCCATGAATCTGACTTTTCCACAAGTGAAGAATGTCACATCAGAACTTCTCGTCGATATAAGAAATTTAGCCATCAATCTCGGGAAACTGGATAGGCTTTATCGATTATGTCAACCATACTTTCCACAGATGGATCCCCAGGAAGTAGAAATACATGAAAAAATTGAGGGAATCCTGAATAGAATGAGGCAGACTGAGCCTGTTGAGCTTGAGACCTTGAAGTCGTGGCTGTCGGATGTGATGGAAAGGTTCTCTACGTTGTCAATTTTGTCAGGCTTAATCAAGAGAGATCAAATTACGGCTAAAACGTACGTAGAGGAGAATAAGAATCTACTCAGCCGATGGAGCGAGACAAGCTTTGAAGGATATCCTACAAACACGTTGATGGAAACAATCGAGTATAATAGCATATCAAAGCCTTTCGAGGATTTTGTAGGTCGAACAGAGGCGTTAAGAATCCAGCTGGAAACCGTATCCGACATGATAAGAACCTATTTAAGCATCCGACAGCAGGAACAAAGCTCTGAAACTTTAAAACAGCAAGTGAAAATACTACATGCCATTGAGAAACATGAGAGACTTCTGAAGGGTCTGACATGGGTAGTAGCTCTCTTCACCATAACCTTGGTCATCCTAGAGATAGCTAGAACATTACACATCCTACCCTAGCATTTATTTAATGTGTATGCGCACCAACTAATCGGCAGAGAAAGAGGGGTCTCAGGGGGAGAAATCCCATAACGTGACACAAACATACGCATGGGAATTAGTATTATAAATCAAATTGAGAAGGGTAGTGGAAGTCTTTGCAAGATCTGAGCTACCGCCCGCACGGCCTCAGAGCTCTCAGGTAGCTCAACTAAGGGTTTTCCCTGCAAGTCGTATTCCAGTACTTTTGGATCCTCTGGAATTGTCCCAATCAATTCAAGCCCAGCTTCTTCAATTTCCTTCTTCAAAATAGGCGTAAGTGATGGAGGAGTCCGGTTAGCAATTACGTATAAGTACCTTACCTTTGTGTGCAACTCTTGAATTAACTTCTTTACTCTTTTCGCTGTCATAATACCTCGGCTCGTAGGATCAGTTGTAATTAAGAGAATATCGACATCCTTAGTCGTTCGCCGGCTAAAGTGTTCTAATCCAGCTTCGGCATCCATTATAACAACATCATACTTATCTGATAACCTATCTACGATCTTCCGGAGGACGCTATTGACATAACAATAACAGCCAGGACCCTCGGGGCGTCCCATAACAAGAAGATCAAAATGCTTCGCTTCGGTCAACGCTTGTTGGACAGCATAATTGAGGTATTCCTCTTTAGAAATTTCTGGAGATAGTTGTTCTTTGATTTTTAGGAGATCTTCTCTAATGTCCCCGACAGCTTTGTTGAAAGAAACTCCTAGAACTTCATTTAGGTTAGCATTAGGATCGGCGTCGATGGCGAGAATCGTCTTATTTGTCCTCTCACTTAGAAGTCGTATTATAAGCCCGGCAATCGTGGTTTTTCCAGTTCCGCCTTTACCCGACACAGCTATAGTGAAAGCCAAAGCTACATTCACCGCTTTACATACTTCATCCAGAGCCCGCGGAGGACTGAGTCGCCTTCAGCCTTAACCTCATCCCAAGCTGTTTCGAGTTCTTCCACATATTTTTCTTCTATAAGACAGTTTTCATAAATGCGGATAAAATTCATCAATTGTGATAAAACTGGTAACTGACGTAGACGCATAACTTCTTTATCTACATTTAAGTCGCCGACTATTGCATTCGTAATATTCTTTGTTGCTCCCAAGACATCACGCAAAACGAGTACACCATTTTCAAGTTTAACACTAGTTATATCTTCTGCAATCTTCTCTTCTTTTAGACCAACTTTAAGGTACACAGAGAATTCGCACACTTAATGCTTCCCCCAGAGGAATTGAGATCTATCAGTTATGTTAGGATTTTCCATTTCCAAGTTTCGGCTTGCTTGGAAAGGTCCTAAAGAATTTTTAGGTCTCCTTCTGTACGTTTCTGATGGCCGACAAACCCGTCACATGGTTCTGGAAGCAAACACTCACCAGAGCCCTTGACGAAGAAGCGGCAGAACTCAGCATCATATGGACAAATTTTCATTATGCAAATTTCTCCATCTAACCCGTTGTATTGGAACCTTTTATGGATATAATTGTTTTGTTCATAAGTGTGTCAAAGCTATTCCGCACACGAATAATCAGTATCTAACGTCTTCTAACAAAGGTTCCATATCGTACCAGCGCGTAAGCTGCTGCAACAGCTCTTTCAGGGATCGAAAAGACTGGTATGCCTCTTTTCTCTAGAATTGCAGACTGCACTTTTGTATATTGACCGCCAGCGGCGCAACAAACTATCGGTTTATCGTATTTCATCATTTTAGGAATAATCTCGACGATTTTTTCATCTAACGGTGTGTCTTGAAATACAAAAAACGGCATGATTAGGTCGACTGTTTGATCTTGTGCAAGATTCTCGATTGCAATTTCGTAGTCTCGCGAAGTAGCGCTTCCAGTTAAGTCAACAGGATTTCCAATCACATAATGCGGTGATAAAAGTGATTTCAATTGCTCAATCGTCTTGCTTTGATATTTAGACAATGCAAGTCCACGTTCAACGCTAGCATCCGCAGCCATCACACAGGGGCCAGCTCCATTGGTCACCATAGCGATTCTGTTTCCAGTTGCTGGTGGCTGCAAAGCTAACGCTTTTGCCATGTCATAGAGTTCCTCAAAATTCTTAGCCTCAACAAGGCCCAACTGCGTGAACGCCGCTTCGCACACTTGATACGAACCAGCTAATTGACCAGTATGTGAACGAGCTGCCCGTGAGCCCCACTCAGTTCTACCCGCTTTCAAAACTACTATTGGCTTTTGAGGCAGCACTTCGTGAACAGCTTCTATAAATTTTCGCCCATTTTGAATACTTTCAAAATAAATCACGATGACCTTAGTATCGGTATCGCCTCCAAGGTATCGGATCAAATCAGCTTCGTCGACATCACAACGGTTTCCATAACTTGCAAATTTGCTTATGCCTACACCGCTTTCAGCAGCCCATTCAAGCATTGTACACCCAAACGTGCCACTTTGAGTAAGAAAGGCTATACTACCAGATGGGGGGCGAGTCATTCTTTCATGCGATTGGAAGAAGGTATCCAGCTTATTTTTTGAATTAAATACGCCTATACAATTAGGACCTATTATCCGAATTCCATACTTCTTTGCAATCTCCACCACTCTATTTTGAATCTCTTGATACTGTCCACCAAGCTCTTGAAAACCCCCGGAGATAATTACAGCATTCTTTACACCTTTCTCACCGCATTCCTGCAGAAGATCTGGAATCAGCGCTGAGGACAGCGTGAAGACAGCCAAATCTACAGTTTCTGGCAAACGTCTAACGTCTGGATAACATTTTAGGTCAAGGATCTCTTCTGACTTCGGAGTTACAGAATAGACACGTCCCTTGTAGCCGTATTGAGAAAGGCTTCGTAAAACCTCGTATCCTATTTTACCTGGAGTTGCTGAGACACCAATAACAGCAACCGACTTAGCGTTAAAAAAATTATCCAAATCATTCTTGTTGGACATTTTCGCACGCTTCCAAACTGAGATAGCTTAATTCTTAATTTTAACTCATATTATTGGCTTAGCCGTTATCCATTCTTTTAGTGATTCCCTTCGCCAAAGCAACGGCATCTCCAATTCACTAGTGATCGGTGAATGCTACTTTCCTACGTCCTTTTCCTAGAGGTAAGGATCAGCAGATTTTATAGTAAGGGAAACGGGCTATAAACTTGGGTAACTGAGAGGGCCAGTTTTGGTTCAAGAAACCCAGAAGACGGATGATCAAATTGACAATAAAAAAGTTTGAGTGTCTAGTTGTTTCCGCTCGTTACGCGTATAAGTCTCTTTCCTCTTTCCTTGCGCCTTCAATTCACAGCGATATCTATAGTGACTTATACACCTATTTAGAACTCAAGAAAGATGATCATTCAATCTCGCGTCCTCACCCAATACACGGCGCCATACCTGTCGCGAACGGTGACCTTCTTGAAGTTGAAATTGAGGTTGAAGCTAATCGGATTTGGCGAATAGTTAACAAATCTAAAAACTGGGTGTACGAATCAGAGGAGCTTTCTAAGAAGAGAATGCTCTCAGAAGAGTAGGTTTTCTAGAACTACCAGAAGCGCCTTTTCAGCGCTCTGCGTTCGGCTTCGACAATTAATTCAAATAAATTATCAGTAAGTCGGTGTTCCTCTAATAGGACAATTTCAGCATCGGATGGCTTGAGCCTGTGACCAGCTAAAACCATGGCAGCCGTTCGACCATACTTAGACATTAATCGTGCGGTTTCGATCGCTCTCTCTTGAATTTCCTTCTCCCGCTCGGAGAGATTCTTGCTCTTCTTTTCACAAAGTTTCCTTATCGTCTCCTCGGTTTCCCCAAGTACTCCGACTTCATCTGAACCGCATTTTGGGCACTTCAGCTTACTTGGTAAATCACGCATTCGGAGCATTTCTGTGAACTCCCAGCAGTTTGTGCAAACAAAGGTACGGACTTCATTCAAGATTCTTGCCCTTGCCGACTCAATTAAAATCCGTTTCATCTTCTCCGGTGGTATCAAGTCGGTTTTCCGACTAATCCGTTCAATACCTACGCGTGCCACAGGTGTGGCTTCGTCCATAGTTTTCAAACAAATAATTTCAATTTTGCCATCTCGTATTTTATTTAAGGCTTCAACTGTATGCTCAATGTCCATATCGTTTTGTAGAGTTTCCCTGATCGCCTCATCGTAGATCGCGGTTCCCTCGAAACTTTTCATTAGTTGTCTAAGACTGATATTGCTAAAATCAACCCATTTTGAAAGCGCTCCGAATTTTCTGGCAACGTGGACCATCCGCCGTTTAAACAACCCAGTCTTAGCTGCGGCTTGGATAGAAACATTCTTTATATCAATTTTAGAGAGTTCTAAAAGAATCTGGTGAATGTCTTCAGATTTCGCTGTTCCAAACGTTTGGATGACAATTCTGTATGGATCCTGCTGGACACCAATTGTGTATCCAGTCTTCTCTGAAAGGATATGTCCAATTAATCGTGCAAGTGTCCTGTTTACCAGTGATCCAAAACTTGCTTGGATTACTACATAATCTTCCCAGTCTTCTATGGTAATTCGGTTATCAGTAGGTAAGGAATACCCTCTTCGAGCTTGATCAACAGTTTCGGTTATAGCTCTGAAAATTACTTCTTTGTCAGCAGGATACTTCTTGGTAAGATGAAGAACAATTTCCTCAGATTTCTTGCCCCTTTTCAATTGATTTTCAACATAGCGTCTGATTTCGCCAACTTCAAGGGCTATTTCGCATGGAACTGGGATTTCTTCTCCAACCCAACTCGGTATCGCGCCAGTTGGATCGTCAGCAGGCTTTACATAAATATGATCGCCATAGACATGGATTATCTTCCAAGCACTTCCCCTAACTATGAACTTTGTTCCCGGTTCTCCGTACTCAGCCACAAAGGCTTCGTCAAGAATCCCAATTGGAGTGTCACTTGTCTGATCTACAACTAAATACTGTTTTTCATCCGGAATCATGGATAGGTTTTCAAAGTAGTACTTGTAAAGCTCTTTTATTCTCTGTGGCCGCAGAATGACCTTATCGTCAAAGGAAACCCAAGCTAGACGTGGATATCGAGTATGCATGTACGTAAGAACTTTGATTAAATCTTCCTCGGTGAGATCGTTGTATGGATATGCTTGGGTAAAGAGATCTAAGACTTCCAAAAAATACCATCGCTTCTTCTGTGTAAGCAATCCAACAATTTGATGGGTGAGTGCGTCAAATGGTTTATCGGGAACTAGAACGGGTTCTAAATCCTCGCGAAGCGCGCGGCGGGAGATAACCATAGCCTCAAGGGTATCATCGGAATCCATCGTGATAATGGCTCCCTTAGCAATCCACCCAACTCTATGTCCGCTACGACCAACTCGCTGTAGGAGTCTAGTAACTTGACGGGGAGAATTATACTGGATACAAAGGTCAACTCTTCCGATGTCTATCCCAAGCTCTAAAGACGAGGTGCAGACTAATCCTTTAAGCTCGCCTTGCTTTAACCCCCGTTCAGCAGTGATTCGCGCTGGTTTGGCAAGAGAGCCATGGTGGATACTTACTGGAAAGTCCATGTCCCAAACCTTAAAGCGACTAGCAAGTACCTCTGCGATTGCCCGTGTATTCGTAAACAAGAGAACAGAAGTGTGATTCTCGATCAGGTCCCGCATTACACCAAGCCTCGCAGCGACCTCTGGATGAGTATACAACTTTGTTGCAAGTTCGATGTCGTTTGTTGTTGGTTGTGGGAAGAGGATTTTCAACTGCATGTAGCGAGCTATAGGAACTTTGACAATTGTGCACTGCCGTTTGCTTCCGACAAGATATTGTGCAACTTTCTCAGGCGTGCCGATCGTCGCAGAAAGCCCAACAACCTGAAAGTCACGGAGTGTAACCCAACGTAGTCGTTCGAGAGCCAGAGACAATTGACTACCTCGTTTATCTCCAGCAAGTTCATGAATTTCATCTACGACAACCCAATGCACTGCGCGAAGGTGCCGCCGCATCACTCTACCTGGAAGGATCGCTTGTAGGGTTTCCGGCGTGGTGATCAGCATGTCTGGAGGGCTACGGGCCTGTTTACTCCGTTCACTTATTTCAGTGTCGCCATGTCTAACAGCGACTTTCACGTCAAGCTTCTTGCACCACCACTCAAGCCGTTCTAGCAAGTCTCTATTTAATGCACGTAAGGGAGTAATGTACAAGATTTTAATGCCAAGTGGTCTTTCTGACATTTGAAGGAACAAACTCAGAATTGGGAGAAACGCTGCCTCAGTTTTCCCAGTGCCAGTTGGGGCGATTAAGAGGACGTTTTTCCCCTTGAGAATGAACGGAATTGCTTTAATCTGGGGTTCTGTTAATATCGAAAACCCTCTTTCCTTGATTGCCCTTTGAACAGGCTTTGGGAAAAGTGAAAAAACATCTCGCGCTTCAGTCTTTCCCATTATTTAATCGCCGCGCATCTGGATTTGAGCTACAAATACTTGGAAGTTCCAGAATAAAAACAGTGTTTAGATGTTCTTAAACAGGGAAAATTGAGGCCGACTACATGGAGTTGAGATCTAATAATCGGTTTAACTGAGGTTAAATAAAGAGAAATAGATAACACAACTTTTGCGCTGAGACTAAAGAAAAATAAAAATTTGTAGGCTATATTAGAAGCATTCAACCCACTTATCAATTGGCAGAACGGGATGCACTTCTACGCTTGTACACAAGCCGTCTTTAAGTCCCGCCGCTACAACATATTTAGTGATGGGCTCCGCGCTTTCAGCTTCAACAATTTGTATAAACTTGCCTCCTGGTGTTACGTACTCAGCAATGTCTTTGACGCCACCCGGAGGAACAAAGCGAGTATCCCCAGATTTCGCCAGCCTAATTACTTCAGGGACTTTCTCAGGATTAGCGTTCCAGAATATTACAAACAACATATTTTTTACACCTCCTTCAAGCGCCTAGCTATTCTGAAATAAGTATTTTGGCCAAAAATAAAGGGAGTAGTCTAGCTCTAACCATGTTAACTCGCTTACTTCTGCTTTCTACTCCTCCAACATGGCTAATACTCGACACCACATCGCATCAACCTTGACCACTTTCGGCGGCACAGCAATTATTGTGCAACGTTTTCCCGTCACCTTGTCGACATCGCGACCGATGCCTTCCACGATTGGGATACCAGCTGGTAGCAGAATCATGTGAGATGCGTAACTGCCATCTCCTGGTTTGCCATCAGCTTTGGGTCCTTCGGTCTGAGAGACTGCATCAGCGCAAATTACATCCATCATAACATTTTTCACACCGCGTTTCACAAGCCACTCTGCGCCGCTCTTCACAAGACCGGGCCATTTTGAAGCAAACCGTAAGGCTTTTTTATAGTTCGTGATCGGACCAGCATATTCTTTATGCCATCCAGTGTTGATTACGAGAATATCGCCTTTCCTTATCTGCGGTCGTGCTTTTTCGAGATCTTCTGCGGTGATTTCTCCGTACTCGCCTTTAGGGATGCTGACAACAACACCGTCACCTACAAGGTAGTCTAACGGGATCTCATCTATTGCCCAACCCTTTGGATCCATGTGAATCGGGGCGTCCATATGGCAGCCTGTATGCACATAAAAGGTGATTATTGTTTCATAGTAGCCCTTGTGGTAGGGATTTGCGGGGAAGCCTTCAGGGGTTACTCTTGCTCCAATTACTGGAGGATTATAGTACTGATAACCCATCCAAAAGGTAGGTATGTCTCTGGAGAAGCCAGGGTGTTCGGATATATCATATAACTTCCGTACCACTTCATATCTCTCCTTTTAAAACGTGTTCAAGCGTATTTTGCCTATCGCTATATTTAAAATTAATTAACTGATCAACCAATTTGATTAATTAAATTAATCCAAACTGCAATTAAGTGAAAGATTACCAAACGTCAATAACTTTGATCTGACAAAATTTTAAAGAACGCTTTAAAAGCATGTGACAAATTAAGTGCAAAACGCTATCGAACTCAAAATTATGAGGATACCGCAAATTAGAAACATCAAATTGAAATGATTTGTAAGTTTCGATTCCATAGAGGGAATGATCAAGATGTTTCCTGAAATTAAAATAATAGGCTTAACTGGAATCCCAGTTATTAGATCTGGAGATAATTTAACCGAAATCATACTTGCAACGGCGCGACGACAAGGTGTGAAGATCTCAAATGGCGACGTAATTGTAATTACCCAAAAAATTGTTTCAAAAGCAGAAGGAAGGTTAATTAATTTAGATAAAGTGGCGCCATCAAGCTTTGCTTTAGAAATCGCTAAAAAAACCGGTAAGGATCCACGTTATGTGGACATCATACTTAAGGAAACAAAAAACATCGTAAAAATAACGAACAAGATTTTGATCATAGAAACAAAACACGGATTTGTTTGTGCAAATGCCGGTGTCGATCGATCAAACGTCTCAAAGCACGAAATTGTCGCCCTCCTTCCAAAAAACCCAGATAAATCGGCGAAGCAAATTCGAAATGAAATCAAAAGGAAAATCGGGGTTGAAGTAGCGGTGATTATCTCTGACACTTTTGGAAGGCCATGGAGAGAAGGGCACATCAACGTAGCAGTTGGAGTTGCTGGTATGAAACCAATAACTGACTATCGTGGGAAAAAAGACATGTTCGGGTATGTTCTTAAGGTAACCACTATGGCGATTGCTGATGAACTGGCTTCAGCAGCAGAACTGGTTATGGGGAAAACAAACAGTATTCCAGTTGCAATTTTGAAAGGTTTTAAGTATCCAAAAGGAGGGGGAACCGCCAAAGAGCTGGTAAGACCGCTGGAAAAGGATTTGTTTAGATGACTTTTAATGCGGATTATATTCTATAACTTTTTTAGCAAAAACGTCATAAATTGTATGCTAAAATACTAAATGTTGTGGTGAAACGCTTGTACAAGAATGCTGAGTTACAAAAAATCTCCGCGGTTTTTAATGCTCTAAGCAACAAATCAAGACTTCAAATCATGTTGATGCTCATCGAGACAAAGCGCCCCCTTCACATCAAAGCGGTCGCTCAAAATTTACAACTAGACTATGGCGCAGTTTATCGACATGTCGAAGTATTAAAAAAAGCAAATTTACTGGAAGTCTATGAGGTTGGCAGATCTCGTGTCTTATCCCCTTTCAACATTGAGTTTATCAAGCAACTCATTGAGCAAGTTAAAAATAAAGTGCCAGAATAGTTGATGTTGTTTTCTATTTTTAATATACATTATTTAGCTAAATTAACATAATAGTTTACCAAAAGACTTAAAATAGATTAGCGTACTCATATAAACAATTAACTGGGGAGATGGCTTTTGACAGCAACTCCTAGAATGATCGCGTTTATAGTTACAATGGGTGCCCTCGGAAACGTTTTGGCTGCAATAACCATAGTTCCGACACTGATCAAACAAGTTGCCCTCGATTTTTCGGCTATTCCAGTACTAATTGCTGCGGTTTTCGGTGGACCATTTGTAGGAGCTGTAACCGGACTCATAGCTGGATTTCTTCCATCCATCTTCTTTGGCTTTATCGGCGGGCAACTTGGCTTTTTAGGTTTTTCAACGTCTATTGGAAAGGCATTACATGGATTAACCGTTGGGCTCCTCGTGCAATGGTTAAAACCAATAGAAAAACGAACAATTCTCCTTTTCCCGATAGTCTTGATAGGTTTCATTCCTGAATGCATATGGATTGCTTTAGTATTCAGTGTTTTCGTTCCACTGTTAATTCCACAATCAGCCTTTTTGGCTGCGTTCTTAGTTCCGATACTGGCTAAAGCATGGTTTGAGGTTGCTGTAATGGGCGCTTTTATGAGTGCACTTGTTGGACATAACGGCTTTAAGAATTTTGTTTACGCTCACTTACCTTCGTTCGGATTGGCGAAACGAGATTGAAGAGGCTGATCTATATACCGCGGGATCGGTAGAACAACAATGTCAATTTTCGCGATAATACCCGTTAAGATGCTTTCAAAGTCAAAGAGTAGGCTTTCATCCGTTTTGAGGCCTAATGAAAGGAAGACGCTTACCTTAAGTATGTTTGAAGATGTCTTGCGGTCCGTAACAAATTCTCAAGTTGTTGATAGAGTTATCGTGATAAGCCCCGATCAGGCAGTTTTGAAGGTCGCCGGAAGTTATAATAATGTTGATCCTATCGCAGAGAAAACATTGCGCGGAATGAACTCAGCAGTTAGGGAAGCTATAGAATATTCCTCACGTAATGGAGTGCAAAAAGTTCTAGTGATTCCAGCTGACATCCCGCTAGTGGCATCAAGAGACTTGCAGGAAATTGTGTCCCTAGGAAAAAATGTGCCAGTAGTCATTTCACCCTCAAAGAGCGAAAAAGGAACGAACGCCCTGTTACTTTCCCCGCCAACTATAATCCCGACATCATATGGGCAAAATAGCTTTCAATTACACATGAAGAAAGCGATGATGCGGGGCATTCACTTTGAAGTTTATAGGTCTAAAAGGATTGCTTTGGACATAGATACGCCCGAAGATCTGATTGATTTTGTGAATTTGAAATCAGATACTTTGAGCTATAAATCATTGATGAGAATTGCAGTCGTTTATCGATTAAGAGTCTCAAGCCAACTAGTCATTCCTATCTTACAAAACTAGCCAGGAAGCCCACATGTTTCAGCGGTGGGACGAATGGCGTCAAGCACATATGGTGCACGATGATCATACTAAATATGATCATTATGACTATGACTAATATATCAGTTACAGATGATGTAAAAGAAAAACTGCTAAAAATCGCTTCTGAGCTTCAAATTAGGCTTCGACGACGAGTTGACCTTAACGAGGCTATCCGTTTTCTGATAAGTGAAGGGGAAAAAAGGCCGCACTTATTGGAAGAGGCTTGCAAGCCCATACGTGGAGTTGAAGAGGCGCTTAAAGAGCTATATGTGGAGAGGGAACTCGATGAAAAGAGACTTGAGCGGAAGATTGGTGCTAGACACAAGTGCACTGATTGAGCTGATATTTTCAACTTCGACAGGCCTTAAGCTTAAGAAAGCCCTAATAGATGGGCGTTTACGACAAGTTTTTACGTAAATATTTATCTTCTTAATTTGTTGCTGCAAAACATAAATAATCCAGACGAAAGATTTTGAAAATGGCTGAGGGAACATTCATGTTATTCGCTTTTGTAACTACGAAAGTTGCAGGCGATGCAAACGTCGTTATAGAAAAACTGTTTGAATTTGAAAAAATTGCTGAAATTTATGGAATAACAGGCGAAATTGACCTCCTTCTCAAATTGAAATGCACCGACTTTGAAGAATTAAAAGATCTCCTAAACAAGATAAGACAAGTACCTGGCGTCTTGATGGTTAATTCCCATGTAGTGTTTCAAAAGTATCGCTAAAAAAAGATAAGCTATAATCCGGTATCAACTTCCTGTTTAACGCAGAACACTGTAAATATCGTGTGGGTTCTTAAAACCCCGGGAAGAGGACGTACCCTATTCATTAGGATTTCATTTAACTTTTCTATGCTCTCTACTCTGGCTCTTATTAGTAAATCGTATTCCCCTGATATTCCATAAATCTCAGTAATCTCATTGTAATTAGCAATTTTCTCGGCTATTTTTCTCTCTTCACCGGGTCTCGTTGAAATCAAAGTGTAAGCCACAACGTTACGACCTAATTTATTCGGATCGCAGACGACCACGTAATGTTTTATGAAACCAAACTCCTCAAGTTTCTTGATCCTATTATGAACAGTAACAGATGAGACACTCAATTCTTTGCCTATGTCGGCATATGAACGCTTGGCATCCGTAACTAGAATTTTCAAAAGTTTGCGATCAATTTCATCTATTCCCAATTCGTCTATCATAAAGACCACTTTCTTTGCTTCTGAATCTTGCGTTTTTACTATACTAAAATTAAGATAAAATGCTTAAAATTAATTTCAGTAGAATAAGGTTAAGGTAGAATAAGAATTTTTTGAGTTGTTATTTTCCTCGTAAAACAGATAAAAAAAGAAGGGTGTTTGTTTTCAAGCTACTAAAGGCTCATCAGGCATCCTACAGAGTTCGATAGGTATCTTTCAAGTAGGAAATTACTTCACGAGCAATGTCCGGGAACTTACCTATCGGGTAGGGTCCCCAGTCATCCCATATTATGTGATTTATCCCCATTTTTGGTAGGGGCTCGTATCTCTTTATGATGTCCTCAGCACTAGTCGCGCAGATGAATATTTTCTCCACAATTTCTGGTCTTATCATCTGAGACCTTGCCTCTAGAATCTTGACATCATGGACCATTGTGTAGAGCTCTGGAACCAATAAGCTAGCTGCGTTTTGCAGATTTTTAATGGCTTTTTCTTTCTCCGGATGGTAGCCGGTGGAAGCGAAGAATATTTTTTCAAGCTGATCTGGATCTTTTCCCGCTTCTTCGGCTGCTTTCTCGAATGGTGGTAAGATAAGGTTTGGTGGGAAAAATGTTACAACCCCGTCTCCGTACTTTCCTGCCAGTGCAGCCATTCTTGGGCCGTTAGCAGCTATCACCAGTGGAACAGGTTCCTCGGGTTTAAAGTAGAGGTACAATCTGGCATAGTGGTATTTTCCTTTATGTTCAAAGAAGTCTTCGCTTTTGAACACCTTATCTATTACTTGGATGGCTTCTTCCAGTCGCTCAATTCTTTCGCCAACAGGTGGCCATTTTCCAGTAACTGAGAGGCAGTTCATAGCTTCGCCTGCCCCAAAGCCCATGATCACTCGGCCGGGATGTATTCGTGCCATAGTTGCAAAGTGAAAGGCAACGTCTCCAGGGTTATCACGTATACCTAGCGGGGCTGTCACCATCGATCCTACTGGTATGTTCTTTGTATTTGAGAGATATGCTTCTAATGCAACGACGTAACTGGCATTTGCACCATCTGTATGGTAAAATGGGAGAAGATGGTCGCATTCCCAAAGGTCATCAAATCCTATTTCTTCGTATAATGGTGCGTATTTGACGAGTTCTCTTGGATCGTATGCGGCTGTGTCTAGCAGGATGCCAATCTTGAGACCTTCTTTCGCTCGATTGAACTTTTCGCGTTTTGCTATTTTCATCCAAAATTCATATTTTTCCGACATGCTGATCTCCCTTCATATTCAAATTCGATTTATCTCCTCTCCCCATTTATTCATTTATATTTTTCTATAACCCATATGACACTTAACAATATTAAGAAAAAAATAAAATTAATGAAGATTTGAAAAGTGCTATAACATCATGTAAAGTAGAGGCGAAACAATTGGCTTGGAAAACCGATAGGTGGTTGGTTAGTCATTTTAACTATTTAAACGAAGTTAGAGCTTTATTCCAACTTCCAGAAAAAGTTGAAATTCATGATGTAACTTTGCGAGATGGTGAGCAGCAAGCTGGAGTAGTTTTTCGGAAAGATGATAAGATCAACATAGCCTGCGCTTTGGGCGAGCTTGGTGTTCATCGCATTGAGGCTGGGATGCCAGCTGTTTCAACTGAAGATTTTGACGCCGTGAAAACGATTGCTGGGTTAAGGTTAGGTTCAAATATTTTCTCTTTTTGCAGAGCTAGGAAGGAAGACGTTGACTTGGCATTGAAATGCGACGTTTCAGGTGTCGTCATTGAGTCTCCGTCAAGCGACATATTGATAGAGAAAGGCTTCCTTTGGACTCGAGAGCAAATGGCTGATATGGCAATTGATGCGCTTAACTATGCAAAGGATCATGGGCTTCAAGTTGTATTCTTTCCGTACGATACCACGAGGGCTTCCTGGGATTTTGAAAGTCAATTAATGAAACGCGCAGTTGAGGAAGCTCATGTTGATTCACTTGTAGTTGTGGACACCTTTGGAAACTGCTTGCCGCAAGCATTTGCGTATTTAGTGAGGAAAGTCAAAGATCTGGTGAAAGTTCCGGTTGAGGTACATTGTCACAATGATTTGGGTTTAGCGACAGCTAATACACTCGCAGGTATATCTGTAGGCGCAGAAGTCGCTCATACAACATTAAACGGCTTAGGGGAGAGATGTGGAAACACACCTTTTGCAGAGGTTGCGATATGTCTTCTAACCTTATATGGCATCGATTCTGGTCTACGCTACGGAAAAATTTACAAGACTTCAAAATTAGTCGCGGAATTAAGTAAATCGCCTGTTACACCGAGTAAGCCAGTTGTTGGCGAGAATTGCTTCGCAGTCGAGTCTGGCATCGCTGCAATGTTTGCAAAAAGACTCTATGACGCCTGCCGGAACTTGTTGGGCAAAGTTTCAAGATAATCCTTGGCAAGAAAAGTGGAATTCATTCAATTGATGCAAAACTCTCTGAGCTAAAAATCCCCGCCACCGAGCAACAGAAGGAACAGATTTTAGCAAAAGTAAAGGAGCTTTCACTTCAGAAACGGTCTCACATAACCGATAAGGAATTCAAGGATATTGTCAAAAATGTAGTCGGCGCACCCAGTTAGTCAACGTGCTATTGTTACTCTGTTTACCCCAAATACTTCTATTAGTTAAACTGGAATTCATTAATGAAGCGAACTTTTGAATTAAGAAAATACATAGTTAACGTAAAAACGATTTTTCCAACAATTGGCTCTTGTACTTCAATTTTTACCCTAAACTTTCCATCCAGCCATTAATAACGGGTAACTTGATTTCCTCGTTTGAACGTTATTTTGTGCAAAATGCCTAACTTCTCTGCGGTAAATCTGAATTAGCACAAGTTAGTAAAGAGGCTAGAGCTTTGATAGAAATCTCTGAGCCATTACCGGACTCGGAGCCAGGATATAAAACAGTACATAACATTAGTCTCGATGGTAAATACATTGGCTACGTAGATGTTAGTTATTTGAGACAAGAGGACGTTAAAACTTTCCAGAAATACACTAAGCGAAAGCTGAAAGCTGGTCAACCTTTTGGTGTTCAAGTGTTCATTGACATCTCGAAAGGTGGAGTTAAAGCGACGGACATCGGCACACAAGGGCTTCTGCAGATCGTCAACGCCTTGAAACAGAAACTTGAAGGATTAGAAGACAGAGATATTTTTATCATCGAACTTGAAGCTGGACGAAAACGCCCAATAGGTAGGGGCGGAAATATTCAAGTTCCCCGGATTCCTACAAGGGAATAATGTACCTAAGCTGAAGCTAGACTGAAAAGAGTTTGCATGCAAATAACACTAGAAGAAGTCCAAAGATTATACTGAACGAAGCACGACGTTCTAACCCACGATGATACGCCTCAGGAATAAGTTCACAAATTGCAATGTAAAGCAAGGTTCCACCTGCGAAAGCAAGCGCAAATCCAAGCATTAGAGCTGACAAATTTCCAAGAGCCAAAGAACTGGTAACCGCCCCAAGCGGAGTCAAAAAGCCAACCAGACTTGTGACAGCAATTGTCGTAGATTTACTTCGTTTATTTACTCTCAAAAGTACCCCCGTACCTATCCCATCTGGAAACTTGTGCACAGTGATCGCGAAGGCTATCATAAGGCCGATTACAGGAAGTGCCTCATATCCTGCTCCGATAGCCAGACCATCTAATAAGCTGTGGAAGCCCAGTCCGAAGGAACCTAGTATTCCCACGTCAAACTTATGCTTCTTATGAGCGTGGTCGAAGGCTGGGCAGAGATGGAAAAACTCCTCTATTAGGAAGAAAAGAACGATTCCAACTGCGACCCCTAAAAGAGCAAATATTCCCCCGAGTTCGAACGCTTCGGGAATTATTTCAGCGAAGGTTACGCCAAGCATTGAACCAGCGGCAAAACCTGAGAAAGTAGCCATAGATCCCTTCCCAGGGTTTTTCTCCACAACAACTAGAAGTCCTCCGATGATCATCGCCACGGCAGAAAGAAGGCTATATACGAGTACGTATAACACTTCTACCACATCTGGTCAAGCGTTAGCACGGAGATTTAAAGGGTCAAGGGTTCGGATAAAGTAATCGCAATTAACTAGCAAAAAATAAATATAGTTCTATCCAAACTGGCGATGAGCTAAATCTCAAAACTCAAAAGATGCTTCCTACTCATTTCAAGCAAACACATCGAGGCCTCTTGGATGCAGATGTTACATCACCTTAAAAGCTTCCCAAAGAGGAAAGAAGTAAAAGAATTTGTCGTAACAGTTGCGATCGCCGCCCTAATAACCGGCGGATTTTGGCTCAGCTTAGTCATGATTCTTCAAACTTCAAACCCATTAGCCCAAGTTGAATCAGGAAGCATGGAACCAACCCTTGAAATCGGGGACCTTGTTGTCGTGAGAGGGATCAATTCTTCGCAAATCAAAGTGGGCGACATCATTCTTTTCAAAAGCCCCTCAGAACCAGAAAAACTCATTGTACACAGGGTCATCAAAATACATTTGATAAATGGAGAGCTTTACTTCGAAACAAAAGGTGACAATAATTCAGTTTCAGACTATAAATTCTGGGGCTGGCTGGTTCCTGCTAGA
>Ga0315306_10000111_pt1 | contig 38403 bp, 26 predicted proteins | sample TDP1_MG_FD_203803 | JGI IMG/M metagenome (GOLD analysis project Ga0315306, IMG submission 203803) | Freshwater sediment microbial communities from Lake Towuti, South Sulawesi, Indonesia - TDP1 | ecosystem: Environmental > Aquatic > Freshwater > Lake > Sediment | place: Indonesia: South Sulawesi... | reverse complement strand
AGAACGAAACTGTGATGCCTTCTGCGCTTGAAGTGTCTAGACTGTCTGATGTTAGATAGTTGTCATCGGAGCCCGCATGGGCTGAATAGCTGCCCGAATGCTTCTGGCTCGTGGAGCGGTCCCAGTCAGTTACGCCGTTTCCATCCCAATTTGCAAAACTATATTCAAATCCATCACTTAATAATTGATCAGCCACTAACGGATTGTTTGTTGTGCGTGAATCAAAAGATAAGAGCAGGTTGTTTAAAGGAGCATTATTCACGTACCAATTATAAATGTTAGTTACTTCATCACCGTTAGGGTCAATGGTTGTCTGGTTGTAGGCTATCAGGTCCCCGCTGGTCCCGTTGGTTAAAATTGGTTGGCCTTGCGTTGGAGGATTAGAGTATGTTGTAAAACTGTAAGTCTTCGAATTCGGACCACTACCATCGTTAGCAGTTACGCTCCAGTAGTATTTAGTGCCGAGTTTATTCATGTTTGTGGTAGTCACGCTGTATACTCCGTTTGGAACGTTGGTGAAGCTACCAATATTCTGCCATGCTCCAGACGCGTTGGTTCTGAACGTAATACTCATCAGGTCTCCTTGAAAGTCAGTGGCGAGAATCGAAAGTGTTGGGTTCAAAATCTGATTCAGAGAACTGTCTAGTGGTTGCTCATTTCTTAGGACAGGTCGTGAAGGTGTGAAAGGCTGTACATACTCTGCAGCCCCGCATTTGCGTTCGCTATAAAACTGGAATCCCGTTCTCGCTCGTGGAGTTGGCGCTGGCGCCGGCGTATCATAACAATAAACATTTCCATTTGTAGTTGAACTCGTAAGAACCAACTCGTTATATCCATCGCCATCAACATCTTGTACCAGCGTGAAGGCGTTGGCATTTAGCAATCCGGGGACACGCTCCACTTGCTCATATGTCTTGTCGATTTCATCATAGGAGTAAATGTACATGTATTGAGTATAGCCAGTTACTGCGATGATGTCCATCTTACCGTCCCCGGTTACATCTCCAAGTTTTGGAGGCTCCCAGCAATTGACGGGAAGAGTTGCATCTAGCTTCCAGTCATAAAGGTCCCAAATGTAAACGAGTGACCCCCCTCTGGCGCTGATATATTCAAGGTTTCCATCGCTGTCAATATCGTAGACCGTAGGTTGCGAGTGGGCAGGTACTCCTGTTCCGCCTTTCCTGTACTTACCGCCAGTAGTTACAACGCTTCCGTCAGCGCTATTAAGAACTGCAATACCTTGTTGGAGTTGATTAGCCACGATCACATCAAGAATACCATCCTTGTCTACATCAGCAAGCATTGGAGCATGGCTGCTGCACAGGATGGTTGGATCGTTCCATAAGGGTGTAAGTGTATGAGCATCAAAGGCACGAAGCCCCATGCCTCCGCCCTTGTATGGATCACTAGAGGAGGAATAGCTATTACTTCTATCCGACTGGTAAAGCTCAAATATTCCATCAAAATTTGTATCGCCGATCGTCATGCCTCCCCAACAGGGATGCCAACACCATGCTTGATGCAAAATATTTCCATCATAGCTTAGGGAAGTAATCCAATCATAACCTTGAGATGGTCCGAAGCCTTCATTAACAAAAATTTCAGGATGCTCATCGCCGTCGATATCACAAACCCCAATAAAGTTTTCCTCGGCAGGTGCATCTCTATTCATCCAATACAGGCTGCCGTTATTGCCATGCAAAACCAGTGTACCATGCCTGGCTGCAATTATTATCTCCGGGATACCATCATTGTTCAGGTCAGCGATCTCAAATGGGGTATGCTGTCCTATGCCAGCCCCCCAGCTGCTGTAAGGTGCAACTTGCCATATCACATTTCCAGTGGTTCCGTCCAATGCAGTTACGGTGCCATCGTTGCCGTAATCAACACTGCCACCTACCACAACTATCTCTAATCTACTATCTCCAACAAGGTCTGCCGCAAGCGGAGCAAGGTAAGTTTTGGCATACACGCCAAGAGACTTCGACCATTTAAGCGTGAGCGCTGGTGATGCTGAAACAGGCTCGATAAACCAGAAAACGTTAACCAGAAGAAAACCAACAGTAATCAAACCTAACAGCTTTCGATGAACACGCCCCTTAAAGAGACCCAAAATCATTGCCTCCTATCTCTTTATGCACGCCACAAATTTAAACACAAAAGGAAAAAGAATACCAGAAATTCTAGAACAATACGAACTATCTTCTATCGCATCCTTTGCGTACACAATTGAATTAAGTTATAGGAATATCCAGTCCCTATTTTTTAAATTTAAACTTAATTCTCTCTTTTAGATTTAATATTTTCGTATAATTTCCAAAATGTTGCTTGCCAAATAATCCTGACCACTATGCAAATTATGTGTATACCTGTAGAACAACGAAACGACAAGGTTTATGTATTAAGGCTTACGATACAATATATGTAGCTAAAAACCTTAGCGCATGTACAGGATGGATGTCAATTTGAAGCCAAGCACATCCAGAAAAGTAGCACAATTTGCTTTCCTATTCACCATTCTAGTCGTTTCCGTGATTTCGATAAGTATCGGTTCACAATCTACAAATCAAACCTTAGCCACTCGTGGTTCAATTAGCTATTGGCCAAGCGTGGATATAGCAATAAACATTAGCAGAGTGATCGGCGTAAATAATCTGTCGCTCGCTTTCCAATGTGACTGGGAAAGATGGCACCATCTCATTGACCGTCCCACAATGCAAAACTTAGCCAGCGAAGCAAACTTCAAGTTGGTTAGGATTTTCGACTTCAGAAAAACCAGCCAATGGGGATATCCTGACCTTATGCCCTGCCGAGACTGGGCAACTCAGACTTGGGATTGGACTCAAGTTGACGCTTTAACGCAGACAATTTTCAGCATAGGCGCCGAACCGCTTTATTGTTTAGGTTATCCTCGTGACAACATTCAAAACTACATACCAAAAAACATGCCTGTGAACCCGACTACTCTACTTCCATACCCGAATGACTACGCTGCATATTGCAAAGAATGGGTTAAGCACTTCAAAGCAAAGGGGTGGCCCGTTAGATTCTACGAAATCGGTAATGAGCCTGATCACTACTTTTATGGGTCATCGACGAAGCTTGGCTACTACGTCGATTTGTGGAATGCGTGTGCAAGAGCAATGCGGGCAGAAAATCCAAATGTTCTCATAAGTCAAGATCGTATTGTAATGCAGACGGTTCTTGACTATTGGCTAACAAAAGGAGACGACGTTGACTACATAGATCTTCACAAATACGACGCTGGCTCTCTTGGAGGATACACGGATGCACAGCTTTTTAGCCGTGCAGAGACTGGGGAAGGGTTTACAACTACATCTGGTTGGTATAGCGCTGTTGATGCACAAAAAAAATGGTTAAATGCACGAGGAAAAAAGCTTCCAATGATCTGTTCTGAAAGTAACCTCAATTGGTATACTGACACAGGAACAGACCCTAATATACAGAAGATGACGGGTGCAGTATGGATTGCCTTAGTATTAAAAACAGCAATGCTCAAAGGGTGGAGCTACTTCACTTATTTTGAGTTTTGCAGTAGTAAGTCGCGGGAACAAACCTATGGGTCCGGCGGTTGGGGATTCGGCATGATAAACGAGGACGACAACAAGCCGTGGTATCCATACTACGTTCACAAGATGATAGGGAGCAACCTAGCAGTCGGAGACAAACTTGTAGAGACAAAAAGCTCCTCCAACGATGTAAGAAGTATAGCTTGGCTTCATGAGGGAAAATTAAACATTCTTTTAATCTGCAAGGTGGGCGAATCAAGAGCCGTTACCATACAAGGCGTTAGCGGGCAATTGGATGTTTCTTGGATTGACAGTACGATTTCATACGTAACGCCAAGCGTACAAACTAGCATTATCAGCTCCGTGGAACCTCTGATCACGAAAGGTTACACAGTCGCATCATTGCAAATGCTTGTGTCTTAGCATACGCTTTAATCCATTTTCCAGAACTCTGTTTACCAAATAATCTTACCATTATTCAAATTCTGTGTATATATGTAGAATAACGAAACGAAAAAGCTATTATCAAAGCTCGCGATACAACATACATCTAGAAACCTTAGCGCACGTACAGGTAGATGTCAATTTGAAGTTGAGCATATCCAGAAAAGTAGCACAATTTGCTTTCCTATTCACTATTCTGGTCGTTTCCGTGGTTTCGATGGGTCTTGGTTCGCAATCTTCTATCACCATATCGTCGACTGGTTCGATTATCTATTGGCCACGTGTGGATGTAGCAATCAACATTAGCAAAGTTACAGGTGTAAATAATCTGTCGCTCGGATTTCAGCTTGACTGGCATCGGTGGGTTTCCTTCATAGATAGCCCAGTTCAGAGGCAATTAGCTCGCAACGCAAATCTTAAACTGATTCGCGTTTTTGATTTCAGAAAGAATAGTCCTTATGGATACCCTGACCTTATGCCTTGCACTTATTGGGACGAGTCCACTAAAACTGGAACATGGGATTGGACGCAGGTAGATGCTCTTGCACAGAAAATCTTTGAAATTGGAGCGGAACCGCTTTTCTGTTTGGGATGGGCGCGTGATTACATTCGGAGGTATATTCCACGTGGTATGACTGTTAACCCTAACACTGGCTTGCCTTATCCTGAGAGTTACGCTGCATATGCTAAAGAATGGGTTAAACACTTCAAGATTAAGGGTTGGCCTATTAGATACTACGAGATTATGAATGAGCCACATTTCTATTTCGGATGGAACCCATCAGACACAACGAAACTCGGTTACTACGTGCAACTCTGGAACACTGCTGCAAGAGCAATGCGTGCAGAAAACCCAAATATTATTCTTAGTCAAGACACCATTACGATGAGAAGAGTTCTTGATTATTGGCTTACGCATGGAGATGACGTTGACTCTCTGAATTTTCACAAGTATGATGCTGAAACTATTGGACAGTTCACTGATGCGCAAATGTTTATTTTGGCAGAAAAAGACATTTTTGAAAACTCTGCGACCTGGTATGATGTTAACGAAGCTCGGCAAAAATGGTATAACGCCCGTGGAAAATGGCTTCCCGTTATCAATTCTGAAAGCAACTTCAATAGCGCTTGGGAAACCGGAACAGACCCAAAGATACAGCAGATGACAGGTGCAGTTTGGCTTGCTTTAGTGTTGAGAACGGGTATCCTTAAGGGATTAAACTACAACATCTATTTCGAGTTCTCAAGCAGTAAGTCATGGCAAGAAGCCCAGGGAACTGGTTGGGGATTCGGTATGATAAATGAAGACGACAATCACCCATGGTATCCATACTACGTTCACAAGATGATAGGGAGCAAACTGGCAGTCGGGGACAAACTTGTAGAGGCAAAAAGCTCCTCCAACGATGTAAGAAGTATAGCTTGGATCCATGAGGGAAAGCTAAACATTCTTCTAATCGGTAAGGTAGACGAGCCAAGAACCGTTACCATACAAGGCGTCAACGGTCAACTGGATATCTGTTGGATTGACAATAAAATTCCATATGAAAACCCAAGCATGCAAACTAGCGTAATCAGCTCCATGGAACCTCTGATCATGAACGGTTACACAGTCGCATTATTGCAAATGCTTTAACTTCTTAGTGCGCGCGCAATCCGTTGTTTCATTGTTAAATTTGGAGCATGATTTCTTCCACAAACTCATTCATGAAGATTTCCCATGAAATCATTGTTCTATCAACTAAGAAGGGATATGGAGGCTAAATGTGGGCGCTTTACCTTACGCCGACCTCAACGTCTCCGTTGCTGTAGATAATTTGGACATCTGGTTCACTTTTATATTGGTCAAAAAACCCCCCGACGAAGGGAATGTAACCACTAAACATATCGTAAGGATCCGTGTCTAGGAAGTACACTCGGAGATACGCGTACGGCGCCATATCTCTTGATGCTTCAAATGCGCTAGGATCGGACGTATATGGAGCAACAAGCATGTTAGATCCATGTGTGGCCCTTTCCTTAAGCCACGACGCAGCAACGTATCGAGGATAATTGACAGGAGCGATTGTAGGGTCAGTGACTATGGGTGAAAATTGAGAGAATTTACCTGCTGCCAATATGCAAATTACAAGTAGTAAGGCAAGGAAGCTTTTCCTTCTAACATTGTCCAGCTTAAGGAAGTAATTAATACCAATTACTGCGGCAACAGAGATCCCCAAGAAGGCCCAAGTGGTTCCTCTCAGCGACATATAATATGTCCAACTCCAGGGATCTGCTGGGGTGGAAAGTCTGAGTGCCACACACAAGAGGAAAGAAAACGCGAAAAAAGCGAGGACCGTGACTACTACCCAGTTCTTCCTTTTCTCCCGCAGCACTTTCAGTCCACCAACCAATGCAAATGCACTCAAAATTACATAATGGATGTAAGACAAATACACCCTCCAAGATGCATAAGGTTTCATAATGGTAGGCAATGCCTCCCTAAGAAATATTGCTTGAATTCCCTCAAAAGCGTAGACCGCTTGTCTCATGGAAAAGTCCAGTGTAACGAAGGAGGTATAAGCAGCCAGCAAAGTTGCCGTTAAAAAAAGGTGTTTATTCAGTCGATTACTCCGTTGAAAAATTTTGAAGCTTACTGCCATAATCGCCAAGATCACAAGAAACAGGTAGGAGCTTATGTGGTGAGACAACGTTACTGTGATGACAAAGATAAGCGCTATAATGGCATACTGACGACTTCGACCTCTGACTATTCTGGTGAAAGCCCACAAGGACAACAAGACAAAAGGAAATGCAAAAGCTTCCCTAACGAATTGGGAGTCGGTATTAGTGTAGGCAAAACTCATTTCGAAGAATAGTGTCGCAAGGTTTCTTTCTCGACCCCCGAGTCCAAAAAATTCTTGGTTCAAATGAAACAACGAAAAAGTAGTTAGCAAAGCATTAAGGATTGGTACGAAGTAAAGCACTATAGAAACTAGCGGAATCCCTGAAATATTGCCTAGCGCCACAGAAAACAGATGCAGCATTGGATAGTAGCTGTATGACGGCCTTCCCGCATAACCCGCTTGACCAAGTTCAAAATGAGCTTCTTCAGACAGCACTGACGCTGTATGAAAATCGTTGATTGGATCGGATCCATAACTAAGGCCCCACGTTGGATTTGCAAAAATGAAAATCGCCTGCTGAGATATGAAAAGGATTAAAAGCGAGGGTAATGCATAGCGTTTTTCAGTTGTAAATAAACAGACGGTCACGGCAGGAATATACGAGGAGATTGCCCAAATCCATAAAAGAGAGGTTCTGGCGTGTAAGTAGGTTCCGACTAAGATGATTAGCTGAAGTGTTATTAAAACCGTGAATATGGTTCTTGAAGAAAGTCGCCCTTTTAACGCAAATAATGGCATAATTCCATCCACCAACCTGGGAGCAAATAAAGCTCTAGATAAGTATCTTCATGTTTCTTTAGCTTTTCTTGCAATTTCGATTCTTCTTCGAATTATGCTGGCATCACAGAATTACATCGGCTAAATTTGGTAAGAGTTTCGATATTGAAAAATGCGAAGTTACTTTATGTGAATTTTTCTTAGATCTTTCTATAATATTAGGTTCTTCAATTAAGACTTTCATCTTAGAATATATTTCTTTGATGGAGTAAGGATTGACCAAAGTGATCACATCTAAGAGATTCTTTGGTATTCCAGGCACATCAGAGTAAATCGCAGGAAGCCCTGAAGCTAGTGCTTCTAGAACCACCATACTTACACCTTCATGAAATGGAACAAATACAAATACATCTGCAAGATTGTACAAAAGCGGATATTCATCCTTAAAATGTGGAAGTGGTTCCAAAAGACGAACATAATTATGAAGGTTAAACAACTGAATGTATTTTCCAATAATCGGTCTAAGGTTCCCTTCCCCTACGATCACTAGCATCAAGTCATTCCTATCCACTCTTTCTTTCAAGAGATGAAAAGCTCTTAAGACATTCAAAGGATTTTTAGCGGGCACAAGTCTAGTTACGCATAGAAATACTATACGATCCTCAGGAATTCCGAATCTTCGTCTGATTTTCTGCTTACAGTTATATCGTTTTCTAAACCTTCTATCATTGACCCAGTTCGATATAAAAATTAACCTGTTTTCATAATCCTTACGAAATCTGTTATATGTGTTTTGATTAATATTTGTCACTACAACTTTGTGAAATGGTGTCAAAATGTGGCGCATAGCTTCATGTACTGGTTTATGTTTGATGGCAAACGATGTGTGTAATGATGCGATAAGTTTCAGATTAGGGGAATACTTTTTTATCCTTCGATGCGCGAAGTATGATGCGATTATCGCAGCAGCTTCACATGCATAAAGTCTATCTATTTTATACTTCTTAACAACTTTTATGATGGATTTACTCAATTCATAGGCTACTACTAAAAGATTCAAATACGAGCCTTTCGAAATCCTAAATAATCTACAATAATTTGGCAATTTGGTACGAACTAGCAGTGATTTTCCAATTTTTTCTAACTCACTTTCGCTAATAGGGGTCTCTATCCCTTCGGGAGGGTATGCGCTTATTAATGTTCTATCAATACGGCACGTCAAAATTATCACGTTATGCCCAAAGCCGGTTAGATGCTCTGAGAGTTCTGTTATGTGTTTTTCCACACCTCCGGTAGCAATGAAATATGGGTAAACTATTAGGATGTTCATATTTCTAAATCTCTTTTAGATCGCTAAACTTTTCACTTTTTGTCATGACTTGCAGTGTGCGCTACTTGTTTGTTTCGATTATTTACAAACTCTGCCGTTGTTATTGCTTCTGAAATTCCATTCGAAAGAGGTCAAAAGTGACCGCTTGGGTTTGCGGATGAGTCGATTCCCAATCCAACATCTGGAAGAGAGCCGAGCCGTTTTGAAGATTTACATAAGTCCTCAGACCTGGAGACAAAGTATCCTTGAAGCTTACTCCTGAGGGCTTCTGGATTAAACACAGCAGCTTCAAAGCTCTTTGCTATGTCTCAACATACGTGATCGTGACATCTCGCAAGATTGGAGTAACTGTTGCGTCTGTTGTCTTAAGCACGGCACGATATTGGATGTATCTTCCCTTCGGACTCGCGATTGGTTCACCCGAGTTAATGTAAATAATTGACCAGCCGCTCCATGAGGCATCTGGTGTTGAAGTGTTGCCTGTCCGAGTTTGTAACGTAATACTCGTTCCCGGAGACAATGTGGCTGTCCAGTAGATGTTCTTAAATGTTGCAAGGAAGTTAGCATCGTAAATGCTGGATGTGAAAACTCCAGAGAGCGCATATTGTTCACGTAATTCCACAACCGATACATCATCTATATAGGAAGTCGCAAAACTTCCACTAGATGCCAGGTAATCATTGTCGAGGTTTGGATTCGGATAGGTATAGCCGCCCTGACTCCAGCCTCCGTTTCCATATCCCTTTCCTACAATTAACAATGATGGTGGTCCACTGTAACTGGCTGGGCGTGATACGGTTCTTAAAGTGGTCCAGCTTACACCGTCCGTTGACTTTCTGAATGCAATAGATGTTGAAGTCAACTCAATTCTGACATAGAAGTAAACATTTGGCCCAGCGCCACTGTATGAAGTGAGACCCTCAGTTTGAGATGCATACACGTTCACACTAGTTATAAAGTCATAGTTTGAGACCCCAATTCCACACCAGTCGCCAGGTGCCCAATACAACGCTATCTGCGGGCGCCATGAGGTCCCTGCGTACCCTTGAACCATTATTCTTGCACTTACCGTTAGCCTTTGCGGATTTGACGCTAAGCCTAGAACTCGCTCGATATGCGCATAATTATGATACGGCGCGTTAATCATGAGTGCTCCATTGGTTTCTGTGAGTACTATGTTTGACTCGGCTTTAGCATTGTCTGCGCAGAGCCAAGGATAGGGCGAGGAGTTAGCAGTGGTTCCTTTCAAGCCATCCACTGCTCGGCTTGGGCTATAGTTTGAGGACCACTGGCTTGATGCTGTTGCTGGTTTGTTGAGTGCAATATTGGTTGCTGGATATCCTGCCCGAAAGACCTCAACTTCGTTAAGACCCTGAGATATTCCCGATGTGTAGTATGACTCAATCAGGATTCTAACGTATCTAGCGCTCGTAGCGGTGAAAGTGTTAGTCTTCAGATTGTTTATGCTGTTCAGCAGCGTATTGCTTGCAACTGTGTTGTATGTGCTGCCGTCTGTGCTGACTTGAATCTGATAGTCCTTCGTAAAGTAGTTTGGAAAGTTGCTTTGATAGATCTTAACTGTATCCACACTGTAGGTCGAGCCGAGGTCTATCCTAATCCACTGGGTCTTAGATGACTTATCGACTATCCAGCCAGATTCAAGCGTGTTATCGTTGAAATTGTCGCTAAATACAACATTTTCTGCCACGGTTTTACGTAGCACAACATCTCCGTCTGATTGCCCACTCATTGTTGTTTCTACATTGTCCTTGGTGCCAGCGTTGAAGTCGGACAGCGTAGTCTGAGTCCAGTTCAGAACTGAAAGCGGCGTGTAGACTCCTGTAACAGTGGTGATTGTGTTCTCTAACACGGTCACGATCTGGTCTGCTGGAGCAATATAACCTGTCACCACACCGAAGCTGACAGTGTATGTCCCCACTTCAACTTCACGGCTGACCGGTGCAGTTCCCCAAAGAGAGCCGTCAACAAACACCTCACCCTTAATGGGGGTAGTGTCAACAGAAATGCGTCCATGAGATCCCCAGGATTCCTCAGGACCTATATTCAATTTAGGTTCTGGAGACGTGTACTTGCGAACTCTAACAAGATCAAAGAACATCCGTGATTTTTCATATATGCTAGATTCTAACCTAATTCTGTCAGACGTGATTTGAGTTGCCGATACTGAATACTCAGCACCGTTAATGATTACCTTGCTGTTTGATCCATCCCAAATTATTGTTATGTGATACCACGTATTCCAGCTTCCACTCTGCAATGTTTTGAAGGAACCTGTAAACCACTTGAATTTGGCACCGCCATCATTGTAATAATACAATGTTCCGTAATTTACCTGCGAAGGACTGGTAAGCAAAATCCTTCCTTGTGGCTGACGAGTCGCAATTCCCAACTTGTCTGTCATAGCCCAGTCAACATCAACTACCAATCTTGGAAGATTGTGAGCATGTTCAGCATATTGTGTTGATGTTGTGTCGTCATTTATTAGCAATCCATAATTGCCCTCATGCTTCGCCGAAGCGTCTCTATAAACCTTGTTCGGATCTGAAACAGACCAACTAGAGCCCCCCACGTCGACTTTGGGATTATATTCTTCGTTGAAGTCAAGCCCGTAAGGACCAACATCGTCTGCTCTTCCTCCGACAACATACAACTTGCCGTTGATGACCCCGCTTGCCACGCCATCTCTTGGATGGGATCCTGACGACTTTTGCTTCCAACTATCAGTTGAAGGGTCGTACTCATAGACTGTGGCATGAAAACCCCCATTTAATCCATGTGTTACATAGATTTTACCGTCTATGACGGGGTTTTCCCTTGTGACTCCATACAGTTTAATGGGCAGCGGACTCTTTGTCTGCCAAGTATCTGTTAAGGGATTATAAACCTCGTTTACGTTCGTCGCGCCATTGGAATAGCCGCCGATAACATATATTTTATTATTTACCACAGCGCAGGTTCCCCAAGTTCGACGAGTGGGAACGTCTGCCTTTCGAGAGTACGTATCGCTCGACGGATAGTAAACATAATGATGTTGTCCGTAAAACAAGTGAATTTCATTACCATATAGTACGCCCATCAATCCTTGTTTTGCTATTTCAGAGGGCATTTCTGCTTTTGCCTTCCAAGTGTTTGTTGCCGGATCGTAGACCTCGTTTGTGCTAGTAGTAGCCGTGTCACTAATGTACGCGATTCCTATTCTCGGAGTTTCATATGCAGATGAAAATGCACTGTAATACATTTTGATTTGGTTGTCGAAAAGAACTATCTGACCTGTATGATCAACAGTAGGACTTGAACGGTAAATGTGTTGATCATCCCATTCTCCAGCTGATCCTCTTCCCAGAACCTTACCCTCATTTTTCCATGAGATTTTGTCGGTGGAAGTCAAAAGCGCTAGCTCGCAAGGATCATAAGTATACTGACGTACTCTATCAACATACATATAGTAAACATCGTTGTTTTTGGAGATATCAAGATGCCCGGCTCCAGCCTTGAAAGTGCCATCGCTAGGTAGGACAATGATAGGGTTGCCATTGTAACGTGCTAGATTTTCAACGTCATTTGCGTAATTGTTCCATGTGAAGGTAGCGTATCCCACTTTTCCTCGGTTATTGCCACTAGCTTCCTCTGCGTAAAAAAGATAGAAAACTCCGTTTTCATATAGCAACGTTGGAGTGGTTACTTTGGATATCGATCCAGATCTTTCCCAAGATTGTCCACCCGTGTCATCTCCAGACAGTATTATCGGATTGGGATTCCCGTTAACACTAATACCGTCATATTGAGTCCAAGTCTTTCCATTTGAAGAATAGGCAAGGGCTATTTTCCTACTGTCAGTGGCTTGATTTCCTCCATCCCAAACCATGAACCACTTGTTATAATCGGACACATAGACGAAGTCCGGATCGGGATTTTCAAGGTCATTCCATGAGCCAGGACTCCCCGGAGGGATTACGGGGTTTGATATACCAACGGCTGTCCATGTTATTCCATCGTTGCTTCTTACAATACTTGGATTCTCTTTTGACTCCGGAGGATAAGGCGTGTACACCATCCAATACTTATATCCATCTTTTCCTTCTGGAAAATATATAACATCAGGATGCACAGCGCCGCTGGCCCCATATTGCGGAATCGTAGTTAAAGGATTTCCGGAATATTTATTGACATTTTGCAGGGGCGCAGCTTCGCCGCCAAAAACGTATATCTTTCCACCATATTGAACCGCTATTGGTCCCCAGCGTGCTGTTGGCATGTCAGCCTTTTGCGTCCACACATTCAGTGTTGGGTCGTATTCATACGTCTCTTTCCTAACATCAGCTGCAGTGAGATCGTATCCGCCGAACACGTAGAGTTTGTTATTGTAAACCGCAGCTGTGGCGTCAGCCTTTTTCTTTGGCATTATTTTTTTGTCTGTCCAGCCTGAAGAAGACGATGTCTCAAAATCATCAAAGAACTCGAAGGTTGCTTTTCCATCACTTGTGCTACTTGCACTAGGGTTTCCGTAATACATGTAGATTGTTGTTGTATCCGATGCGGGAATGTTGGGAATCTTCACCCAAACCACAGCAGAAACACTAGCAACGTAGCTTTCCACCCAGTGAGAGATTAAAGTCATACCGTTGCTATCTGTGAACCGCAAGTCAGAAAAATCGTCTTTCATACTTGAAGCATAATTAACATTAATTTTGACCTGGTAATCCACCAGATTGTTAGGGTTCAAAGTGTTATCAATCGATATAGCTTTTCTTCTTGTCCAGGAAAGATTGAACCAAGGGGTCGATGCTTGCACTGATCCTGCGAAGATTGCCAGTTCTGAACATAAAGCCACGATAATCAGGATACTGATCAATAATTTATACTTCATAGCTCTCTCATCTTTTGAAATTCGAGGTGCTTAGCGCTCATTAATAGGAAGATTTCGAATATAAAACCCTAATGGTATTTTTTTCTAGAAGAATTATTTTGAGTTGTCTACTTCGCATCTTTCACCAAAATAAAAGAAGCTTTTAACGTCGTCGTTAACTACTATTTGACTTCACATCTTCATTCAATTCCTCGCTTGAACTCTTTGTCCTCTGAACATTTTGTCCAACCAAGCGTCATGCGCGCGCATACGAAATTCCGAAACCATTTTATCAAACCGAAAAAGGTTCCGGCAAACCGTACAACACAGTCAGTGGTCAAGATTAGTGGAATAAAAAGAGTGACTTTTCGAGTTTTTAGAAACATGTGAACTATATAAATGCTTAAAATGACAAGATATAGTAGTAGAGTGAACATCAAGATGCTTGTAAATAGACCCATTGCAATCGAAAAAAGAAAAAGCGGGATGGCGATAATACAAGCCAGAATCAGGTAGAAACTGGTTGCCAGAGGGGATATCGGATTTTCTATAGCTACCGTCATCATATACCTTCTCATCAAGACAGAGGTACCGACTAGACTCTTTTTAAAAACTTTTTTAATCCTCCTGCCGATTTTAGTTGATTGAGGACGCTTATGGCAAACAATAATCTCTGGATCGTAGAGTATGTTGCCAGCTTTTGTTCTTGAATAAAGTCTTGCCAGTAGTTCAGCTTCGTCCAAATGATTCAACATTGGATCGAAACCGCCGCAAGACAATACGGCATCGCGTCTTACGGCAAAGTTGACTGTTTTAATGCAGGGAATCGCCTTAACACCTTCGGCTTTTCTCAACCTTCTCCAAGAATCTATAATACTGCCACTCTCATCGCTAGAGACTATTACATCCAGTCCCCCTACAGCTACGAGCTGAACATTGTTAAACGCTTTGACTATTCTTTCTACCCAGTCCTCAGGAAGAACAGCGTCTCCATCAGTAAAGGCAATAATATCCCCTCTAGACTTGCTGATGCCAAGATTTCTTGCATATCCCATAGTACCGTAATTTTCATAATATAGTTTTAAAAACGAGTGATCCCTTGAATATTTCTTAATTACTTTATCAGTTCCATCAATGCTGTATCCATCTACAAATATTATTTCATAATTCTCTTTAGGATAAGTCTGATTCAGCAAACTGACGATGCAGTTTTCTACAGTTTTTGCGTTGTTCTTTGTTATGACTATCACTGAAATAAAAGGCAACATGTACTATAGCTCCACAGCCCTATGCAAGTTTACCTTACTTATCCGCGCGCGACTAATGACAGTAGACGTCTTCTAGCTTTTTCACAACATCATTCCAGTCTACAATCTTTCTGCCGATCCACTTCTTGGAGACAACTTCCTTGTGTATTCTATTGTCAAGGACAAATTCTATGAGTTTTGACAAATTGACCATACTAATCGGAAAATCAAGGCCAAAGCAGGTCCTATTATCAATCCACTCTTTTAAAGCAGAAGCGTTGCCTACTATGCACGGTGTTCCTGCAACTAATGCCTCAGCAACAGCCATAGAATAAGCCTCATATCTAGACGGTAACAAAAAAACATCCGCATCCACAAACTTCTGCAAAAGTTCCCGCCTCGACAAATCCTGATAAAACTTAACCTTGCCAAGCACATTTAGCTTTCTTGCACGTTTCTCTAAAACAGGTCTTAAAACTCCTTTACCAACAATCTCCAAAACTATATCATCATCCAACCTCGGCAAAACCTCAATCAAAAACTGCACTCCCTTATAACTCTCCAACCTACCAACATACAGAACTGACCTAAAACCACGCTTACGCTTCTTCAATCCCTCAAACTCCCCAAAGTCTACACCACACGGAATTACAACAACTTTACTTGAACCAAGCCTGAACTGATCACTTAGAAGAGACTTTTCGTACTCAGAAACAGCGACAACCTTATCCGCAACCCTAAGCGTCTCCTCACCAAAAGGCCTAAACAACCTAATCAAAGAATTCCTAAAGACAGAATGCCCAACCCCATGAAAATGCGTAGAAACAACAAATTTCTTTCGCTTCGCCAAAACCGAAAAATGCATCGGGAAAGCCTGATAACAGTGCCCATGAACAACATCAAACTCCGCCTTTCTTAACCTCAGAAGCATCTCAAAAGAAAAAAAATAAGCCCTATTCGGAGCCCAACGCCTAAACCTCTCAACTCTAACTTCATTAATCACCTCACAACGTGGAAGATCTCTTCTAGGATTAGTTGCATAAACAGTGACATCATGTCTCTTAGCAAGACGCTCCGAAATGTTCCGCACATACTCTAATACACCCCCACCCCTAGCTGTCTGCGTATACGAGTGATGAGAAACTTGCAAAATCTTCATAATCTCACCACCAAGCAGATTCATCCACATGCGAGTTCTGAAAACACTCAATTCAATTCTGAAACAACAGCCATTAACTTTCCCGTCTTACTCAAAGGCACCTCTTCCACGAATTTTACCGCAATCGTCGCACCCCACTTATTTATACCAAGCATTCTCTTAACATGCGCTACCAACTCGGTTTCCAAAACCTTTTCATCAACGCGGTCATCTTTTTTCTTAACATAAATCTCAAAAAAATTGACCTTTTTCTGAACAACTCGATACCGCATAATCTTATCAAAAAACTTACTAATAGCAATTCTAAAAGCCATCGGAGCCAACCACTGACCATCAGGAAGAAGCAAAAACGAATCTTTCCGCCCTTCTACTACTTTCATCAATGGAAAAGTTCTTCCACATGGACAATTTTCATCGGAGGGAACCCCCACATCACCAACGGCATACCTGATAAATGGCATTGCATAATTGAACAAACTCGTATAGACGACTTCACCCCTTTCCCCCGCAGAAACCTCATTTCCCTCATCATCGACAAATTGCGTAATAACACTATCCACATCCATATGATACCCTACCTTTTCAGGACACTGCCAAGCGGTTCTATCCACCTCAGCACAACCAAACTGATCATAAAATGGCGCTTCAAACACCTCTTCTAAAAACTGACGCGAATCAATATCTATAAGATCAGCAGTTCCAAAAACAATCCTCGGCCGAATCGTTTTCAACCCTCTTCTATCAATTTCTTTAGCAAGTAAAAGTAAAGACCCGGAATACCCATCCAACACATTAGGCTTTGCCTCATTCACTAGCCTGATTTGTTCATCAACACTATTAAACACGGAAACACAAGTCTGCGCAAAAATACCAAGCATCCGTTGGATATTTGTGGTATCCGAGAAATGATGCGGCGCTGTTATAACAACCCAGCGATCTCTCGGTTTCTGCCCACAGCTAATATTTGCCCGCATATAAATTGCCTTTCGCCAATCATCCTCCACCCTACTAAGGTAGGTTGTGAACGGTTGACCAGTTGACCCGCTAGTTCTATCGGCTTTAAGCTTGCTAATGTCAAACTCAGCAGAAACCAATCTACGAGGATCTTCACATTTCAGTTCACTCTTTCTAACTATAGACAACTTAACCAAATCGTCCAAAGTTTTAACGTCAGCAGGTCTAATTCCCTCCCTTCTGAACTTTTCATGATAAAAAGGAACAAAATGGTATGCATAGCTAATAACGGATCTAAGTCTTTTTTCCTGATACTTTTGTAGCTTATCTCTACTCCAGTAAGCTTTCCTCATAGCTTTAGCCAAGTAGTACAAAATTCTTGGAAGATTAGGCATTCTCTATCACTTTGCAAATGTTTTCAACAATCACGCGTTGGGAAATATCTGTGCATGCTTGGGCTATTCGCGCACAGATTGCGTCCTCATTGATTATCTTATTTGTTTGCAAATTGTTTCAAGGGTTTTGACTGTTTCTCGTCCATCTTCTGGCGTGACGGGAGGTTCCATGTTGTTGCAAATACTTTCGATAAATCTTGAAATGAAAGCGTAGTGAGCGCTTACCTTTCCAACGAACGTTTTCAGAAAGGTTGAAGCCGTACTGCCAATCACCTTGAAAAGCTGTAGGCTTAGATGCAAATTGCTCATTCCTACTGATAGTGATGATCGAGTTCGAGGTCTAAAGATAAGCAAAGTTCTTCCCCACAAGTCAGCTCTCAACGCGGTTTTCGATCCTAGGATATCAAGCGTGTCGCCGTGAATCGGAGAATTACATGACGCAACAATAGATCCCAAACCGTTTTCAGCTTTCACTAAGACCCTCAATTCATCATTCTTCATCCATTCGACATCGCCAAGTTTCCTACTTATGACATGAACGGGCACGACGTCTTTCAAGAATGACTGAAGCAGGTAAACCGGGTGAGGAAGAATTTCATAGAATATTCCTCCAGGCAAAGTATGGCACCAATGATTTCCATTTAAGCATATCTCACTGTCTTTTCTTTCAAAAGTTTGAACATCCACATTAAGCAGATCGCCTACAACTCCAGTTTCTACCAGATGTTTTGCTTTCATTACTACAGGATTACATAGGTTTTGATGAACAACGCAAAGCTTAACATTGTTCCTCTTAGACGAACTAACCATTTTGTCTGCTTCATGAAGGCTTATTGCCATAGGTTTCTCAACTAGCACATGGCATCCGGCTTCCATTGCCTGAATCGCCAATGAAGCATGGGTCTGTGGAGGAGTACAAATGTCAACTAAATCAAGTTTTTCTTTCAGCAACATTTCTGTGAGATCGCCAAAAACAATCTTCACCCCAAATCGTGATGCCACTTCTTTTGCTGCGGAAATCCGTTGATCACATATTGCCGCTACCTCAACTTTCTTGAGGCTCTTTAAAGCAGGAAGATGCGACTCCCTGGTTATGAGTCCAGCGCCAACTACTCCAATTCTCAATTTCATTTCGATTCCTCTACTTTCGAAAATATCGATCGATATGCTTGCTACAATGAAGCATGTTCTCTTATTTCTCCGATCTTTCGCCAGGTTACTTTCTCCTTTCCTCTGACTTCCATCAAAGTTGCAAGTACCATTGTCAGGTTGTTCACGAAATGCGTGACAAACATTTCTCTTACCCTGCTTATCAACAAAAATGGAGCAAACAGTAGAAGCCAAGGGTATCTTGCAACCATTGCCACAGACAGGATTGCCAACGGAATTGTGACAAATGGGTTGATAACATATATGTAGGTTTCGAAAGGCAGTATTAATTTATGAAATGCCGTCTTCTCTTTATAAATCAAATACTTATATTTCCATAATGCTTGGAAAACGTGTCTGGCTCTTCTGGTTTTCTGGCGGAATTTCTCTGTCCAAGTGTACGGCGTTTGTTCTATGAAATATGCGTCCTCTGCAGTAATTGCTCGATACCCCTGCCCTGCCATCCTTAAGGCAGTTGGCACATCATCCGCTCCAATCTCCTCATCAAACCCAATTTTATCTAATATTTCCCGTTTGACAAGCATCAATTCTCCTTCATAGAGCACTGTGCTGTAAAGTTTTGACTCGCCTATCCTTAGCCACTTGTAAAATTCTCGATATGTTCTTTCTGTCTTTACCGATGATGTTTCTCTACTGGCCTCAATGATGTGCAAACCCGCAACTGAACCGACTTGCGGGTCAGCCATATACTTCAAAGCATTTTTTAAAGAGTCCTTAAGCCATAAACAGTCCGAATCTGTCTTAACGAAGACATCCCCCCGCATATGTTTCAGTCCCTGATTAAGAGCATTTACCATTCCTCTTCTTTCAGTTTGAAATATTATCTGCATCTTGATTTCAGGGTGTTCCATCGACCATTCCTGCGCCAAGTCAACTGTCCTGTCTCTTGATGCACCGTCAACTATGATTATTTCCATCTTTTCCTTTGGATAGCACACTTCGGCAATATTGTCCAATTTCCTTCTAATTGTAGTCTCTTCTTCATATGTCGGAATTATCACCGAAACGGCGGGCTCATAGTCGCAGTTTATCTTAATATTCCATGGCTTGTTTTTAGCTATCCTCTTCATGTAGAGTATATACAAGCCAAAGGGGATGATGTTAATCCCAAGCAGAATCAACCATATTAATTCTAGAAGCATCTTATTTTCCAGCTTCATCTGCCAACTGTTTTGGAGTTACTAACCAAACTTCCTCATCAGATGCCACGACATTCAGCAATTCCTCATAAATGGGAAGGTTGTTCCTATCAAAAAGTTTGTATTCAGGATGCGACAGCAAAACGCAACAACCACCAAGTTCCTTAATCAGAGCCATGATGAAAGACCACTCAGTAATCGCCTCTTTTGGCTCCAAACCTAAAGCATAAAGCAGCTGATGATCCTGAACCACACTTACTGGGATTTCAGTCACGCCATCAAAAAACATTGGATACGTTGTTCCTAATCCATGTGGACGCATTGTTCGCGGATGCTTTGGCTCCCAAGTGGGAACAGACGTGTCATAATTGTATCCCGCTTGCTTCAATCCGCGAAGGATGGTGGGGCTGTGCTGAAGTAATGGTGCCCTAAAACCTTTCACAGAGCAATTTATGATCTTCTCAAGAGCCCCTTTGGCATCACGCAACCTTTTAACTAGTTTTTGCTCAGGAAGTCGGACAAGCCCTCCATCATGCCATGTATCATGAGCCCCTATCTCACCATAGTTTGCAAGTTCTTCAACTATTTCATGGTCCAACTTGTAATGTTTTGAAGGTATATACCATGCTGAAGGCACATCATAATTCTCTTCTAGTTTTTTGATGCCCTTAGCTTTTTGGAGACCACTACGCGTATCAACATCGTGCGTCATGAGACATGCGTATCTTTTTCCATTCCACGTTTTTCTTTGAAGCCGTTTATCCAACAAATTCTCTATTGCCCTTACAAGAATAAGCCTCAAAGCATCTAACGGCAGTTTATCACAAAAAGTTAAGTTCTCCTGTCCTCCATACCCTCTCATAAACAAGTCTCTAAGTCGCTTAGGCGCTAGAGTGTAAGGAACTGGCAAAGCAGTAAGCAGACGATATACGGTCGATGTCTTAGCATTCAGTGTTTCATCCAAAATCTTGTTATATTCCTTTACAATGTCCAACGTTAAGAAGATCAGGTTCTCGTTTAACTCGGTTGCTGTAGGAGTACTATCTTTCGGAGCTGGTTTAACAAACCCATCATAACAGTATAGCATCTGAGGCGTAATCGTTAGAACTGTTTGTGAACTTGCAACTACAAAAACTCGTTCTCCAAGTTTTCTCAAAACCCTTAACTTTACATTTTTAACCCAAATCATAAAATCTGAAGAATCAGAAGGGATCACTATTGTCTTCTTGGTTTCCAGCGGTTTTTCCCCGTAGACTATTACAACATCAGCTTCATCTAAAGTTGAGAATGAAACCTTCCAAGGTGACAGAACTTCACGTATAACCTCAACATCAGTAGCTTGTCCTTGAATAGCTATTTTCAAGAAATCACCTCATCACTTCAACGAAAATTGGAATCACCCATTGCTGGCTCTAATTTTTGACGCCTAGCTTCAAGTATACTAGAGGCGCAACTATTTTCCACCAATCTCGTAGCGGAGAGATATTTGAATATCCACCTTTGTGCCTGTATGGATATATCTTAGAAACTGGGACCTCTTTCGTTTTGTAGCCTAACGTGAGAACTTTATAGTGAATGTAGTACTCCAACTGATAGCTATCAAGCCAACTCTGCCATATGTTAATCTGTTTGTCTGAAAAAATATTCAATTTATAAGCTCTAAACCCGTTTGTCACATCGGTACATCGAATACTCGTAAACAAAGTCCATATGAACGGAAAAAGACGGCTGAACACTCCGCGCAAAAAAGGGTTTTTTACACGCCTACCGCCTGGTAGAAACCTTGACCCTTGCACATAATCGTATCCTTCCTTCAAGATGGGCATTAAAAGCCTTGGAATTTCCTTTGGATCATCCTTGTTGTTACCCGCCATCACCACAGCAACGTCATATCCTTGGCTAAGTGCGTATTCAATGCCCTCTCTTATTGCATATCCTACACCTTTTTTATCTCCATTACTAATAACATGAACAGGAGTTCTGATTTTCGCTGCTACTTTTCCAATTACGTCTAAGTCATCTTCGGTCGCGCAGTCCACAACTATGCATATTTCATTAACAATTTTGTCCCTGAACCTGGCCAGAACCTTAACTATGTTGCCAGTATCATTGTAAACGGGAATTATTGCAATTTTCTTTAGAGAATCAGCGTTGTTCATTTTTATCCGTATATCCTATGATGTGTGCTGGATTTCCAGCCACTACTGCGTTACTAGGCACATCCTTTGTCACTACGGAGCCTGCTCCAACGAGCGCGTCTTCCCCAATCGTTACCCCAGCTACAATAATACTGTTTGCCCCTATCGAAGCTCCTCGTTTAACCCTTATCGGAAGTAATTTCCATTCTCCCCTCGCCTTCGGGTATTTATCATTTGTGAAAATTACATTCGGCCCGATAAAGACGTTGTCTTCAATAATAACGCCTGTTGGAATAAAGACAAAGGGCCTTATCTTACAGTTGTCCCCTATCTCTACGCCTTCCTCGATGTAGACATAAGCATCGATCTTGCAGTTTTTCCCTATCTTACACTTGTAAATGTTAACTTGATCATGGACCTTAGTGCCTTCTCCAATTTCAGCGTCCTTTATAATTGAAAACCTAGGTGATTTAGGACCCTTTCTCACCATAATTCAACACGTTCCGTCCTCTCTTCTTCCAAAGACCTTCTAGCAACTTCAAGAAGTCTAACAACATTCGCACCAAGAAAACCACTGTTTTGATTCACATATCCATTATTCAAAACATGGTTATTCTGAATGCATTCGATGAAATGCTCCAGCTCTGCCTCTATCGTATTATTCCTTTCAACAGGAATGTTATAGAAACGACCATCTTCGAACACTTTAACTTCCTGTCTTAGACAATCAATCTTCGCGAACCTCTTTGACCCCATCACAGAAACTTCTCTGGTTTTCCCTGGTGCTAGCCAGCTTAATTCTACATTAGCCATTACATTGCTTTTGAATTCAGCTATAATGTGGGCTGTTTCCTCCAATTTTTCTCTTCGATAAGCTTTCGCTTTACACGTTATTTTCAACGGCCACTCATCCACAAGGAAGTTTAATATGTCAAATGGATGCGGAGCTAAATCAGTGATTATGTCCCTACCCTCCATTGGAGGCATAAGAGTCGTCCATTGAAGCTTAAACCAAAAAAGATCACCAAAGAAACGGTCCTCAACTAAGCTTCGAACTTTCCTAAGTGCCTTATTGAACCTAAATATATGACCCACTGAAAGAATCCGGTTCTTCGCATGAGCCAAATCAACCAGTTTAAATGCTTCACCAGAGTTCAGCGTCATCGGCTTCTCAACCAATACATGCTTCCCAGAATCCAAAGCCTCTCTACAGATTTCATAATGAGTTTCATTTGGTGTACAAATGTGAACCGCATCGATTTCCGGCGAAGCTATAACTTCCTTATGATATTTTGTCACATAAGGAACGTCGTAATTTCCCTTACAATACTTCAGATTTTCCTCTGACAAATCACAAACCGAGTGTAAGCTAACACTAGCATTCCTTTTGGCCAATTGCGCGTACTCGGATACTACCTTCTTGCCCCAGTACCCGACTCCTATAACGGCAACGTTCAGTTTACGCATCTGATAACACCGAAAAACGCGCTAAGTTAGTAGACCAAAAAACTCATGGATCTTCCCGCAAATGTATTCGATTTCCCGTTTTCCAAGCTCAGGGAACATAGGCAGACTCAAAGCTGTCTCACAAAGAAGCTCGCTCTCAGGAAAATCTCCCTCTTTATAGCCAAACAACCCTCGATAAATCGGTTGCAAATGTATTGGTAATGGATAATGTACCCCACATTGAATACCATTCTGCTCCAGCCAAACCTTCAACTTATCCCTAAAACGTGTTCTAATAACGTAAAGATGATAAGCAGGCTTAACAATAGATTCCCCATTAGGTGGTAATACTACCTCACTCAAGTCAGACAACAAACTATCATACAGCTTTGCAATAGCCCTCCTCCTCTCATTCCATCCCTCAAGTCTTCTAAGCTGCACCCTACCAATCGCCGCATTCACCGTGTTAAGCCTAGATGTGAACCCAACTATATCATGACTATAATGAGAAGCTCTTCCACAGTCCCTCAACTTCGCAATTATCCTAGCTATTTCCTCATTATCTGTAACGACCATCCCACCGTCGCCACAAACCGTCATGTTCTTGGACGGGTAGAAGGAAAAGCAACCCACATCCCCTATCGACCCAACCTTCCTCCCATAATACTCCGCCCCATGAGCCTGACACGCATCCTCCACCACTGCAAACCCATGCCCACGCGAGATCTCCAAGATTGAATTCATGTCGGCCGGAAAACCATACAAATGAACAGGAATTACCGCCCTCGTCTTACCAGTCACTTTCTTTTCCAAAAGCTCGGGATTAACGTTGTAAGTCCCGATGTCTATATCAGCAAAAACAGGAACAGCATTCACATGCAAAGTAACATTTGCAGTTGCGACAAACGAAGCTGGTGTAGTAATAACATGATCTCCACGCTTAACACCCAAAGCGAGAAGCGAAAGCTGCAAAGCAGATGTTCCAGAACTCGTTGAAACAGCGTACTTGGCTCCACAATATCTAGCAAATTCTTCCTCAAACTTAAAGACACTATCCCCCAAAACAAAAAGTTCACTACGAAGCGCATCAACCGCTGCCTTTTTCATTTCATCGTCGAAAACTGGAGACGCCAAAGGAATCTTCATCGCAAAAACCTGTTATACATGAGATCTCATACGCGTTAACCGCTCTTTTCGCCTCACTTAAACACGTAAAGAAAGAAATTCTGTAACAATGCGCCAAATCTTCTAGAACACAGAATAATCAACAGCACGCCTAACCGCAAAACATCAAAAACAATGTTGAGACTACCCCCTTAGGGGGTCTATGACATAAAGAGAATAACACACAAAATAACCTTACAACGCTAAGAACCCGTCACGTTCAGCCAGATCCCAACAAAACTCATAAAAGCGTCGCCAAAGGACTAGGCCCAGAAGCCCCGCGCGCGCAGAATCTTTATATGCTAATCGGAATTCTTGATATCACTTTCCTGAGTTTTCTAGAAGGATCTCTGTGGATTTTTTCTAGTATTTGAAACTCAACGTGCATACCTTCTCCAAAAAGCCTTCGAATTTCTTTTTCTGCTTTTTCCAAGACTTGGGTGTCAAAGCCTTCTTTCAGGGCTAATTGAATCGTTAACTTGTCTTTCTTTTCTTGAATCACTTTGAACTGTCTTATTCCTTCATAATTTTCAAAGGGATATGGGAAAAAGACTGTGGGAGGGATTATCCTTCCATCCATCGCCATTAAAAAATCGCCTGTGCGCCCTTCTACAATTTTCATGAGAGGCAACGTCCTGCCACATGAACATTGCTCTTCAATGGGAATGCCCACATCACCTATTCTATATCTTATAAGAGGCATCGCCTGATTAACTACACCCGTACATATAATCTCTCCCCGTTCACCGGGTGCAACTGCTTCTCCGTTGTTAACAAACTCCATTATCACACTATCAACATTCATGTGATACCCCATGTGCTCACGACATTCCCACGCCGAGAGACTAAACTCAGAACTTGCATAGTTATCCAATATGTCAGCTTTAAACACTGAACTCAACAATTTCCTAGTTCCATTATCTAATAGCTCAGCAATTGTAAAGATCAAACGCGGCTTAACACCGTCCGCATTCTGTTTGTAAGCCATCGCCAATATTGCCAAAGATGAAGGAAAACCTCGGATAACTTCTGGCTTGTACTTCTTGAGAAGCACCAACTGCCTTTCGGCCTCATCAAGAATCGAAACGTATTTTCTTCTCATAACTCTAAGGCGCTGAATCCAGCTTCGATTGCGCGGAAAACTGCGTGTTTCACCAACAACTACCATAATGTCCCTAAGTCTTAACCCGTTTTCCAGATAAGCCCTCAGCCATAAAGCCTCCCAAAAATCCATAGCCTCCTTATTAATAATCACGGTTAAAGGCATGCCCGTTGAACCACTTGTCGTTCTCTTGACGCACCTATTCATATTAACATTCCTTGCAACAATATCTTCAAGAGAACTCGCCTGAATTTCAGATTTCGTTGTCAACGGAACCTTAGCCAAGTCAGCAACCGACTTAACATCATCAGGTTTAATTCCAGCCTTATCAAACTTCCTGTGATAAAAGGGCACATTTTCATATGCATGTTTGATTATAGCCCTAAGCCTCTTCTCCTGCATCTCTTGAAGGCTTAACGGTTTTAGCCACAAATTTCTTTTCAGCTGATATAAATAAAACAGCAAACGAGCAAGCATCTTCTTACCCCAAATTCACTGGATCTTCAACTTTCAGATCTCAGAGCACGTTATGCGCAAGGCAAAATAGTCAGTTTCCAGAGCGCCGCGCTTTTAAGACTAAGCCTCGGCCCAAAGCGCTACGCGCGCGCTCCCAAGCAACATCCAAATCCTTTAAATCACCACAAACAAACTCAAAACAAGAGTTGCCAAATCAAGGTCTAATGTTCGTTAAGCTATTACTACTAAGATTATCAATAACCCTAACAAAACATCCCATACCCACCAACCGATCCACTAAATAGGAACCAATAAAGCCTACACCACCCGTCACAAGAACACTCGAAAAATCTTTCATGCTAACCATCAAATACTTTACCGCAAGTTTTGTCAACGGCAAAATGCTAAACAGTCATATTCAGCCAAATCCCGACGAAACGATTATGAAACTGAAAACTCTGCGATGTCATATTGTAAAGCCAAAGCTCAAAAAACAAATTACCAAAGAGCCCGTTGTTCTTAGAATCCCACGCTACTGTGTAGTTCCTCATATCTGATGTAACATCGTTTAACGTTAAACTGTAAAACTTAACTTGCGAAAGTGATTCGTTATATTTGTAGTCAAAAGAGAAAGTCAAGGGCAGTTCCCAAATTCCTTCATCTGCGACGAAAGCAGTGATATTGAAAAGTGCTAGCAAGCTACTCGGGGTTTGATTGCGAAACTTCACTTCAACCAAATAATAGGCGCAGTACCCTAAATGATTCCCGATTCCTAGAAACATGCTATAATTGTGGTTGGGCGCAATGTTGAACGGATAATCCTCCGCCGTATGATTTGAACCCAGAACCCAAAGCTCAGAAAAACGTTTGCTTCCCCCCGGAAAAGCTATAATCAAGCTAAGTGTAGGAGCCGCAACGATCAATATCAAAACTAAACTACCTGCCACAAAGACCGTGCGATACTCCTCAAGATTCATCAGCGCTAACCTCCGGCTTCATCCTCAAAACCCGCCGAATACAACGACGTTTAAAAACACGCCAACCCCAAAAACTCCCCAAAAAAACAGTAACCACACCAACCAACGAACCAGTCATAGTCAACCAGGAACCCGTAACCCTCACCCCATAAGCCTTAACCCGCAATTCATCAGCCTCACTTCTCACTTCCTCACCAATCTCAGAACAAAGATTAGCTGAAAGAACCGTCTCATCAAAGTCACCTAACCTAAACGCAACCTGCGCCCTAGCCAAAAGGTCCCCAGCCTCATTCAACCTAACCAACAAACCTGAAACATTCGCCCCAGCCTGCTCAGCCTCCAAAACAGCCTCATAAGCCGAGGCCACAACTTCCTCAGCTTGACTAATAGCCGAGGTAGCTGCATCCCTACTTGAAGCACTGGCCCTAAAAACAAAGATGGGAAACACGAAAGCCAAAAAGATCAGCAAAACAACCAAAAGCTTTGGCATAGACATGTTAATCAACTTACGAGACACTTTTCATCCAACTCTTTCGCGTTAAGACACATGTTCTCCAGTATCCTTCTCTCCTTGCCAAGATCGTTCAAGTCCTCCTCAACCTTTTCACAACGCTTAGAATACTCATTAAACCTGTAGAGGAAGAGTTTTCCCTTATGCGTAAGCACGTAACAACCCGAACTGCTAAAACTCAACAAACCACCTTCCACAAGGTCATTCAAATATCGGTTCAAAAGATCCCAACTCAAATTAGCAATATACATAATCCGAGTCTTTTTGACACCATCATTGTTACTAGCCACAGAAAGCATATCCGCTACAATCTGTAATCTACTCCTATACCTACTCATCTACACACCACACCAAACAACAAACAAAAGCAACAAAAGACAACCAAAAGTCACAAAATTTCATCCACAATGCACGTCATAGGAAAAACAAAGGAAAACAGCCCTTCATCCCATTCTAAAGTGAAGCCAGCCTCTTCCACCCTTCTTACGCTGCTGCTTCTCCCTACGCTCAGGCCTAGAAGGAACAGGCCTCCCCTTTTTGGTAAATCGTTTCTGTTTGCTGATAGAACCTTTAATGAATTTTCCCCATCCACCAACTTCAGGGTGAGGAGGAACGGCATTTGGCACCTCAGGAGGCTTGTGGCATTCCAAAATCTCAACGAAATTTAAGGGCTTAAAGTCTTTCGTAGCAATGATAATCGTGCCGCGGTCCACAAACAAAGACGAATAATCTTTGTTAGCAATCCCTTCAGCTCTTACCTTATCATCGATCCGACTACGCCACAGCATCTTCCATTGGTTCTTTAACTCATCAATAAAGGCTTTCCATTCAATACGTTCCACTCTGCAATCCCTCCCTGACGGGAGCGGATGAGGACTGGACACCTCGATCCATCCGTCTTCACATGTCAACCCCTCAACGGTTTCCTTCGAGGAATGTTCTACGTTATTGCTAGCCTTCTCCTTCCTCTACAAGGTTTGTACTCTTTTGACTGCACTGTCACCGTAATTCATGGCCACAGCGGAATCTTCTTATGAATTCTGTTGTTACCCCTTATATAAAGGGGTAAGTAAAGAGCTTCTTGAGGCAAGTTCTAGAACTGTTTCCTAGAAAGTTCTAGTAATTCCCTTAACTTTTTATGAAAAGAAATTTCACAAATCATTTATTCTTTCCACAACAATTCACGCACTCATTGAGGAAGCTGCGTTGTGGGTAATCGACGAGGTTCTAATGACGCTTAAAGATGGGAATTGGCATGACCTGAGGGAGATCGCCAGAAAATGCTCAACAAACGAATTTAGAGTAGAAATGATCCTAAGCTTCCTATCGAAATACGACTTTATGGAGTTTGATAAGAAAGGTCGAAAAGCAAGGCTCCGTCCTTTGATGCTGGAGTTCATCGATGAAATTCAACGCATCAGAGAAGAAGAAATTATTAAGCCATGAGGGCTTTAAGCTCACGGTAGGCATCAAGGAAGGCACGTCCCTTTGCTGAAGTTTTGAAATAACTTGTTTCGCTGCTTCCTTTTTTTGATCTTAAGAAATCCATACCTACGAGAAGTTTTAAGTAACGTTGAAGTTGCGTGTGGCTGAGATTGCATTTATACATGATGCGGGTCTTCTTCGCCCCCTTGATTGCCTCATCTAAAATGCTTGCCATAATGTCTATTTGGCTTCGTATTTGAACCAGGTGAGTAGGGCTTAATCTCCCCTTGACTTTAACCAAAGAGGACACCTAGACTTTCTTTTAGGGGGATATTATGTATGGCTATATATACATATTTAAAATTTAAGGTACACAGCTTTTCCGACAAACATTGTTAGCGGTAGGATCACTGTCTCTTGGAGGATACAAAGTGCCCCGCAATGTAAATGCGCACGTATAACCACATCTGGAATAATTGATAGATTTCAATAGCCTTCTATTATTGTAAAGGTCGATACATGATACCGCTTAAAGGCGGTCGCAAGGAAACCTTCACGGGTGACAATTACAGCTGGATAGACCACTTGCCTATTCGACATTGAAGAATGTCAACTTCTTCTCTGATCAATTCACTACGTACCGTGAACGTTGCGTAATATTCTTAGTTCCGAACGGCTTCGTCTTGTTTATCGTCGCCGCTCTTCAGTTGATTCTCCTGCTTCAGTTCTTTCATGTATTTTTCTTCACCAATTTTGTTTATGACGTTTTGTTGGCTGTTTACGAAGCGTAAAATATGATACAATGATTCTTCTCCAGTTAGCTGCCCTCTATAGTAATGCCCCTTCTCCACACTTGAATTCTTGATACTGTCCAAGGCAGCTCTGCAGTGTCCGACGACTTCACAATCGTTGCAATTGGGCCAACTTTCCGGATGTAGACATGGGTTACAAGTTAGATGGCATGCTCTCTTTCCAGGATAGAGACCACCATCAGCCTCGTTGCGGCAACCTTTGTACTCCCATGAGAGACCTTTGTCTTCTTTTGGCATATGCATCCTTCCTGAAGTTCTATAACGGTGTTATAGAACTTCAAGAATAATATGACATACGTCATATTTAAGGATTCTCCAAAATGGACACCTATTGGCAAGAAACAGTTGCGCGCCATACTCTGAACCGAAGGCAATAAAAACTAGGCAATACAAATACTAAAACTCGAAAATGACGGAGAAGGGAGTAGAAAAAATGGGAAAAACACATAAAGTGACTATGCTTTTGGCTGTATGCTGCCTCCTAGTATCAAACTTGGTCAGCGCAATTTATGCTCAGGGCGTTGGTGCAAAACGTGCCAAGTGGACACTGGCCATATATCTGGTCTCCGACAATGACTTGAACTATTGGGCTATGCTAGACGTAGAAGAAATGAAAATGGTTGGCTCCACGAAGGATGTGAACGTTCTCCTATTCTGGGATAGGCCTGATGGACCAGCGTATGCCTCCAAGGTTCTCCTAGGCGGCCTCGAGGAACTGACCGGCTTCGCCCTAAACGGAATCGAAGCGAACATGGGTGACCCCGCAACCCTAAAGGATTGGGTAACCTACACTACCAGCAAATTCCCATCTGAAAAATATGCATTACTATGCTGGGATCACGGAGACGACGTGGTGGGCTGCATGTTAGATCAGCATACACCAGAGGAAAAACTTGACCTCCTCACACATCAGGAAATCGTAACAGCCCTCACTGGTTTTCACATTGACGTACTGATATACGGTGCCTGCCTTCTGCAAGAGATAGAGGTTAGTTACGAATACTTTGTCGGAGGATTAGACATTGATTACTACGTTGCCAACGAAGGTTACGACCCAATGGACGGCTTTCCTTACGACACTATCCTAGCCAACCTCACTAAAACACCAACCCAGTCTCCACTGGAACTCTCCAAAATGTTCGCAGACGAGTACATCTATTATTACCAATATGTAGGCACCGCGTACTCGCAAGCAGTTACGCTTTCAGTGGTACAACTCAGCAAGGTAGGCAAAGTGGTTGCAGACCTGAGAACTATGATCGACGCTATAATGGTTGACATGCAAGGTTACGCAAAGATAGTGTCAGCTGCGAGTGGTCATGCAAATCTGCCCTGGTCAGAGCAGGGATGGGATAGAATCGATGACCTGCCAACGTTCGTGCAGACAATTCATGACAAAAGCTTGGATCCAAAAGAAGTCAAGTACATTGATCCAGCTGTGGTAAAAGCCGTTGTGTCATCCAGCGAAACCCTGCTGACAAGTCTAGATGATGCAATCCTTTACTGCAGAAACGTAAAAGCGATGGAGACGAAGGGATGCGTAGGAATAGGGATATTTTTCCCACCCAGCCGCGACGCATACGAAAACAACAAGTGGATCTACGCAGGCGTGTATCTCTGTCCAAAAGATGCTTATCCATTAATGGCATTTGCAAACCAAGGCTGGTTTGATTTCCTTAATGCATACTGGGACCTAAAATAGTGGTAACCTCTAACTCGAAACAACATCCCCTCTTTTTGTGCACCAACTCGTTGCTGTAGGTTCAAACCATGTCTCGCTCTCTGAACATACTTAGCATCTTTCTCGAGTTTACAAGCATAGCATGGTTGTTATTAAAGAAAACATAAGCTTTCTTTGGCTTGGCCTTCAAAATCTTGCGTCTCACTTCCTCTAACTCCTCGTCGCTGTACAAATGAGCATACCATTCGGTTCTTCCATGCATCCTTTCATAAGCTATGCCGCTTGTGTTAAAGACATCGAGAGGAAAGTCTGGAGAATCAACGCTCACCCAAGTTATCCCAAGCTTAGAGGCCCAATCGATCCACTTCTCATCGAACCACTCCACGTTTCTAACTTCAAGTGCAAACCTTTCCTCAAGCCCAGTTTTCTTTGCGAAGCTCTCAATCAAGGGGGCAGATTTCGGAGTCATAGAAGGAGGAAGCTGAAACAAGTAAAAGTCTATGTTAGACTCTAAGGGCATAAAAAGATCATTGAACCTCCTCCAAGATTCAAAAGCTCTATCGCCAAATTTGAATCTATGCGTAATCAAACGGTTCACCTTAATGGACCACCTTAAGTTTTTGCCTTTTCTGACCCAAGACTTAACCATGTTTGGAAAGGGAAAGCGGTAGAAACTCATATTTAATTCCACAGCATTTAACCCCGAGTTTGCAACATACCAATCAAGGCTACCATCTTTATTCCAAAAGTAAAACCAACCCGAAGTCCCAACGAAAAATTCCATTTCATTCCCACAGTAATTCGCTTTTGATAAATGATAAATAAATCGTTTACTCTATACGTTGAAGGAAAACATCGTAAGTTGGGTGATTATAAATGGTGGGTTTTGAAAAGCATTCCTTGATGCCGTCCTTCCGTGTCCTCACTGAAGACGCGCTTGACGCGATTCATTTGGCTTCACTCGATGTCCTAGAAAATACTGGTATCAGAATTCATCATGGCGAAAGGATTCTGAAGATGCTGAAGGACAGCGGGTGCACAGTGGATTTTGAAAAAGACCTAGTTTTATTTCCATCTTATCTAGTCGAAGAAGCGGTGAAGAAAACTCCGAAAACCTTTGTCATGTACGGAAGAAAACCAAAATACGACTGTAAACTAGATGAAAGACACATTTACTTCACCACCGACACTGAGACCCCCAACACGGTTGATCTTTCAACTGGAGAATGGAGGCCATCAACTAAAGAAGATTTGGAAAAGTTAACAAGAGTTACAGATGCCCTGGAATCCTACGCCGCTGGCGGCCACCTCACCACTTCCCTAGATAAACCGGACAATGTCCGTTGCCTACACGACTACGCTGCTGCCTTAAATAACACGGAAAAGCCTTGCGACTGGTCTGTTTATCCGCCTGAAATGGTATCGCAACTGACTGACTACCAACTTGAAATAGCCACTGCAGTTGCCGGAAGTGAGAAGAAATTGAAGGAAAGACCCTTAGGAGAAGGGGGCTTTTGCACAGAATCGCCACTCAAGTTTGAGGGACGATACGTCGAAATTACATTAAAGCTTGCCAAACTTGGGTTTCCATGCTGGGTTGGAAGCATGCCTCTTGGCGGAGCCACGGCGCCAGTAACTCTCGCTGGCTCCCTTGCCATGACAAATGCTGAGATTTTGAGCGGCGTCTGCACTATTCAGCTCGCATCTCCAGGCACTAGTACGAGAGTTGATTATTTAATGGGAAACTTGGACATGAAGACTGGTTTGTGGGGACAAGGGCCAGAGGAAGGGCTTCTATGTGCCGGCGCAGTTGAAGTCGCCAGATATTACGGATTTCGCATAACTGTCAACGGATTTAACACCTCCTCCAAAATGTCTGGAGCTCAAGCAAGCTATGAAAAAGCGATGAGCACACTTCTACCCGTGTTAGCAGGGGCAGATGTTGTCTATGGAGCGGGCAGTCTAGAGGGAGGAATGGCGGCTTCCTTTGAGGAACTAATAATAGATGACGAAATTTGCAGGGCTGTTTTAAAATCGGTTCAGGGAATAGAAGTGAACGACGAAACGTTGGCCGTAGACGTGATTCACAAAGTTGGCCCTGGCGGACACTACCTGGCTGAAAAACACACCTTGAAGCACTTTAAGGATGTACTTTTCTTCCCTGAACTAACAGATAGAAGTAGCTACGACGCTTGGAAGAAAGCGGGAGGAAAAAGCCTAGTCAATCGGGCTAGAGAAAGGGCAGAAGAAATTCTAAAAGACCACTGGCCAACACCTCTAGATAGAGATGTTCAGAAGGAAATATCAAAAATAATTGGAAGGGCGGAAGAGGAACTGCCTAAGAGCATTTCGTGAGACACAACAAGAACAAAGTTCAGGTAAGTTGGCTCGCTATTTTTTTCCCTAGAGTCTTCGCCATCTCCAGCTCCGCTTCTCCTACTGGCTTGTCTCCTCGAACAATGGCTATTCCACCTACCTGCTTCATTTTTTGGAGTTCGAAGAGGCTGCTGATGGCTGAAAGAGCTAGTTCTTGACCGTCCTCTTCTGCTACGGCGACGGCTGCACCTATCTTACCTTTTAAAGATTCAGTGTGGTATAGCGGATTGGTTCGGTCAATGAAATTTTTCACCAGCCCTGTTACGTTCCAGTAGTATGTTGGCGTGCCGATGACAAGCACATCTGCTTCTTTCAATTTTGGATACAACTTTTGCATGTCGTCTTGAATGTTGCATTTTCCTGTTTTTTCGCAGAAGTCACTGCAGCCAGAGCAGTGTCTAATCTCAATGTCCGCAAGATGCACCAGTTCTGTTTCTACACTTTTCTTTTTAGCAATAGCTTCTACAACAGCTTCAACCAGTTTGTAAGTGTTCTCTTTGCGGGGGCTCCCAACTATTGCAAGGACTTTCGTCAATTCTCTTCTCCCCTTCTTGAACTTGAAATTTATTTGTCAAACACCAAATATTGTTCTTTCGGTCTAAATAAGTATATGAATGGATGCACCTAACCTCAACAAACATCATGAAAAATTAAAAAATCTGGTCCCCGTAAGCAACGTTAGACAAGAATCTCTGGAGGTCCTTGAGGTCCCGGCGGCTTTCTAGGACGGGCGTCCTCTGCTCCCCTTTTGCGGTGTAACACCGACCCAACTGCTCTCCGGAGATGTGACAACCCACGTTTCACCCTGGCGCGGAAGACAACCATGACAACCGCCACGCCTGCAACAGACCCTATCAACACCCAGAACCACAACTGCATCCAAACTGGTGCTCCCGGACGCGCGAGAACTCCTCTGCTTATGAAGAATGCAACCTCTGGGTCGTTGTAAACTGCGTATCCGTCCCATCTTGGGAATCCCACGGTCAGGAAGTACATCATGGCGGATATTTCAAAGCCCGCCGAGGATTTCCCTGACTCGGATTCGAAGCTAGCCTTGAACGATCCTATGGGTGTGGTTTTGCTGGTGATGTTGAAGGTGCGGATTGTGTCATTGACGCCGACGGGTTTACTCCAGTCGTAAGTGCTTCCCAGCCTTACGGAGGCGAAGCTTGCGTTGGCCAGTTTTGCCGCCACATTGAAGCTGGAAGATTCGGTGACGTTGTTGTTGTCCACTCTCCTTCCCTCTTCGTCCTTGACATCCCATGCTATACCTGTGGCCGCCGTAACGTAGTAGCTTACGGCTAGGCTTCGGTTCAGGAGCACATCGTTGCCTCTCAGGTAAACCATATTGCCGCTGACGTTTTGTTGCCTACCATCTATCACGTCGTGATCCAGCTCCCAGTTTCCTATATGCTGATCAATCTTCATAGACGCCTCGTTGTTCAATTCACCATTTTCAGTGGCGTTAGCGCTGAAGTGGACTACAAACGACATTTCATCAACTGTGGACTCGGTGGGCTTCTTTGTGAAGTCTGGCGCGTCGAAATCTGCCCCGTGAATCACACTGTCCCACCATCCCCACATAGACCTTTGTTCACTGTAGGGGAAGAGGGTTCCATTCACGTCGCTGCACGCGAACCCGAAGGTGATGGTTTCGTTTTTAGCAACCACCATTTCGCCAGTAGCGTTCGTGTTTCCAAAAGCTTCTCCAGGCGCCACAAAGGTGATGTTGCCTACGCTTTTTGGCATGAAGAAATGTGTTTGTTCAGTTTTGTTGTATAGGAACAGCCCTGCAAGTTCGTAGCGCAGCCCTATTCCAGCCATTTGCCTAGCGTTGTTTTCAATCCAGCTAGTCACGTAGTCTTGCTGGGTGCCAAACCAAATCCACTCCCACTCGTTCGTGTTGTCCTTAATCCAATCCCAGTGCTCTCTCTCAGCTCGAGCCAAAACGTCGGCCCATGTTGAGTTCATGGCCATACGTGCTAGGTCCCAGTAGCCTGGGTTGGGCAGTCCTGTTGCGCTGTCTATAAGGGTGGCGTTGATCTGTTGCATTGTCGCTAGGCTGACAGCGCTCATGTTGGACGCGTAGTACCAGAGGTATGTTTCGTTCCACTCGAATCTCCATGAGACACGTACCTTACCCATCCATGCGCTGATGTGCATCTCATCATCAATCATGGAGGCGTTTGGGTCCCATATGAGCTCCACAAACATTCTGTCCTCGGTTTTGTTCCACATGTCAGATCCTGCATGTATCCTTCTCACGAAGTATTGGTCGTCTGTGGTTGTTAGGTCTCCGTCTAGATCAAGTGCCCCAGTGTCTGGGATCACGTTGAAAGCACGGATTCCCCACATTCCCCATTGGGGTGTGCCGACAACTAGGTCCCATGTGGATCGAACGCTGTGCACAGCTAGGTCGGTCAGCATCCAGCGGTAAACTTCACCCCACATAGTGTGTCTCTTGTAAATGTTCATGTCGTCCAACTGAACGTCAAGCCCATTCCACCGATAAGCGGGCTTCCAACGTTGTTGCTCTTCCACCTCAAGCGTTGAGCCACCAAGTGTAATAGTTTCGAAGCGCCTGCAAATACGTCTACCATCGAGATACCTCCAATTTCGGTATTCATCAAATAGATCGATTGTGTAGGTTGTTCCGCCAAGAGTGACATCAATGGAGTCGGGGTATCTATACGTGTTATGCTCTATAGTCCATTCTCCGTCCCATCGATCCCTAACTGGGCTGGGATCGATTACAAAGTATTCTTGCCCATTGATCGTGGTGTTGTATCTTGAGCGACCTTCTTCTAATTCCCATAACCCTTTATTGCGGAACACATCTCTCCGAACACTTTCGGGCAGAGTCCACCAGTCACTTACAAGTCCAAGATCTAGTCTGGATAAGTCTGAGGCATTTATAAGGTAGTATCCTGTATCGCGAAGTACCGCATCAGTTGTGGCGTTCATCCAAAGCCAAGTTGACCTATCTGAAGCTATTGTGGGCGCTAGGCGGTAGGTGTAAGATACTATGGAGTAGGGATCGGGGTTAATTGGGTCTACAATGTAGTATAGTGTACCCATATGTGTGAGATTATAGTAGGTCACTACAGATCTGAAGAGATACATTTTGTCGTTTATGACCGTGATGTAACGACGAATTGCATCATTCCACTGCACGCTGAAGTAGGTGTCGTTCTCCATTATCAAATATTGGTTAGGCATTCCTCCTTGAGGCCACGGGGTCGTAACATCAACTTTTATGGTGTCGTTAAGATAGACGGCGTATCCCCCTTCCACGACTTCTGCAGTTATGTTTGCAGTGGCAGGATCACCGTTGAAACTCCATCGTTTAAAGTCTTCCCAGTAGTTTCCTCTCCAGCCAAAGTCTTGACTGTAGATGCGGGTTCCATTCAGGGCTATAATGTAATTCACATTGAGGCTGCTGTTCCATGGTGCTTCTGTGCCGGGCATGTTGCCATCCGGGTTGGGTGTCCATTGATTGTTCTCATAATGGTAGTTTTGACGTATCCCTGGCCCCCAATGTGTACCAAACACTTTGAAAGTTGCATTGACAGGGACTTGGGTGCCGTTTTCGTAGAAGACCCCAGTGTGCTCTGGGTCCCACGATAAGGCTGGAATCGTTATGTTAAATATGTAGGCTGTGTCGAAAACTGGTTGCATTGTCCAATTGAACGGAATGAACCTTGTATAGTTTGTTCCAGGAATTGGAATGTGGATTTCGTCGACCCAGTTCGCTGGTTTTCTTTCCCAGTCAAAGTACACCTTGGTTCCATTCAGGTCTGTGAAGTACGGACTTTGCAAGGTTTCACCTGTTTCGGGGATGTACACCGGCTCCCAACGCTCCCACTGATCCATAGTATAATATGTTTCATTACCTACCGTAACCTCCCATATTATCAGATAGATTCCAGAATGGAGGTCGTATCGTGTGCCGTTAAGGGCTTCTAGGTACAGAGTTGCGTTTTCCCGGTCATACCCGTACCGGTTGTTTTCACTCCACTTTCGCCCCATGGGATCGTACCCGGTTTTCGTTGTGAAAGTCTGTACAGAGTCAAACTGTCCTGATCTATCGTCATTTGTGCCAAGTTGAAGGAGCCACCCGACTTGAGTTAGATTCCAATATTCTTCTCCATTTATCTCAGCATAATAATATCCAACATCCTGTTTCGGCCAACCAACAACGATGCGAGTTCCGTTTACAATTATGTAGTAGTCATGTTTGTCTTCGCTCAGGTAGAGCCTGTATGTGGTGCCGTCAACCGTGAACGACATGACTGTCTTTATCTTGCGACCCTCGGATTCTATTCCTTCTAAGTCCCACCAGTACATCGCCATCGCCCCTGGATAGGGCAGTTCATGCATCACCCCGCCGATGTCAGTGTAGTAGAAGGGATGTACATATCCTTCCCATCCGCCTCCTCGGATCAGGAAGGACTCGCCCTCATAGGTTCCATTGTAATATTCTCCAGGCCAGCCAATTTGGTAGTTCACGCCGTTTATGGTTACGATGCGTTCCTGGTCGGGAACGGACCATGGGTTTGGATGGATGATACGGGTGCCGTTCCTCATGACGAGGTAGTATCCGGTGCCATCAGGAAGAGGCTGCCACCAAGGATTATACTCCCTAAGCAGAACGACGATTGTGTAGTTCAAAGCGACACCCTGTCCAAGGCGGTCGA
>Ga0315306_10000110_pt1 | contig 38576 bp, 36 predicted proteins | sample TDP1_MG_FD_203803 | JGI IMG/M metagenome (GOLD analysis project Ga0315306, IMG submission 203803) | Freshwater sediment microbial communities from Lake Towuti, South Sulawesi, Indonesia - TDP1 | ecosystem: Environmental > Aquatic > Freshwater > Lake > Sediment | place: Indonesia: South Sulawesi... | reverse complement strand
AATAGACATTCTCGTTCAATCGAAATGGTTCATAAACTCTGCCAAAGCTGGAGGCGGGGCCCTCATCGATATAGGATGCTACGACATAGACGTGATCCTTTACCTTCTAAGAAGGCCTCAACCTGAAGCCATAAGCGCGATGACCTTCCGAGGGATAGAAGACCTACCAAAACTTGATTCACCCTTCGATGTGGAGGAACATTCATCCGCTCTCGTAAGGTTCAAAGGCGGACCAATAGCCTTGTTTGAGACAGCGTGGGCAGCAAACTATGACAACACGGCTGAGGCTATTATCCTTGGGACGAAAAGCGGGCTTAGGATGCACCCATTCACCTACTACACTAAAATGGAAGAACAGCAAGTCGCAATCAAAATGGAACTACCCGAGTTGTGGGGGGTGAACATGAGACTGCTGCTGACCGACTTTACCACTGCTTGCCTAGAGGATAAGACACCAAAGACCCCAGGAGAAGACGGATTAAAGGTTATGCAGGTTATAAACGGCGCGTACGAATCAGCCAAACTTGGCAGAGAAGTGAAAATATCAGAGCTGTAAGCAAGTAGGTCAGAGGTACCTTTTTAGCAAAGCGATCGTCTTCTTGACGCCTTCACGCTGGTCTCCCTGTCCTTCAAATTCAACCGAGTAGTATCCGTTGAAGCCTTCTTGCTTTAGTATGTTCACGCATCGCTTCACATCAATCTTCGTGTCTTCTCCATGTTCGTCAAACTCGAAGGTTTTCACATGCGCGACAGACGTGTATTTTGCTAGCTTTGCCAATCCTTCGTATCGTGTCTCAGGTGGGAAGTTGCCAAAGTCTGGGCACGTTCCAAGGTATTCGCTTCCTACCTTCTTAACAATCCTGACTATGTTCTCAGCTTTTTCGGAGATTCCTCCATGGTTCTCTATAAGGAGTCTTACACCCGTTTCTTTGGCGGTCGTAGCCAGCTCCTTGTATCCATCTATCGCTATCTGAAGGGCTTCCTTACCTTCACCTTTGCCTGTATTCACCCTGATGGAAGGAGAACCAAGGTATCGGGCTATTTCGAACCATTTTCTTATTATGTTGAAACCAGCTTTCCGCCGCTCTTTATCTGGCTCAGCAGCATAACCTACATCAACGGGAATGTTCACAAGCCTGAGCCTTGAGCGATCTAGGGCATCCTTGACTTTCTCGATATAGGTCTGGTCCGTCGAGAGGAAATGCATCTGGCAGAGCTCTACAGCATCGACCCCGAACTCCTTAACACATAGTTCGGGGAAATCCATTAGACTTATTCTACATGGAACATCCTTATTCCAGAAAAAGGGTAGTTCCCGATGTAGGCTCCAAGAGCTGACAGATATCTTGACCATTGTGCTCGCCTCAATCATAACTGACATCTAAAAGGTGTTTTATGGAATTATTAAAAACTTGTCCCTGCAGTGTCATAGGTCGTTTTTCAACATCGCAGAACCTAGTCTACGGGTTTCCCCTCTACAGCAACTCTTCAACATTGTCTTTTATTTTTTCTATGCTGTTTATAACAAGATCCATTACTTCCCTTTCACTCAATAGAATAGGGTGAGGCAGAGTTATCTCCTTTGCAGTGAAATCTTCAGCGCCAGTGAGATAGAGCTTCTCATAATTTGGCATTCTGGCTCTCTTAGGCATTACGCCCCTTAAATTTTCATTCTTGAAGGCTGGCTGCCTATATAAAGGTATTCCGTAACCAACGTCAGCTGGAACCCCTTCGGCCCATAGGGCTTGGAGGAATTTCCCTTTCGGAAGCCCACTGAACTCGCTCTTGTCGTATCTCATGACGAAATAGTAATATCCTCGTTTGGTGATTCTTGAGTCTTTTCTAAGCGGCTCAACGCCTCCTATCCGTCTAAGCTTATCAGCGAGGTACTGCCCGTTGGAATGCTTCAGCTCAACCTCCTGTGGTAGGCTCTCCAGTTTGGATAAGAGCAACGCAGCTTGGAACTCTGTCATACGGTAGTTTGAACTTAGAATGTAATGCTCATATCCGGGTCTCCCTACAACTCTGCCTATGTTGTGTATCAATCTTGCCCTCTCCGCTAACTTCTCATCATTTGTGAGGACTATGCCACCTTCTCCTGCAGCGAGAGATTTGCTCTCTTGAAAGGAGAAGCCGCCCATGTCTCCTATGGCGCCCACCTTGGTCCCTTTCCATTCTGTACCATGCGCGTGTGCACAATCCTCTATAAGGAAGAGACCATGTCTTCTAATGATTGGCAAGATTTCATCGAAGTTCGCTGGGTACCCGCCATAGTGGACAACTATGGCTGCCCTTGTCCGTCTCGTTATCGACTCTTCTAGAGCCTCAGGACTCATCGTCGCCGTCTCGGGGTCTATATCAACCAATATTGGGACCGCTCCGACATCAACAACTGCCGAAGCAGTTGCTATGAAGGTGACCGCCGGGACAAGAACCTCATCGTCAAAGCCAACGCCAAGAGTTTTCAAGGGAAGCTCTAAGGCAACTGTACCGTTGGCGACTGCTATCCCGTATTTTGCATCATGATATTCCGAGAATGCTTTTTCAAATTGCTCAGCCTTCGAACCTGGATATATGCGGCACCAGTTTCTGCTCTCCAAGACTTCTATGAGAGCTTTCCTGTCATCTTCAGAAACCTTTGGCCACTCCGGGACCTTCTCTCTCAACCCGGCGGCTTCACGCGGTCCACCATTTAAAGCCAACTTGGGCATGGCAATTCCTCACATCTCAGGTCTCATATTAATCCGTTCCAATATTATTTATGTTAAAGTTTTTTGCTTTAAAAATGGTGAGATTTCCCGCAAATCCCCATTCTACCAGTATTCAATTATTTCTTGCAGATTATCATAAAATGCTGACTAATGTCAACTACGCTTGGATGTGTGCAAGTTTTAAAGTGGAGTTCTTGCCAGTTCTTCCAAGCCTTAGGATATCTCTTGAAAAGCCTATTTATTTCATTTTGATGGTTAGTGGCAAGTCCTTCAAGACCAACCATTTCTAAAATCTTCACATTCCTTTTTCTAAATGCGTTCTCTAACTCTTCACGAGAGTAGAAATGGCATGGTGCAAAACTGCGACCTTTTGTGTAAATACCTCAATCACCGAAGTAGTCTCCAGTGTCGTAGATTTCATGATAAAGCCCATTAATCTCTAGATCTTTTGGCCAGTAGATTAAGGTACAGATCAAAGTGGCAAATTTTCCAATCACAGATACGAAGATTGGAGCGTTCTTTTTTGCAACTCTGATTAGCTCGTCAATTGCTTTTTCTCTTTGCTTTACATCTATGATGTGTGCCAACGCCCCTCCTAAACATAGCACAATATCGAATGTATTATCGTCAAATATAGAGAGATTGTTAATAGAACCTTGTAATATCTGTTTTACTCTAACTCCAACTCTTGCCTTCTTGATCTGTTTCTTGGCAATCTCCAATAATTCAGGAGTCAGGTCAAGCAAGACAACATCATAACCCAACTTTGCCAGTTCAATCGTGTATCTGCCAGGTCCTCCACCCGCGTCCAATACTAGCCCCGCCATTGGCGAATGTTTCTTAATGAAGTGTATGGATGTATCAAACTCTAGCATATGATAAGGATCTCTAACAAGCCTTCTCCATTCCTTTACACCGATCGCAGAATAGTACTCTCTCACCAGCTTTTGGGTCATAAGAAACACCTTACTCCGATGTTTCACAAGCTCCTTTTTAAGCTGTGGGTACTTAAGCCCAACAGCATGGTAGGTTTTTAGTAGACCCCTCTAGAGAAGGGAGATTTAGTATTTAGATCAATAAGTGCACGAGTTTTTTATAGGAAAGATCTTTAGGAAAGATGTGTTTCCCGGAGAGTATGCGTGAAGCAGTCTCCATCCTCAGATCATGAGAGGCTGTGGAAGGTGTTTCCTAGACATATCCAGTCGTTTGCTGCACCTTTTCACTCAGTTCCTTATGTCTTTTAACGGCGGCTTTGAATAGTAACTTTCTAAGTTGTCCTCCCTTCACCCTTGAGACTCTGATTCTTTTTAGCTGCTTGGCGAATGTTCCGTCGCCAAGTGATAGTTCTGCCCATTTCTCAAAGTCCCTGTTGCCGTTATGGAACTCCAAGGATTCCATACTGACTGTTTGGAGAGCTTTCGCAAACCCCTTAAGAGTCCATGACACAACTCCTGTGTAATACTTTTCGCCTTTACCTGTATAGAACAGAAATGGTTCATTCGCAGCCACCGCTGCAAGTCTAACCCTGTTCTCGAAGTCCAGTATTGCCGATTGAGCGGTTACAAAGGCGTCCGAGGGTGACCGGAACGGACTGAAATACGTATGAACGACACCCGGTCCGCCACTGGAGGTAAACATGTAATACAGATGGTCGCTTGTTTGGTGATACCTCCACATTCTTAAGAACTCATTGTCTTCAGTCTCCTTGACGAGCGGTTCAAGTCTTCTCAAAGATGTGTAATAAGCCCACTGCATCGTGTTTCCAAGCCATCCGCTTGCATCTCTCTCTATATCGGCCCATGAAACTGTCCCGCCGAGTTCTGGAACGTTGATCTCGCCAATCGAAGCATACTTCTCTACCACCTCGGAGGGGGTTGCCATATGCAGATGAGACCATTTCAAAATCTCTAAAGGTAAATATCTCAGAAAGTCTTGTATGCCTGATTCAGGCCAATGATGCTCCCCAAATGTCTCGTAATCTGGGAAGATATTGATACAATCGCCTGACGTTGCTGCGAGCCAACCCGCATATTTGGGGGCAGTAAGCGGCCATTCACTCCACCATCTCGCGGAGAACCTAAACCCAATGTCGTCCGTCAACTTGTAATTGCGCAGCAAGATCTTGATGTCTCTACATCCTTTCGGTCTGTAAAGGCAGTTTGGCGATTTACCGTGTAGAATTCTTTCCACTCCTTCGGTGTAGATTCCCCTATATCCCATCTCCTCCACGGTTTTTGCTATGACGTTGTTGTAAAGTAGCTCAGTGTTCTCGAAGATCGTAGGCCTGTAGCCTAATAGGTCACTCATTGCTTGCTGGTGCATCTTCACCTCTTCAATGAACTCTCCTCTGTCAGGGAATAGGCTCGCTAGAGAATGATAGTAAGTCTGACCCAAGAATTCCACGCAGCCAGTCTCTGCCATCTGTCTAAACGATTCCAGTAGATCCTTGTTGAACATTTCACACTGCTCAAGAAAAGTTCCGGTAATGCTGAAGGAGACTTTTACCCGCTTGCTCTCTTTCTTGTATCTGTCAATCAGGTCGAGCAGTATCTGGTTAGATGGAAAATAACACTTTTTGCATGCTCTCTGAAAGACCTCCTCGTTGAGTGTGCGGTCAAAATAGTAGTCGAAGAGCTCCTCTTTCTTCACGTGTCTGAAAAGCTTATTGTCCCAAAAGAGGTTCTGCCTTAACCTGTGAGGCTGGTGGACCTCAAACACAAGCACGATGTCTGTCAAACTAGTCAGCCCCAGTAATCTCTTTGACGGCTTTGGTATTTATCTCTAGTCCATGGCTACGGTCGGATAAGGGTCAATTCCAGAGCATCGCATCAGATTCTACCATGCCAATATTGACTGACCCATGTTCCTACAACCGTATCCGAGGCAACCGGAATGGGCATTCTCAGCCTTCATCAGCCAATAAATTCCAGTTTCATAAAATCTAAATACGGTTCTTGCCAGACTGCTATATAAGAGGCCCTAATGTATCACGTCTACAGAAAGTTTGCCTCTAGGTGTGGATGGATACAGATGGCAATCCGGTTAAGAGTGGACTCTTATGAGGCAGGGGTCGGCGCTGTTGGAGGCTTAGCTACTTTTCACAATAACATTTATCCTAGGCTTGTTAATAGAGGCTTTGATGTCAAGACCTTCTCGATGCATTTCAGGCCCGAGCTTCCGACTAGAGAGAACTATAGGGGCGTCATAATAAGGAGACAGTCCTCAGATGTTGACCTTGATGTGGCTTACGCTTGGACATATGACATTCTACATCAGTACGGAATCGATGTTGCATACTTGTCTCCATCTGAGCTTTATGTGGTTCCAAGGTATTTCACAAACTTCGGGGTCGTGCCCTCGCCTTATAGAATGTCACAGGCAGACTTGTTCTCGCCTCATGACTGGATGTCTCTTGTGAGAAGCGCTCTTAACGCATGGCTGCATCCCGATTTGGTTCAGGCAATATTCATCCACTCTACAGAGCCTGGAAGAATAGGGGGAATCCGGCATCGAAACATTGACGGAACCTCTGAAAAATTGAACTTAACAGATTTTGAGCTGATGGTAAAAGGGGAATATGAAGGCTCATTCTACCAGGGGCTCAGGCTTGTCAGAGACCTTGAGTTTCCTCTCACCTTCAAGATTCTAAGTAGACAACCCAACTCAGCCCTTTTCACTGTGAGCAGAATCCACAGAAAAGAGTATCTTCTCGGTCTGAGGGCTCATGGGATGAGGTTCGGTCAGGTCGAGGATAAGGTTTTCGCCATATACCACGGGGTTGACACTAAGGAATACAGGCCCATGCCGGATGTGGAGAAGCAAGGTTTCACGATAGGATTCATTGGCAGGAGCACACCTGTGAAGGGAATCGACATCCTGCCTGAACTAGCCTCAATATTGGTCAAGGACATTCCCGAGCTCAAGTTCCACATAGTCACAAAAACTGAAACTCAGAACCCCTACTATCTGGACCTTTTGGCTAGGATTCACGACATGAATCTTAGCGACGTTGTATTTGTCGACAACACCTTCTACAACGGTGAGCAGAAAATTAAGGTCATCAACTCCTGGAAGCTTGCACTAGTACCCTCAAGATATGAGCCTCAAGGACAGGTCGACCTAGAGACAATGTCCTGCGGTGTGGTCCCAGCGGTCGGAATGGGCGGTTTGCGTGAGAAGGTCTTGGACGGCTTCAATGGCATATGGATCAATCCCTATGATATTCGGGAAACCGCGGAGAAGATAGTCAAGTTTTACAAAGGGGAATATAAAGGCAGGAAGGCTGACGAGATCATTCGCAACTGCAGAGAATCAGCTATAAAAACTTGGGATTGGGAGAAGAGAGCAGACGCCCATAAAGAGCTTTACACATATCTGGTTGACAGTCGCGTCGATGACGTCATGAAAGACTTGAGCGAACTTCTACTACCGAAAGTGGCCGAAATATGATCGTAATTGACTGATCTCTTGACGAATGAATCAATCCAGTATGTGTGCATAAAACTTTATCTGTCGTCATTATATGATTCTATCTGATGATTCTGTCGCACGCATCCGGCTAGATTGATATGAAAGTCTGCATGATAACATGGGAGTTCCCTCCTAGAATTGTCGGGGGGATCGCACGCCACTGTCTCGGTCTAGCGAAAGCCCTCGTGAAACGGAACCATGAAGTCCACGTTGTGACTTTGGATTTCCCCGGCGTCCCGATGTTTGAGGAAGTGGAGGGCGTGAAGGTTCACCGGGTGAAGATCGAGCTGGGACACCCAAATTTCATCACATGGACTTTAATTTTCAATCATTTCCTAGAGAAGAAGATTGCGACGCTAAATCAGGATGTTGGTTTCGACATCATCCACATTCATGACTGGCTTACCGCTCCTTCGGGCATATCTTCCAAGCATCACTTAAACAGACCTCTTGTCACTACGGTTCACAGCACCGAAATCGGGCGCGCTCGAGGACTTCACAGCCCAGACTCCTACCTAATCGACGGCTTAGAATGGTGGATGACCTACGAGGCGGACAAAATAATAACATGCAGCAATTCGATGAGAGGAGAACTCGAGGGCCATTTCCGCCTGCCGCCCGATAAGATCGCTGTGATACAGAACGCAATCGACGCCTCTGAGTACAGCAGACCTGTCGACAAGGAGGTCGTTAAGAGACGTTATGGGATCGGACCTTACGAAAAGATGGTTCTCTTCGTCGGCAGACTTGTCCCACAGAAGGGCGTCGAATACCTGATCAAGGCTGTTCCCCGGATCATCCACCACCATAGCAACGCAAAGTTCATCATAACAGGGGATGGGTGGTCCAGAAGCCATCTAGAAAACTTAGCGGCATCAACAGGATTCGGCGACAGAATACGGTTCCTAGGTTTCGTTTCTGATTCAGAACTAGTAGAACTGACCATGAGTGCAGACGTATTAGCAATCCCCTCAATCTATGAACCGTTTGGAATAGTTGCCCTAGAAGGAATGGCCGCCGGTGTACCCATCGTCGCAGCGAACATAGGCGGCTTGGCAGATATAATTGAGCACGATCGAACCGGAGTGCTTACGTATCCCGAGAACCCCGAATCGATAGCGTGGGGCGTAAACAAGATCCTGTCAGACCCCGGATATATGAGCTGGCTTATCCATAACGCTAAAAAGAAGGCACATGACGTATATAGCTGGGATGCTGTGGCTAGGAAAACAAGCGAAGTATACGAAGAGGCTAGTAGAAGGTGACATGGTTTGGGTTTGAGAGGCTATTCGATGCCAGACGAAATCTACTTCCTTTGTCTACTGCACAATGTAGGCGCAACAAGTTCTGAGAGGTCGCTGACTGTAGACGAGATTTCTAGATGGACTCTCATGGAGCCTGAGAAGATAAGGGAGAACCTTGAGAAGCTGATCAAGAACGATTATATCCATGTCAACTTCAGCGGAGGCGCCGAGAGATACCACGTATCAATCAATGGGATAAGAAAAGTACTGAGCATGTACAGTTAAGCAAAACGTTTTAGACGCTCCGATTGATTTTTTCTTTGTCTAATTTCGCCATTAATGAACAATCTTAGATAGAAACGGACAGCGGACTGCCTCTAGTCCATGACCTCTACAAATATAGAAGCTGGAATAGGAATAAATATATAGACCCCCCTAGTTTTTTCGATAGCATCCTCAACAACAGAAAAGGGGAGAAAAAAGTTTGAAAAAAATGAACGAACCAAAAGAAAAGATTCTGGACCTATTATGGAAGACCGAGGCCCCCGTCAATCTAAAGGAAGTTGCACAGAAGACAGGGCTTAAGACCCGTGCAGCAAACATGCACCTATTGAGACTTACGAAATCAGGACACATCTTGAAGTCGAAGGATGGTCTCTACACCATAACTGATGTTGGCAAAGAAGCAATTGGACTTCCTAAGATCGATCAGAAAACAGCCAGAAGAATCTTGAGCAAGACCCCGCCGGAAAAGGCTTTCCAATTCTACAGTGGGATTGACCAGCCCACAGGAATCTCCTCAGACAATCTCATCGATCTATGCGAAAAAGTCAAGACACTGAATATTAAACCGGTCGAGTTCCACACAGCCAGAGGAGACTTTGAATTATGGGTCTCCTCTCTGGGAGATATTGAATTGGCAAAGAAACTTAGACTAATCCGCGAGACCGGTCTAACGGGTGATCTACTCAGGGAGAGACTCCATAAAGTTCTTAAATCCAGATGCGACGAACTGCTGAAAAAATGACCTTGGGCCAATTCGTTTCCTAAGAATCTACTAGTCGACATGAGATCGAGGTATCTAATTCTCTTAGCGAGAAGAAGGTCTCCGTGGTTGTAAGGAGCTTAAATATTCTTAGATAAGTCAATATCCTAAGAATTCTACGAAAGGCCGATGGAGAGATGCTGCAATGGTTATAGCAGATGCAAGTGATGATCCCGAAAGGAGGACACTTCAGCTGCCATCGAGCTATGCAGGTCCCAGTTTGCTTTCAGACCTTGATAAGGCAATGCAGCTGGAATGGGTGGTGAGTAACGGCTTGCGGGGATACGCTTCCTCAACAGTTCTAGGCATTAACACGAGAAAGCATTGAAACAGGCCTCGCATGCTCTGTAGAAAAGAGATCAATATTTACGAAACTGCGACATATTAAAGATTAGGGCAAAAGAGGATAGAGCTTCGCGGAAGGGCACTCAAAATGCTGGAAGTGGACGGAGGCCAGAAGAGCGGAAGCGGAACCATATTACGTCTCTCACTTGCGCTGGCTGGGATACTTGGTGAACCATTGCACATCTACAACATTCGGAGAAAACGTAGCGAGCCAGGCCTGAGGCCTCAACACTTAGAAGCCGCCCTTACAGCTGCAAAACTCTGCAATGCAGAGATGAGAGGAGCATCTCTCGGCTCACAGGAGTTGTGGTTTAAACCGGGCGAGATTAAAGGCGGAGAGATAAACGCCGAAATAGGAACAGCCGGAAGCATACCCATGCTGATAATGACCGTTCTGCCACTGTGCCTATATGCCAAACAGCCTGTCCAACTTCACATTTTAAAAGGTGGAACGGATGTCAGAAATTCACCGACAATAAATTACCTTAAGTACGTATTACTACGAGTTCTAGAACGCTTAGGTTCGAAGACATCGATAAAAGTCTCCAGGTACGGCTATTACCCGAAGGGTATGGGTGAAGTCATCCTTGAGGCCCAGCCTTCAAAGAAGCTCACTTCAATCAAGCTAGAAGAGTTTGGCAAACTCAAAGAGATTAACGGAATCTCTGTCTGCACCTTCCTTGCAGACCGTAAGGTTGCTGAACGCCAAGCTAGAGAGGCTGAGAGGCTTCTAGCAGCTGAAGGTTACCGTTCCAAGATCCAAGTAGTCAATGACTTCTCCAACCCGCTGCAGAAAGGGAGCTCCATCGTTCTTTGGGCTGAGACAGACTCAGGCGTGTTGCTTGGCGGCGATGCGATAGGTGAGATCCGTAAACCCAGCGAAGCCGTAGCCAGAGAAGCCTCTAAGAACCTGTTAGACGAGGTCCAAGCCGAAGCGACTGTGGACGTACACCTTGCAGATATGCTTGTACCCTATGTAGCTCTGGCAGAGGGGGAATTCGCGTACTTGACACGTACCGTAACGGATCATCTCGAATCGAACTTATGGCTTGCGACCAAGATCTTAGGTGTTGACATCCAGGTTGAGAGAAGGGGCAAACTCTATCATGTCGTGAAGAGGTAGACCCACATCGGAAGGTGCGTATCAGTGGTCAACGTTCGAATCCGCGGAATATACTCAACGGCGCTTACTAGCCTGCTACTCCGCAATGATTTCAAAGTGGTTCAGCCATCAGCAACCATAGGCGAAAGGTTTAACCTCCCTGAAGAAGAAGAGAAGTGCTTACTTCCAGACCTTGACATTTACGACAGGCTTGACAGGCAGGGAGTAAACGCTGTCGGCGACGAAGATTCGGTGAAGGCATTTGCAGAGTTGTTGAAATCGACGCTTGATGACGCCGTTTTCAGACGATGGTATCCGCTTTACTCGGAAAGCAATGTCCCAGACAGCCAAACATACTTAGGGACTGTAGTGCAGGAGACTTTCATGGAAAAGGGATCTGTGAGTTTGGGAGGGAAAACGCATCTTAACATTGAGTTCCCGGGTTCCTCGAAGAGGACATTGGATGGCTTTCGAGCACTTGTGACTCCTACGTTGGACAACCATCACTATTACAAAGCTTGCATTGGCAGAATATCTTCTCTGCTTGAGATGGCTGAGAAGATGCTTGAAAAAGACTGTCCAAGATTAGAAGTTGAAACCCTCCTCAGAGAATCCGTAGAACGTGAACTCCCGCATGAAGGCTCAAGGATCAGCATGGAACACGTCAAGATCAGCGGAAAGGTCTTCCACCTCGGTCCGGCTGAGATAGTAGAGTTTGATGAGAGAAACGGTAGGGTTAGGCTCTCACGAACCTTCACTAAGACAGGCGTTTACGACGCACTCAGGATTCGGAAGAATCCAGGCGATTACGCGGTGACAGAGATGATGCTTGGAGAATGGAGCTTCAAAACGAGATACTTCTCTAGAGACGGAAGGTACAAGGGAACCTATGTCAACATTAACACGCCGACAGAGATTTATCCCGGAAAGATCCGGTATGTTGACTTAGAAGTCGATGTTTGCCTCTGGCCAGATGGGAAAATCCTGAAAGTAGACCAAGAGAAGCTCGAAGAAAGGGTTGTCCATGGCTATATTTCTGGGAAATTAGCCCAGATCGTGGGCGAAAAGATGGAAAAGATTCTTAGCTCTCTGAATCCAGATGTTGAAAGGCACGATCTCTGAGCAAATTGCCCCTCGGGGCAAAAGATATAACTGAGCTTTTTCTTTTACTCTTAATGGTGACTGTAATGAGTATGGTTAAGTTGAAGGCTTCAATGATTGGGACATTAGCCGCTATTATTGGGCTTTCAACACTATTCTTTACGATTCTGCTATCTCTATTTGGAACATTAGACTTCCTTACGCTCGGACTCTTCGTCGTCTTCCTCAATGTGCTACAATGGCTCATTGCCCCCTATCTTGTAGACGCTATGTACCGTGTTAAGAAAGCGTCAAGATCAGAGGAGCCTGAACTCTACGACATGTTGGAGAGGATAAGTCGAGAAAGCGGCATAAGAACGCCTCAACTTATGATCGCAAGAATTCCAATACCGAACGCTTTCGCCTACGGGTCACCACTCACGGGCAACCGGGTCGCCGTAACAACAGGTCTTTTGAACACTCTAGAAGGCGAAGAGGTTGAAGCTGTGATTGGTCATGAGTTGGGGCATCTGAAACACCGCGACGTTCAGGTCATGATGTTCGTCTCGATTCTGCCCGCTCTATTCTACTACATAGGCTACTCCCTGGTCTGGTCATCAGCATACGCTAGAAGGGGCGAACGGGAGAACCAAGGGTCTCTGGCATTGATTGGCTTCTTAAGCATACTGCTCTACTGGGTCTTGACCTTGTTCACGCTTTACCTCAGCCGTTTGAGAGAGTACTTTGCAGACAGACACAGCGTATCAGTCGTGAACGATGGACGACGCAAACTCTCAGAAGGTCTTGTCAAAATAGCCGAGTCAACCGAGAGGATAAGATTCCGCAATCGAAACCTACATTACCTGAGCTCACTAAAGACTCTGTTCATATCAGACCCTGACAGTGCAAGAAGGGACCTTTCAGAACTTTACCAGACATATACATGGCGGAGCGACCAAGAACTAGTCAACAAATATCTAAGCCGAAAAGTCACATCGGCAGATGAGTTCGCTGAGTTCCTCTCAACACACCCAAACATGGTCAAGCGGCTGAGAGCCCTGCAAGAGGCAGCATAGAAATTTCGCAGAAGTATCAAACGCCTTTACTGATTTTCACAAGCTGCAAAGGCTTAAATCTCTACATTCATAGCTACACTCGTTTCTGAGGAGTGCAGACTTTGAGTTTGGAGATGGAGTTCGAAGCTCCTACATGGGATCAGATCTACGAGATGCTTCTGGACTTGGCTGAAAGAGTCCGCAAAGACCGTTTTCTTCCAGACATAATTTTAGGGATCTCGCGAGGCGGTTGGCCGCCTGCAAGGGTCATGTCCGATCTGCTTGGGACCGCTGAGCTAGCCAATGTTAAGGTCGAATTCTACGTAGGCGTTGCTGAGACCAAGAAAGAACCCGTCATAACACAGCCGATTTCCGTGTCCGTCAAATCCAAGGACGTTTTGATCTTGGATGATGTCGCTGACACTGGGCAGAGCCTGAGACTCGTAAAGAACCACGTGACGAAACAGCGCGCAAGGGCTGTTAAGACAGCCACGATCTATTATAAACCTTGGAGCGTTATCGTACCCGACTACTATGAGAAGCAGACCAGGAGATGGGTAGTCTTTCCATGGGAACGCAAAGAAACCATCAGATCACTAATTAAAGAAAGCAAGGAGAAAGGACTCCCCATAAAGAGGTCAATCAGTAAACTTATCGAAGGCGGATTGGATAGGAGTCTGGTTGAACGCTTCGTTAAAGAGGTTACGATGGAAGAGTCGCAATGTTAGAAGCCAAGATTCCTGGATGGTGCGTTCTAATCGAAGGTTTCCTAGATATAGAGATCGAGAACATAGAGACGTTTCTTGACCAGGTCAGGAGCGAAACGCAAGGTTGCCATGTTCAATTTTTCGATGCGAAGCTTATTGCGGGTTTTGACCATCTCTACTTTGCTGTGTTGAATGCTGCAAGGGCTTTCGAGACAGGTAGGAACATATCGAAGAATCCTGCCGTGGAAATGCTTCTCTACGCCTCGGGGCAACATCAAATCAGTAAAGCCATAGAGCTCTTAGGCATGAAGCCGAGTTCTACACAAATAGCGGTCTTAGTAGCGGCTGATACTCATCAGAAAGCTCTCGAAGTGTTGAATAGAGTCTCTTGTCTCCTAAAAGGCGAGAGAGATAACAAGGCGATTGAACTTACAGATGAAAAGATACCGACCATAAAAGCAGCATTCAACATAGCTGATCTCGAGATTGAGGCAACGCTTAGGAAGTCGGAGAAAGAAGCCCTGACAAGCCTTTTGATCGAACGCGCAGCCCTTTTAGCCACGCAGACTTAAATGGATTTCTCCTTTGTGATAGATAATATGTCGTCAGGCTTGACTACTGAAACGCCCGTTAAGCCTCCTAGAACCTCAACGAGAACGATCTTGTCAGGATTTTCCAGGCTTACTTTCCGGTCAATGCCACTGGCAACAGCCTCAATTATCTCTCTTGTTGGAAGCCTTGTGTGTCTCTTCTCGACTGTGACGCGGAAGGTTTCATTCTCAGATATTCCCGCCGCAAGCTCGAGACCGGCTTTCTTTATCTCTTCCAGTTTTGTGTGAACAACGACCTCTATAGGGACTACTTTAAGCGTATAACGAAACTCGTAAGGACGTTCGTTCATCATCTTCCTCAAGTCTTTGATGACTCTGAAGGGGTCCAAGGCTGTCTTAGCCACAATCAACCCTGAAACACTGCTTTTTTCTATAACCGATTGGCTATCTCCAATCTCCCCAAGCAAGAACCAGAATTCTGAGCATGCATCGTTTTCGTATCCTCTGGAAGTTGAGGCAAGCAGGTTGAAATCTGTTAGAACCGACATCGACTTTCACCAACGATCAATGTCACCCACAACCCTTTATCTTGTCATGCTTCCTTATCTGTTAAGCGCTGAGGAATGAACCACGGCAAGGTTCATTGAGAAAGTTGAAGGCGCGCCTTACGGTGTAGCAACAGGAGATGCTATGGGTTCCCGAATGAGGGATATCCTGTGAAGTCAGTCAGGTGTCTCTGGGTATTCTGTCCTCTAGAGAAGTCCGAGACTTTTACGCCTATTCTTCTCAAGTCGAGCTCCACTTGGGCAAGGAGCTTACTTATCAAACTGTTGACGGTCTTTTTGAGGATCTGTAGATCATTCGTCGGGTTTTCGAGTGTCACGGAGCGGCTCCGGATCTTCATATCAGTCAGTATCGCGATCACAACGACAAATTTGAAGCTAAGATCCTTTTGCAAAAGGTTTGCATGAATGTCTTCACACAACTGGTCAGCCCGTTCAATGACAATTCCCAAGTCTCGTGTATCTTTCTTTAGGGTGGTAATCCTGCTGATGGATTCTGCCTCACCCCTTTCACGGACAGGCGTTTCATCCATCCCGTGCGAGGCATTGTGAAAATAGCTTCCAAGACTTCTACCGAACACCTCGACCAACCTCTGCACATCATAGCGTGCCAAGTCCCCAATCGTTCTAATCCTCATAAATTTCATCCTGTACTCGGTTTTCTTTCCAACGCCGATGAGACGGCTGACCGGCAAGGGCCCTAGGAACATTTCAACATCTTCAGGTTTGACGATAGTTAAGCCGTCAGGTTTCTGGAAGCTTGCTGCGATCTTGGCGACCAGTTTGTTGGGGCCGACGCCGATTGAGCAGGTGAGCCCTTCTCGGGCTTTTGCTTCTTCCTTCATCTTCTGAGCAAGTTCCTCTGCTGCACGAAAGTCTCCCTTTACTCTTTGTGTCACATCTAGGTATGCTTCGTCTATCCCAACCTGCTCGAAACTGTCGGCATAACTCCCAAAGATCCTCATGACATTGCCTGAAACTTCTTCGTAGAAGGTGTGGTCGACTGGGAGGAAGACGGCATCCACCTCCTTTAGCTTCCTTTTCGCCATAAAGATGGGTATTCCTGAACTCACGCCGTATTTTCTGGCTATGTAGTTGGCTGTGCTTACTGCCCCGCTGTCCTCTGTCCGTCCAGAATATACGCATACAACAACCGGTCTGTCCTTAATGGAAGGATTTCGTCTCTCTTCGCATTGAGCAAAGAAGTAATCCAAGTCAACCAACATCACGACCCGATAATGCAAAGAGGCAACCCCACAAACAAGACATTTGTTGAGAATAGGCACGGTCGCCTTAATAACCGCTTAGGACATCAACTCCTCAGTCTATAATCCGTACTTTACTCTTCCAATATAGACTCGACGGTCCTTTCGGCAAACCCCCTCTCTTACTACGACATTTTCACAGCTGTTGCCCATCTTCAAGCACACGCCCATTTTCCATGGTGGCGAGCGGAAAATCCATCATAAGATATTTAGGGAATAAGGCTGAATTATCGATTGCCTAGGCGTGGGGGAGAAGGAAATTGTTGAGGGTTGAAGCTGTTTCTAGAGTCGGCATTCTCGCCATTTCCGCTTTACTCATGTTTCAAAGTGGATCTACGCCGGTAGACGCTTGCAGTATTCGGTATGGAGACATAAAAGCAAGTTAGACCAAGACCCCCGGTGTTCTTCAGGTATGTCCGACAGAAGACAGGTTCCGAAGCCCAGACATGCCTTCACGAAGACACGATCTACGCCTTAAAAATGATGCTTGAAAAAATAGGTCCTCTCAAAGACGATGATCTTATTTTCATAGGGCGAACTGGGCAACCGCTAGATCCTCACGTAATCTGGCAAATCTTCCAGAACAGCATCAGCACAACCTACTCGCCCAACGATCTCAGAGATTTATTCAAGTATTACCTTCAACAGGCAAAGGTTGATGGAGACATTCAAGACTGGATGATGGGCCATACCGGTAAGATGGGAGCCACATACGCGCCTAGCAAAGAGACAGTTGTGGAAGAGTATAGGCGACTTATGCCTTTAGTCAGTGTGAACGGAGAGACAATAATGAGTATATTGACCGGCAATGCCGCATAAAAGAACTGGAGACCTTAGTGAACGGTTTAACCGCTGAAAATCTAGAGCTAAGGAGCAGAATGGCAAAGATAGAGCTTGACTTAACTGATGTTAAAAAAACCTTAAAGGAACTTGAGAAACTAGCTTCATAGATTAAATGAAATTATAAACAGCTAGCTAAAAGCTAGCTAGCAGTTAGTCAAAAGCTAGATATTCAGCCGCTATCAACCAGTCAATCATAATTCTTAAATACAGCTACTAGCTATAATGAAAATACGAAAATGAGCACTATCGTTCGAAAAGGACGATAGCAAAATATTAATGATTATAGTATATTTTTATATGGTGATGAAATGCCTCGCGCAGCGGTTTTCATAGATGGCGGTTATTTTTCTAAAGTACTGAAAATAGTATTCAATTCGCCAAAGATTAACTATGAAAGATTCTCAGATAATCTTTGTGTAGGGTATGAGCGATTAAGAACCTATTATTATGATTGCATGCCATATCAGTCTGATCCTCCAACTCTGTTGCAGAAAGAGAGGTATGCAGCGCATGACAAATTCATTTACAATATTAAGAGGCTAAACCGGTTCGAAGTGAAACTAGGTAAATTAATCCATATACCTTCATCAAACGAATATGTACAGAAGCGTGTCGATGTTCTACTTTCAGTAGACCTTGTTAGAATGAGCTAGGACCATCAGATTCAAACCGCAATCTTAGTTACAGGTGATAGTGATTTTGTACCTGCAATTCAAGCCGCTAAAGATGCCGGTGTTTTAACCATACTTTATTACTCTAGAGCTCAGCCTCAAGTATCAGCTCTTGATGAGCTACTTTACGCTTGTGACGATCGTAAAGAGATAACTCAAGGTCTGATCGATTCATGTAGCATGACGAAGAAAGTAATCTAGGCTTTTCCATGCAGAAACACCAAGTCATTGCCAAAGGATAACATGTTATATACACCTTCCGCAAATTAAGGAGACGAAAATTGCGACCTTCAATCGCAGCGAATTTATGAAAGAATATTGGGCAACGCATCCTCATATCAAACATTCATGTGAGGTTAGAAAAAGATTCAGCGAGCTGGCTTGACTGGAATAATCTTGGAATACTTAAGCTTCTTAGAGGAAGAAGATCGATTATTCCCTTGGAGCTTGAAGGAGCGGACATCCAAGTTGCCGGATGGTTCGACTTCCACGCAAATAGTGGGGCAAAGAGAGCTTGGCAGATTGTTACTCATTCAGCCCCGCAGTGGACTTGCCACTGGCTGAGAGGGTTCTGTGAGGATTATCTCTACGACGGATGGGGCTTCGACCTTCTGGCTGTTGCAGACTACATTTCTGTGAATCTTCAAACTCTTCAGCAGTATGTGAGGCACAGATACGTTTCTAAGTCGCCAATCTAGAAGATGATTGTAAAATAGTCTTCTTTTTCTTGTTTGTTTGGTCAGTGTATGGTTTCATTAGGTTTCAACCGTTGTTGCTCACGTGTCACAGCCTGAGCTCCACGCCGTCGCCACACATCATCCCAAATTTTCTTACGCGCTGCTTCTATTTATCTGTTCGCTCCTGCCAGTCAGCAGCATTGGACAAGTTTATTAGCGTGTGGTTGCCTTTCTATCTGGAAACGTCCCAAGAGGCGGGTTACTACGAGGATTGCCGTTATCGAAAGGGACCGATGCAAGCCTCAACGTTGCGGTAGGGGGTGCCATCGGTTCTGCCCGATGGTTAGAAGCAACATTGAAGCCGTTCGGTTCGAAGGTAGAAAGCCAGTTATCTCAGAAATTCTCTGCACGGGATGCGGCATATGCGTCAAAAAGTGTCCTTTCAAGGCTCTGTCCATCGTCAACCTCCCAGACGAGCTTCAAGAGGAATGCACCCACCGCTTTGGACCTAACTCCTTCAAGCTATTCCGCCTTCCAGTTCCTTCGCCCGGAGAGGTGCTTGGACTGTTAGGGCAGAATGGGATTGGAAAGTCAACGGCCCTCAAGATTCTCTCAGGAGAGGTAAAGCTGAACCTAGGAGAATACGCGAATCCGCCCGATTGGCTAGAGGTCACACGGTACTTTCGGGGTTCAACCCTTCAAACCTACTTCCAGCATATGAGCGACGGAAGCCTTAAGGTGGTTCACAAACCCCAATATGTAGACAAAATTCCAAAGGTCGTGAGCGGAAAAGTCGGCGAACTGCTGGAGAAGACTGATGAGCGAGGCAAGCTAGCCGAGGTCTCTAAGACGCTCCAGTTAGATGTTGTTTGGGACCGACAGATCGACGTTCTGAGTGGAGGCGAGCTCCAAAGGGTTGCACTGGCTGCAACGATATGCCGCGAAGCCGATGTGTACCTTATCGATGAGCCGTCAAGCTACCTAGACGTCAAGCAGCGGCTTGAAGCTGCTAAAGCCGTGAGAAGCCTCAGAGAGGAAGGCAAGATGACCGTTGTGGCTGAGCACGACCTTGCTGTTCTCGATTATCTCTCGGATTACGCCTGCATCTTCTATGGCGAGCCGGGTGTCTACGGGATAATCTCTAACGTTCAGGGGGTCAGAACAGGGATCAACATATACCTCGAAGGGTTCATACCTGACGAGAACCTACGTTTTAGAAAGGAGCCGATCAGGTTCCACGTTAAGCCCCCGTCAACCGCCGTCTCAGCGAGTTCGCCTCTATTAAAATGGGGCGAGATGGAGAAGACCTATGAAGGTTTCATGTTGAATGTTGAACCAGGCGAAGCCCATCAAGGAGAGGTCATCGGCATACTGGGACCAAACGGGATTGGGAAGACAACCTTCGTGAAGCTCCTTGCAGGAATCGAGAAGCCAAACTCAGGATCGTCGCCAACTGAGAACATCCTGAGCGTCAGCTATAAGCCTCAGTACGTTTCCTCTGAGTTTGATGGGACTGTCGAGGACCTTTTACGAAGTGTGGTAAAAGAAGACTTTTCTACAGGCTGGTACCGAAGCGAGATTATGCAGCCGCTCAACATGGACCGTCTTCTGGACCGGCCTATAAAAGAGCTGAGCGGTGGAGAACTGCAGCGAGTGGCCATAGCCGCTTGTCTTTCGCGAAAGGCTAATCTTTACCTTTTAGATGAGCCGAGCGCTTACCTTGATGTTGAGGAGAGGCTGGTTATGGCTAGAACAGTGAGACGGATGGTCGAAGGGAAAAACGTCACGGCCTTTGTTGTTGAGCACGATGTTGTGGCTCAGGACTTTCTAGCTGACCGACTCATGGTCTTCACAGGAGAACCCGGCATCCGAGGTTTAGCTAAAACCCCGACAAGCCTATTGAACGGGATGAACGACTTCCTTAGGGAGATGGGCGTAACCTTTAGGAGGGACCCCGCGACGAAACGGCCAAGAGTAAACAAAGAAGACTCAAAACTAGACAGATACCAGAAGAAAACAGGCCAATACTACTATGTTAAGTAGATGACTACGCTATTGTTCATAACAAGGATGTCAAACTGAGAAAGCGCTTATAGGAGCTAAGGTCCATTAAGCGTCTGTCAAGAGAGTGATTGGATTGGTTACGGTTAAGACCCCTATAATACTCGTGAACTTTAAGACTTATATTGAGGGAACTGGCAAGAATGGCGTCAAGCTTGCCAAGGACGCGGAGAAGGTAAACCTCGAAACCGGTGTCTGCTTTGGCGTGGCACCCCAATACGTCGACATTCCCGTGATCGTCCAGTCTGTGGACATACCTGTCTTCGCACAGCATATCGATCCAATGAAGCCCGGGAGCTACACGGGTCATGTCCTGCCTGAAGCCGTGAAGGAAGCCGGCGCAGCTGGCACCTTGATAAACCATTCAGAACGGCGACTCAAGCTTGCCGATGTTGACGCAGTCGTTGCAAGGGCACGTGAACTCAGCCTAGTGTCTGTCGTATGCACAAACAACATTGCCGTGAGCACTTCGGCAGCAGCCCTCCAACCCGACATGATCGCTGTAGAGCCTCCTGAACTGATTGGCACTGGGATTCCCGTTTCTAAGGCCAAACCCGAGATTGTCACCAGTACAGTTGAGTCTGTGAGGAGAATAAACCCGAAGGTTGTGGTTCTGTGCGGAGCTGGCATAACAGACGGTGAAGACGTCGCAGCTGCGATTAGACTCGGCACCCAAGGAGTATTGGTAGCAAGCGGCATCGTCAAGGCAAAGAACCCCTACAAAGTTATGCTTGAATTTGCAGAGGCTGTAACAAAACGCTAAAATCCTATGCCTAGACTCGAGGGTTCAGGTGTTTGAAGGTAGGGCCAGACTGCGCATTCTGCCTCTTCCAACGGGGATATATGGAGATACTTGAGGCAACGGATGACCCGTCGGTGAGGCTCAAAGCTGTACAAGCACTTCTTTGCATGCTGGCTGAGAACTTCCGGCCTACAGCTGTTCCCTCAGTTCTCGGAACGATGAGAGACAGGCTGGTCAAGGAAGTCTCAGGAAACCCTAACCCATATGCAGAAAAGAAGAGGATTAGCAACAGCGAAGCATTAAAAATCCTCCCGTTGGCAGAGAAGATAGTTGAAACTGAGCCTACAGCTCGGTTGCGGTTTAGAAAGGCTTGCTTGGCAGCTATAGTCGGAAACATCATCGAGTTCAACATTCCGGGCCACAAGTTTGAGTTCAGTGACCTGCAACGGCTCAATATGGACGCTGAGAAAGAACTCGTCATAGACGACATATCAGAAGCCTTTGAAGTGGCCCAGAAGGCTGGCGTGATTCTCTATCTAACGGACAATGCTGGAGAGATTGCCTTTGACACTTTGCTCGTGAAAGAACTTAGGAACATAGCCAGAGATGGACGGGTTGCTGTTGCTGTTAAAGATATGCCTGTCTACAATGACGCTACGATTGAGGACGCGTTGTACGTCGGCATGGACAAAGCTGCGGATTTACTTGTGACCACCGGATCAGATGCCATGGGGCTGATATCTTCCGAATGCAGCGAAGAGTTTATGGAACTTTATGATTCAACCGACTTTGTTGTCGCCAAGGGAATGGCGCATGCTGAAACCCTAACAGAGTTGGACGTAAAGGTGCCTCATCTCTTGCTTTTGAGAACGAAATGCATGAACGTAGCTGCCTATTTCCACGTTCCCAGAGACAAGAATATAGCCAAACTCATTTGAGAGTGTATACTCCGAAGAATTGTCTCAACATGACGCATATACCAAGACTACATAAAGAGTTGTCAAAGCTATTTAACGTGAAGAGACCATATATTAGCAAGCGTGGGACGACGAGAATTGCTGACTAAGCTCAAAGAAACTGTTCAGGCATGGATGAAAAGTGAGGCCAGGATTGCACAGAAGGCCGGTCTAACGCCGAACCAGTTGACTGCTCTAGGTGTCATCTTCGGCGTTGCTTCAGGCCTAAGCTACTGGCTAACAGGACTGACCAGAGAAAACCTAGGCCTCTACAGTCTTTACCTGTCTTCGGCGGTTTTTCTCCTTTTTGCCTCTGGCTTCTGTGACGCATTAGACGGTGCATTGGCCAGACTCTATGAGAAAACATCGATGCTAGGCGGCTTCTTGGACTCTCTGCTCGACCGGTATGTTGACGCTGCAGTCTATTTTGGTTTGATCCTGGGTGGATTATGTGATCCTTTCTGGGGGCTTCTAGCTCTTATTGGCTCTTTACTTACAAGTTATGCCCGAGCTAGATCTGAAGCGGCAGGCGTGCCTATGGAAACAATAGGCACAGTTGAACGGGCAGAAAGGCTACTCGTAATATGTGTCGCGAGCTTGCTCAGCCTCTTCTGGATAGAAGCCTTAAACCTAAGCGTGATCATTTTGGCTTTGGCAACAAACATCACAGTATTACAGCGCGCAGTATACTTTGTCAGGAAATCTGGTGATCAACAAAAAGGGTAGCATGTCAACCAAGACGAAGGCCTTTTCCGTTTAGTATCTGCTTCCGTATTTCCTGGAGTCTTTTGATCTCACTCTGACGATTCCACGGTGTACTGCGCATGAGACGCAGTAGTACTTTGTGGCAACATGGGTTGGCAGATATGCGCCCTTTTGACGAAGCTCCTTGGACAAGACGGGATCGACGAGGGTGAGCCTTCGAGTGGATTTTTTAGCTTTGTCTCGTGGAACGAGCTCTCCGCAGCCACTGCACTGGACAAGACTGCTTCTACCCTTCTGACCCTTCGAACGGCCTCGACTCTTTCGTTTGAATGGCATGGTTTTCTCGTAAGCTCCTTTCTACAGCGTCTACTCTCCATAAATCAGAAATACATTCTTAAACATTGCTGAAAAGTTGAGGCGACCTTTACCGGTAGAATTGCTGTAATGCCTTACCACAATTGGGGCAGTAGTGTGCCTCTGGCGGGTATCTGTGGCCACAGTTGGAACAGAAGCCAGTCCATTCCGCTATAACTGGCGGTAGCTTCCTTCGTTCGATCCCTTCCCTTTCCAAGTATAGTCGTAGCCTTCTTCTTAGCAAGACCAGCAGAATCAGCGCAGCAATCCCTACGATAAGCATCCCCCGCGTATTGTCCGGGCGGTTTGTGTCAAACTCTTGAATCGGAGTCAACAGTATCAAAAAAGATGTAGCTCCTGCCGTCAACGCGAACTTCTGATAAAGAGTGCCTGCATCCCACTTGAGGCGTCTCAGAAAGTTAAAGACAGCTATTATCAATGTCACGCCGATCACCATAAGAACCGGAGGCTGAGGGACGATATAAGCCCCTGCCATAAAGAGGAAAAAGAGAGATGTCGCCACCAAAAGCCCTATCACTGTCATTCGTGAGGGTTTCAAGGGACCCTTTCTACCCTTCTTGCCAATATTCGGTGGCATTCCCCACGCCAGAAACAGGAGCGCCACCACAACTGCGAAAGCGAGCATGTATTGCAGTAGGGGAGGTTTGTAAGCTGTTAGGCCAAAGTATCCGAGTGCTGTAACTGCCGCCAGTAGGATAACTAGGCCTGCGAGTTTCTTGCTGCTAATCCAGCTTTCATTTCTGCTCTCTGGGAAGGCAAGCTCCACCAGTGTTATCGGGATTCCTATGCTGAAGATGGCATGGTAGATTGTGAGCCACTCAGCCCAAACCCAGTTCACATCTTGCCACCGACCATAAATTCCCAGTATACCAAGATCCATCCATTCAGGGTCAAAGAAGCTCTTGACCATCAGGCCTTCTTCGATTATTCCGTAGGCTGCGCCCAAAACGAACATTGAAGCATACCCCTTGTCCCATCTAACCTTAAGTTCGCGGACTACTAATGCTCCGCTTCCATACAATGAACTGAGCAAAAGCAAGGCGAAAGGGTTGAAGAACTCAGCCGGCGGAGACGAACCTGAAAGGAGCTCGCCTAGGGCAGGGGCAAGAAAGAAGAGGACCAGGGCCGGCGAAATCCGCAACCTAGAATCTCTCCACAATACCTAATAAAGTGCGCTTGTCCACCATATTACCCTTCACTTTAGAAGAACATTTCTTTCAATGGCTTCTCGTTCGAAACCTTGCTCCAGTAGTAAAGGAAGGGGATTTGCGGGACTACTGAAAGCCTTTTGACATCGGAGTCCCCCTCTTATAGCTTTAATATGCTATATGTGTTTTACGTTCTTGATGATGAGACATGTTTGACGTAATAACCGTAGGCCACTTCTCCATTGATTACATCAACCTTCCAGGAAGGCATGTGGTAAAGCCTACCTTGGGCGGTCCACCAACATATGTCTCACTCGCTGCAGCCAAGCTAGGAGCAAAAGTCTCGGTCATATCGAAAGTCGGAGAAGACTTCCCGCCTCGTTATATTGGTTGGTTGAAGAACCAAGGCATAGATCTTTCTGGATTACAGAAAGTTGAGGGTGCTTCAACGACCAGTTATACGCTGAACTACACGAAAGGTGGCGAACGCCAACTCATCCTAAGGAGCAGAGCCCCGCCAATAGAAGCCGAAGACATACCAAACCAGCTTGAGGCCAAAGCCATCCACATAGCTCCCATAGCTAACGAGATACTTCCCGAAACTGTACGGAGACTGCGAGGCCAATCAAACATAGTTTCCTTAGATCCACAAGGCTTTCTGCGACGCTTCAAAGAGGATGGAACAATGTTCCTAGAGCAAATGAAGGACTTGGAAGTTTTGAGACGCATTAACTTGTTCAAAGCGTCGCACGAGGAGATCAGGATGGTCACGGGTGAATCGAATCTGGTACAAGCCGTCATAAAAGTCTATGAGCATGGGGTTGAGATCGTTATTGTGACGATGGGCGGAGAAGGCTCACTGCTATATGTTAAAGGCAAGCTGTACCAAGTTCCAGCGGCAAAGCCTAGGGTCATTGCTGACACGACGGGCTCGGGCGATGTCTTCATAGGCGGGATGCTAGCCGAGTACGTAAAAGGTAAGGACCCATTGTGGTGCGCTTCCGTCGGCTCAGCATCCGCATCCTTCGTCGTTGAGAAGCTGGGTCCAAGAGGTTTCGGCTCAGCAAAGGAACTCTATGAACGAGCCGCCATAGTCTATGAAAGATCAGCCATCCTCTAATTCTGACTGTTATTCCTCTTCCACTTGGAAAACATGGTAAAGTATATCGTAGAGTTCTGGTCCGCCTTCGAACTTTGCGAAGGCTTCCTTCTCTGCCTTCAAGACCTCTCTCGCTGTAGTCCGAGTTTTCCTCCACTCCATTTCTTTCCATAGAATCTTGAAATTTTTGAATTCGACCTAAGCCTAGAAGGTCAGTACTAGGAACATGACCGCGGTAATGGCTAGGTTCTGCAAATAGACTTCAAGCAGATCTAAAGCTTGATTACGCCTCCAAACCGTTTCGAGAAAATATCTCGAATATTTCATATGAGAAACATTCCTAGACCCAAAAACATCTTTAAGGAAAGATAAAATAACTTATCTCTGGACGCTCATTATAGTGTTGCTGAACGGTGAAAAATATGGGCAGAATCTCTAAAGGAGTAAAATGTAGCGTTGAAGGATGCGAAAAGGGTGCGACACGTTCACTGAACATAGACAAAGTGACAGCCGCAGGCTTGAAGGTCCAAGAAACAAGACGGGCATACCTCTGCAGAGATCACTACAAAGACTATAAGAAGGCCACAAGGAAGGAAAAACAGGTGGACAAATGGAGACACAAAATCCAAACACCGCCACGTTTCAAAGTCTCTGTTTAGTAGAGCTACGAGCATCCTACTCGCTTCGTAAAAGTCTTTTATTTAGTTTCAAGCGATTACTGATACATGTGAGAGATGATCATCAAGGCTTTTTCAACACAAGAAAGAAAGCAGCAATATACCCCCTCCCTTAAGTCTCACAGACTTCTTAAATATTCCATTCATGGAGTTCTGACTCAAAGAAGAGATAAGGTTCACATAGATAGGGAAAGGAGGCTCTAATGCTTGGAATTTCTCGTCCTAACCTCGCGTTACATTAAGCAGGCTGAGCGCGAGAGAGTTGTCATGCAAGCGGTCATCGAGGCTGCTGAGGCCGTAGGTGTCGACCGCATTGTAAAGAGAAGAGGCAACGTGTACAGCACAGGTGTGTACGTCAACGATGGAAGAGCAAAGTCCCTACTTTACAATGATTGGGAAAAAGACTGGGACCGGAAGAAGATCTACGAAAGCATAATGGCTTCAATCAAGTTTTCCCCAACTCTTAACCGAAAGCGTCAGGTCATCTTGACACTGTCATGATGCGAAGTATTATTTTCTTCTTCCAGAAAGAACTGGCCATCTAACTCACAAAAATCTTTATCTTGCGAGCAGCATTGATACTGTTGATCGTGCTGCATAGACGGGGTTAGGAAACTTGAGAATACTCCAGCTTCACTCAAACTTCATCGAGTACCGACCCGTGGAAAAGGAGATAGCACCTGCTGAGGAATGTGAACAGAAGCCTAGGCGCCTCGATGAACTCATCGTCCTATTCACTTGTGTCGAAGATGGAGACACGCCTGAAACTGCTCGCAAGGCGATAGACGACCTCAAAGAGTATCTGGCCAGGATAAAGACGAACAGAATCCTGATCTACCCTTACGCGCATCTCAGTGGCAACTTGGCAAGCCCAGGCAAGGCGTTTGAGATTCTTAAGGAGATGGAGAGATATGCTAAAGGCTTAGGTATTGAGGCTTACCGTGCTCCTTTTGGCTGGTGCAAGGAGTTCTCGATCTCAATAAAAGGTCACCCATTGGCCGAACAGTTCAGGACAGTTGCCGCGGAAGAGGTGAAAGAGGCAGAAGTTGTCTCGACGGCTCTCGAAGCCGAGGAGAAAATAAAGTCATACTGGTTCATCCTCCAACCCAATGGAGAAATGACCCCGGCGGACGAATTCGACTTCGCAGGAAACGAGAACCTAAGGAAGTTGGCCGACTACGAGATTAAAAAGGTTAGAGCAACTCAGCAAGCCCCTCCCCACGTGGACCTTATGAAGAGGTTAGAGTTGGTTGACTACGAGCCTGCATCTGATCCTGGTAACTTTAGATGGTACCCGAAGGGAAGACTCATAAAGTCCTTGCTGGAGCAGTTCGTTACTGAGAAAGTGGCCGTCTATGGGGCTATGGAAGTTGAAACCCCCATCATGTATGACCTGGAACATCCCAGCTTGGCAAGCTACTTGCACAGGTTTCCCGCCCGCCAGTACATCATCAAGTCTGACGACAAGGAATTCTTCTTGAGGTTCAGCGCCTGCTTCGGTCAGTTTCTGATGGTTCATGACGCGCAGATATCGTACCGGCAGCTGCCCCTCAAAATCTATGAACTGACAAAGTATAGTTTCAGAAGGGAAAAGAGTGGAGAACTCTCAGGGCTCAGAAGGCTCAGAGGCTTCACCATGCCTGACTGCCATGCATTGTGCGCTGATATGGATCAAGCGAAAGAGGAGTTCATCGAGAGGTTCAGCCTGAGCATGGAGACTCTAGAGGGGGTAGACCTGACCAAGGACGATTACGATTTAGCAGTCAGGTTCACGAAGGATTTCTATCAAGAAAATAAGGATTTCATAGTCTCCCTTGTGAAACTCATGGGCAAGCCGGCTCTCGTAGAGATGTGGGATGAACGGTTCTTCTATTTCGTTCTGAAGTGGGAGTTCAACTTTGTCGATAACTTGAACAAGGCTTCGGCTTTGTCTACTGACCAGATTGACATCGAGAACGCTGAAAGATACGGCATAGCCTATGTCGATGAGAATGGTATGAAGAAATACCCGTTGATCCTGCACTGTTCTCCAAGCGGCGCGATAGAGAGAGACGTATATGCTATGATAGAGAAAGCCTACATGGAACAGAAAGAAGGGAAGCCTCCGACGCTGCCACTATGGCTTTCACCAACCCAAGTCAGAATCATCCCCGTCGCCGAACGGTTTTTTGCTGAGGCTGATAAGACGGCTGGAGAGATTGAGGGGCAATGCATACGAACTGACTGGGATGACAGGCCTTTGACAATGCAGAAGAAGGTGAGAGAAGCGGAGACAGAATGGATTCCCTACATCGTCGTTATCGGAAAAAAGGAAATCGAGTCGGGCGTTCTAGCTGTAAGAGATCGCCGGCTCTCTCAGGTCGGAAAGGCTGGAAAGATTAGAAAGATGAAACTGGAGGAGCTTACAGCTGAGATAAAGCAGAGAACCGAAGGCAAACCGTTCAAGCCACTAGCAATCCCAACGGCTCTTTCCAAGAGACCACGTTTCTATAGTTGATGCTAGTCTATTTTCCAGTAATTTACAGACAGCTATATATCTTATTTCAGAGCAATAAGCGTCTAATATGAGGTGTGCGTTGCTTGTCCAAGAAAGATCTATTTGTCTACGTCGATGGCGAATACTATCCCAGGTCTGAAGCGAAGGTATCAGTTTTCGATCACGGTCTTCTCTACGGAGACGGTGTCTTCGAGGGCATCCGATCCTATGGAGGCGTTGTCTTCAAGCTCAAGGAGCACATAGACCGGCTTTACCTTTCTGCGAGAGCTATCATGCTAGAAATCCCATTAACGAAAGAAAGGATGACCAAAGCTATCTTAGAAACCCTGAGAAAGAACGACTTGAGGGATGCTTACATCCGCCTCATCGTAACACGAGGGGTTGGCGATTTGGGGCTTGACCCAAACAAATGCCCTAAGCCTTCAGTCATAGTCATAACCGTCCCATTGTTTCAACTCTACGACGAAGAAAAACGTCAGAGAGGCATGAGCATGGTGGTCTCATGGGTCAGAAGAGACCCTGTGGACGCCACGACTCACGAGATCAAGTCCCTAAACTATTTGAACAGCATCCTCGCAAAGATCGAAGCCAACAATGCAGGCGCGGATGAGGCTCTGATCCTAGATACAAGGGGTTTCATCAGCGAGGCAACTGGGGAAAATCTTTTTGTGGTAAAGGATGCAAAACTCATAACCCCCCAAGCTACAAGCGGACCTTTGCCAGGAATCACTGCGACTGTGATCAAAGAAATAGCTGAGAGACTGGGCTACTCAGTGGTTGAGAGAGCCATAACGGTCTTCGAGCTCTACGGCGCCGACGAGGCGTTTCTCACAGGGACAGCTGCGGAGATCATGCCGATAAGAGAGGTCAACAAACGAAAGATCGGAGAAGGCAAGATGGGACCAGTCACCGAGAAGCTCCTCAAAGAGTTCGGCAAGGTTGTGATGGACCCGAAACAGGGAATACCCATCTGGTAGATGGAAAAGATGAAGGTCTTACTCCTAACTGAAAAGGATATAAAGCCCCTACTCTCGATGAGCGAAGTCATGGAAGCCGTTGAGAAGGCCTTCAGAGAGAAGGGCCTAGGTCACGTCCAGATGCCTTCGAAATCCTACCTTCACTTCGAAAAGTATAATGGCGATCTAAGATCAATGCCTTCTTACCTGGAAAGGCTTGACATCTCCGCTGTCAAAGTTGTGAACTCTCACCCGGACAACCCAACCAGATTCGGTCTGCCTACGGTCATGGCGACAATAGTGCTAGTAGACCCAAGAAACGGATCACCTTTGGCAGTTATGAGCGGAACGTGGATTACGGCGATGCGAACCGGGGCTGCGGGAGGAATAGCTGCAAGATACTTGGCACGGAAAGACTCCCAGCTTGTGGGCCTCATTGGAGCAGGAACCCAAGCCCGAACCCAGTTAGCAGCGTTGCTTACACTGTACAAAGAACTTGAGGAAGTGAGGGTTTGGAGCCCGACTCAGGCAACTAGGGAAAAGTATGTCTCTGAAATGAAAGCACAATATGCAGAGCAGGCCCATATTTTCACGGTGAACAGTGCTAGAGACGCTGTGGAAGGGGCAGACTTAGTCGTCACGTCGACTCCTTCCCGGAAGCCCATAGTCTCAGATAAGTGGGTCTCGCCTGGTACGCATATAACTTGCGTTGGTGCAGACGCAGCGGGCAAGCAAGAGCTTGACGCAGCTATATTGAGGCGCGCGAAAATCGTTGTCGACGATTGGGAGCAGGGCTCGCACTCAGGAGAAATCAACGTTCCACTGACTGAAGGCATAATCACAAAAGAGGACATATGGGGCAACATATGCGAGATTGCTGCTGGACTGAAACTTGGAAGGACGGACCGCAACGAAATCACGGTTTTCACTGCAACAGGCTTAGCAGTACAGGATGCAGTGACAGCCAAACTCGTCTATGACAAGGCTGTTTCAAAAGGTGAAGGCCAATCAGTCGAGTTAATGTAGCCATTTAGAATATTAGTACAGCATTCGGCCGAGGGTTACTCCCAGTTACAACCAAATAATCACTTCGAGTCTTTCTGCCCATTCTCACGAATCGAAGGAAGAACCTCTACAGTACTATTGGCTAGAATATCATCTTTATCTTGTTGATGGTCTCACCTGTAAGACTTCTTCATTCACAAGGTTAGGCGGTACACGGCCTTCTTGTATGGCTATCATGTTCTCTGCGGCCATTACGGCCATTCTAGTTCTAGTTGCAACGCTTGCGCTTGCAACATGGGGGGCTGCGATGACGTTGTCAAGCTTGAGCAGGGGATTGTCAGGATCAGTTGGCTCCTTTTCCCAAACGTCGAGGCCAGCAGACCAGATCCATCCCTCTTTCAGGGCTTTATGCAGAGCTTTCTCGTCAACTACTAGTCCTCTTGATGTGTTGATTAAGCACGCAGTTCTCTTCATAAGTCTGAGCTTCTTCTCGTTGATGAGGTGGTGGGTTGAAGGCGTCAAAGGCACATGTATTGTCACGAAGTCGGATTCCTTCAAAAGTGTATCTAGGTCCACGTACTTGGCGCCAAGCTTCTCCTCTAACTGCGCATTTCTGACAATGTCGTGATAGAATATCTTCATGTTGAATCCTCTGGCTCTCTCTGCCACAGCTGAGCCAATCCTGCCTGTGCCTAATATGCCAATGGTCTTTCCCCAGACATCTTGACCCACCATCATCATTAGACCCCACGGGACCTTCCACTTTCCAGTCTTAACATACCTGTCAGCCTCAGCGACCCTTCTAGCAGCCGCCATTAGAAGTGTGAAAGCAAAATCGGCAGTGGTTTCTGTGAGGACTCCGGGAGTATTGGTCACATATATCCCTTTCTTCGTTGCCTCTTTCACGTCGATGTTGTCGAATCCGACTGCCACTTGGCTAATGCTTAGAAGTTGAGGGCCAGCGGCATCAATGACCTCCCTGTCAATCGGGTCGGTCAAAAGGCAGATCAAGCCGTCTGCACTTCCTACTTTTTCCATCAGAAGGCTCTTTGGAGGCGGTATCTCATTAGCCCAAACTTCAACATCGAATCTCGATTCCAGGATCCTCATAGCCTCTTGGGGCAACTCCCTTGTTATGTAAATCTTCTTCCGTCTCAGCTGGGTCAAATTATCCACCATGTCTTGTGTCTGCTATAGGTTCTTTATGATTTAGGCAGGCCTGCTTTTAACTTTTCGACCGATCCAGTGCAAGAGCCTATTACGATATTTCCATCAGAAACCATCGAAACAGAGAGTAGAGGCTTTGCCAAAAGAATCAAATAGGTCCACAAGGGTATAGTGTTCGATAGCTTTAGCAAACAAGTCCCAGAGGAAATCTAGAGAAGGCAGACTTCATATGAACCAATCAAACAGGAGGCTTACGGCAGGGAATGGACGATAGAATGAAAGCGCGTCAGATGTTAAAGGACTGGAAGAAGGATGCCTACGTCTTCGGACTCGAAGTCCTAGATCAAGTAGGCAGATTCGCCAAGGATTATGGGGATATTGCTCTTCTGGTCGGAAGTAGCTCGAAATGGGCACAAAAATCCATGAAAATCATTGCAGAGTCGTTGAGAAAGGAGAAAGTATCCTTTGACGTTGTCCTCGGAGCTAGACCCAACTGTCCCCGAGAAGATCTGTACAGAATAGCGATGGAAGTAGCTCTGTCGAAACCAGACAGCATAATCGCATTCGGAGGTGGCAGCACGATAGATGGTGCAAAAGCTGCAAGTGTATTGGCCACTTACACACCTACTGAAGTATCCGAAATATTGGGAATAGATTGGAGTAAAGCTGGCTCGATTGATCCCTATTTCGGGACAGGCATAGTGACAAAGATGAAAAACGTAACAAATAAGGACATTGTACCAGTAATTGCTGTTCAAGCTGCCTCTAGTTCAGCAGCGCACTTGACGAAATACTCTAACATAACGGATCCCCTGACCAGCCAGAAGAAACTCATCGTGGATGATGTCATAACACCGAGAAGAGCGGTCTTTGATTACGGGGTAACCATTGGTTCACCTAAGGATCTGACTCTAGACGGGGCAATGGATGGAATTGCACATTCATGGGAAGTTCTCATGGGCGCGACAACGAAGGAACATTATGAAACGGCAAAGCAGGTGGCGTCGCTAGGTATCAGTCTAATCGTTAACAACCTAGAATCTGCCTTAAAGGATAATATCGACGCAAGAACAGCATTAGGACTTGGGACAGATCTCGGCGGATATTCCATTATGATAGGCGGAACCAGTGGTCCGCATCTGGGTAGTTTCTCTTTGGTCGACATCCTTTCGCATGGGAGGGCATGCGCTATCCTTAACCCTTACTATACCACGTTCTTTTCGCCGAACATACAAGACCAACTCTTAATGGTTGGGTCCATATTCCAGAAAGCAGGGTTTATTAGGAAAGGTATAGATCTGAAAGCCTTAAAGGGCAGAGAACTCGGAGAGACAGTGTCAAGAGGGATGATAAGATTCAACAGATCCTTCAGTTTACCCACAACCCTCAGGGAAGCAGGAGCAACACCAGCTCATTTGAAGAGAATGCTCGAGGCAGCTAAGGACTCACAGCTGAAAATGAAGCTTCTTAACATGCCTGTTCCTCTGGACCCTGAGAAAGGGGACGTGGACAAGTATGTAAAGAGAGTTTTGGAGGCCGCCTTTTCTGGCGACTTCAGGAAGATCAGGACCAAATAGGACTCGTTACTTGCCAAAGATTGGCAGGATTCTCTTCTGTTCGTGAGGACGATCTTCGTAGAGTCTCCCCTAATTCTTCCATCTAGGCGTCCAAATCCTTCCATAAACTCTTTAAAAGGCGAGAAGAGATTAAGTGAAGCTAAAGAGGGCCCGTAGCCTAGCTGGATAGGGCGCAGAAGGGCATAAGCCATGCGGAAGCCTTCGGAGCCAACGTGGGCAGAGAAAGCCTGAGGTCGAGGGTTCAAATCCCCCCGGGCCCGCCAAAAATATTAAAACGAATCTATTATTTTATGTATGTCCCTATCCTGTTTGTTGAGGGTTGAAGTCCAAGTCCGCCCATCTTCTAGAACATTGCCAGAAATAGGCTATAAGCCGAATTGTTGGGCAGATTTGGCAGAGCACTTTAAAAGTAACGGCAACAGAAAAGTTATTGGATCAAAAAGGGATTACGGTAAGGGAGACCTTCATGTCCAGCCATGAAGAACGCCGAAGGAGGCTTTGGAGAGCCACAAATATACGGGGATTTTCCAAGGAGATTGCACTTATTGGAGCGTTACTCCTATTTGGCCTCTCTTCAAGGCTGTTGATAGCTCCCTACACCGGTCACGGATATGACATCAATGTTCACAAAGTCTGGCTGTTTAAGCTCTTAGACAACGGATTGTTTTTCTACATACCTTCAGAAGGAATGGGCCTCTTTGGGGAGTCTTGGGGACATGACCCCAATTTCTGTGAGTTGCCACCCATCTTTCCTACTACACTCTTCATAATGGGGAAGATGTATATTTCTATCCAACATGGCTTGGGTGACATCTACCTTCTTGTCATGTTCATGAAGATTCCTCAGATAGTCGCCGAGGTCAGCATCGCCGTCTTGGTCTACTACATGGTAAGGAAAGAGACCAATCTGCGCCTAGGAGCCCTTGCTGCTCTACTATTCCTGGTTAACCCTTTCACCTTCTTCTTGACAGCTGTCTGGGGAGCCCCAGAAAGTTTGGTTATGATTTTCGTCCTAGCATCTCTTTACGCAACCTATAGAAGCAGACCCTTCATTGGGGCTTTCCTACTTGGAGTCTCTTTGATGGTGAAACCATACACCATAGTGTTCTTGATTCCAATCGTCCTTTTCTGTTACCGGGATTTGAGGTCCCCAAGGACTCTGCTCCTGCCTTTGATCACCGCCTTCTCTGCTGCTATCACAGCTTCGCCTTGGCTACTAGCCCAGGGGTTGGTTTTCATAGACGCTATGTGGTCGGGAGCAGTCCACAATCTTGGGATTCGCATGTTTGAGGGGACAATATGGTCTTTTCCGAGCTTTTGGCAGCTTGTCAGATTCACATGCGACATTTCAGGCTTCCCATATGCAGTTGTGGCGCCGGTCGAATTCCATGTTTACTTGTTTCTGACACTTGTTCAGTGCTTTGTGGTTATATGGTCGGGATCAAACCTAGAAAAGAGGAATTTGTGGTTTATGGCAAATCTCTTCCTCTTCAGCTTCATGATGTTCTTGCCTTCAGCCCACGAGAAATGGGTGTACTCTTGCTTTCCCCTTCTGCTGATAGCAGCTTTCTTAGGACGGAAACTGAGAACGATATCCCTTCTTACCTACTTTGGATTGACTTTCACGCTATTCGGGGCGATATATGGCGATGGCGAATACTTTTTCGTGTCAACGGATCTTCTCCCTATGCCTCGTAACTTCGTATACGGCGGCGTCTTCGCTGAATTCTGGTACTTTGCTCTCTGGTCAGTGGCTGAAGTCATAGCAAGTCTGTTCTCTTCGGTGATCTCTGTCGTTTTCCCAACAGTTATCTTCTTCATCTTGTTCGCACGGTCGTTGATCCAACAAGTTCAACCGGAACTTGAGGCATCTTCGATTAAGCCGTCAGAGAGCGCTTCGAAGGAAGGCACAACTGCCGATTCCTCGCAAATCCAACGGGATGGTTTCCGGACGCACTCGCAAAAAAAGTCGCAGCCTTCTCCCAATGTGATCTCAACTGGGCTGGTAGAAGACGAAATATTTGAATTTATTGACACCTTCCAGTCTCGCTTCAAAAATGTGAAGGAAACCTCTCTAAAGCTGGATGAAGCTAGAAGGATGCTAAAGTCCGGCGAGATCGCTGAAGACACGTGTAGACTTGTAATGGACGAGTTGGGAGAACAATTGTCAGCAACGATCGAAGAGATGTATAGGTTGAGAGAGACATTAGAGTTAGCTAGGGCTAGAGCGAAACTAGAGTGGGCTAAAGAGGAGACAGAACTGAAGGATGGTCTAACACTAGAACGCCAAGATATGCTTAAAAGGGATGTCTATCTAAGACGGAAGCTCTACGCGCCCCTTCATAGATGGGAAGAGGTTATCTCCAAGATCGACGCCGCCCTCGCATCCCTAACGATTGAAGAAGAAGCATCTATCATTCAACAGTGTTTATCCTTAATGAGGGAGAAGCTGCATCCACAAACACCAGGAGAAGAGAGTGAGAGACGTAGGAGACTATACCAGCAGCGTTTAGAAGTAGTCTCTGATAAGTGGGCTTCAATAAGAAGTAACAAGATTGAGCAAGTTTTTAATCTAGAGCAAAGCGCCTCCCAGATAACACAGGAGATGAAGGAGGTTGAAACACGCTTCGCTGTCGGCGAACTCAACCAAGATGTCTTTGAATATAAAATTGGTGCCTTACGAGGGTCACTAAAGAGACTTGAGAAAGAGATCCTTGACACTCAAAGCTACTTAAACGAGATGGACAATAGGATATTCAGATGTTCAGAGCTGCTGAGAGAGATTCCATGAAATTATCGATATGGTACACAATCAGCAGCTTAAATCCTTAGGGGTTGGCTGGGGGGAAAGATTGGTGCTAGGGTGTTGCGCTTATCTGGAAAGAGTATGTTCCTGACCCCACCTCGAAAGTGACGCGTCCATCTTCCTTCTTTCCAGAGACGATTCCAGTGATGTCTCCAACGTACGTTCCGTCTTTCCACACTACGTTCCCACTTTCCTTGATGATGGGATTGCTCAATCCAAGGTCTGGAACACTTACTTCTCCCCTGCTATTGACTGGAATAGTGACCTCTAAGACGAGCGAATCATCTTCTCTTCTCCAACTCGATGCTACCAATCCCCGGATAGTGTTAATCGAGGCACTGACATGGCTGAGGTCGCCGAGTACGTAAGGCTTTATTATTATCCTTTCAAAGCCTGTGGCTGTGGAATCGACATTGATACCGGCAAGAACTTTATAGAACCAAGCGTCTACACTTCCGAACATTATATGGTTATGAGAGTTCATCCCTCCTCCAGCCAAGTATTCCCATCTCTCCCACAGTGTCGTAGCACCTTCCCGTATCATGTAGCCCCAGCTGGGATAGCTGGTTTGATTAACCATCTTGTACGCTAGATCCGCCCGTCCGTATTCTGTTAGAACGTCCAATAAGTATCTGGTTCCCACAATCCCTGTGCCAACATGGCAATCATGCGTTGTCTCTATGTTTTGCAGCAGTTTCTTCAGAACGGTTTCCTTTCTGTCTTCAGGAACAATGCCTGAGAAAAGGGGCAGCAGATTTGAGGTTTGACTGCTGAATTGCATAAACGGAATAGCCTCTGGACCGATAGGGGCATATTGATCTTTTTTCAAGAACTCTTTGTTAAATGCCTCCTTGATATTCTCTGAGAGATTAGCATATTTCTTCGCTTCGGAAGATTTTCCCAGTACACGAGCAATCTTAGACAGGGTTACAACATCCTGATAATAGCACCATGTTGAGACTAATTCACCAGGCGTATCTGGAGACCTGACGTAAGCGGGTGGGCACCAGTCACCATATTTGCTGAATCTCACTATGTAACCTTCAGCTTTCGTCCCTAAGAAGTCAACCCAACCTTTCATAACCTGATAGTTCTCTTCCAGAATTCTACTGTCACCATAGTAAAGATAGAGATACCAAGGTATGGTCACGCATGCTGTTCCCCAAGCAGGATCAGCTGGATAGATCTTCCAATAAGGCGGAACGACATCGGGAACACTGCCATCTTCCATTTGAGCTTCTTTGATGTCACGAATCCATTTTGAGTAGAAGGCTGCCATGTCAAAGTTGTACATTGCCTCTTCCACGGTCAGTTGAGCATCACCCATCCATCCCATTCTCTCGGATCGTTGAGGACAATCAGTTGGTATGCTCATCAGGTTGCTCAGTTGTCCCCAATGGACGATTCTGTGGATGCTGTTGATCAAAGGGTTTGAACATACGAACCCTCCTATTGGCTTAACATCTGAGTGAACAACAATTCCTTGAATGGTACCAATGTTAGGTGTCCCCGGAAATCCAGTAACTTCCACGTATCGGAAGCCGTGATAGGTAAACCTCGGCTCATAAACCTCGGTTCCCTGGCCTATTAATATATAAGTATCAGTAGCTTTTGCGAAACCGTTCGGTATTGTGTTTAGGGTTCCTTCGGAATATATTAGTTCTGAGTACCTAAGTTGTACCTTTGTACCACGAGGTCCACTGACAGTCAGTCTAACCCAGCCAGTGAAGTTCTGCCCAAAATCGTAGACGTAAACGCCTGGTTTGGGACTACTCATGCTTGCTGGCGGAATTGTCTTGACTGCCCTAATCGGAGGAAAAGTGGCCTGTGAAACTAGTCTACCACCGGGTGATTTAGCTATGTCAGCTTTCTTCCATTCGGAGTCATCGTATCCTGGGCTGTCCCAACCTTCTTTCTCAAGACAGGCATCATAAGTTTCTCCATTGTAGATGTCGTTTTCAACTATTGGGCTTTGCGAGACTCTCCAATTCTCGTCGGTCAAGATTGTCTTCATACTCCCATCCATGAACTCCAGACCCATCTGCAGAATCAGTTTCGGTGATGCATCAGCATATCTCTTACCAAAATTCAGAAGGTCGGGCGGTATGTTGGCTGGTAACTTTGTTACGTATCGCCCATTCCCTAACATAACGCCGACAACGTTCTCGCCTTCCCTCAGAAACTCAGTTATGTCATAAGTCGAATACAACACCAATCGGTCGTAGTCGGTCCAGCCTGGATCAAGCTGACAATCTCCAACTTTCCTCCCATTTATCCGCAGCTCATAATACCCAATCCCGCAGACGTATGCGCGAGCCCGTTTGACTTTGCGTTGAACCGTGAAACTGGTTCGGAGGAGATCTCCCCCTTGAATCCATTTAGATGTCCATTCTTCGCTGGTCATCAGACCTGTTTCGAATCTACATATCTCGCTATAAGAGCTAACGTGTCCCCCATCGTCCCACCATCTGGCCTT